>FTIF01093708.1_pt1 | contig 16658 bp, 20 predicted proteins | sample 1658001 | NCBI WGS metagenome assembly FTIF01 (sample SAMEA3914789, study PRJEB12502) | metagenome | biome: forest; material: soil | place: Canada | collected 2011-07-03 | depth 0.3 m | reverse complement strand
GCCTGCCTAAGCTGGCTCCATCGCGTAACCCAAGGATTGGGGCGCATGTTGAAAAGGAGCTTCCCATGAAACGCGTAATGATCAGTGCAGCACTCGCCGTCGTCCTCTTTGCCGGCTGTTCCAAGACCGGCGCCCCGACTCCGCAATCGCAGGCAGGCGCCTCTCCCAAGGTGGTGTGCAGCGAGCAGCGCGTCGAGCACAAGAAGGAATGGGGCACCGGCGGCATTGCCGGCACCGCCATCGGCGGCGCCGCGGGCGGCCTGCTCGGCAACCAGTTCGGCAAGGGCAGCGGCAACGCGGCCATGACGGCTGCGGGTGCGGTCGGCGGCGCGGTCGCCGGCCACGAGATCGGCAAGGATCGCGATACCCAGGTGTCGTACACCGAGCATTGCCGCGACGTGAACAACTAGTCCTGGCGGTCGGTTAAAGCGAAGGCCGGAATCCTGCAGAGGGTTCCGGCCTTTTTCTTTGTGCCTGCCGCGGCGCTACCATGCCGGACCATATACAGCACGGAGTCCGGCATGCTCGACCACATCGGCTTTTCCGTCTCGAACCTGGAACGCTCCAAGGCCTTCTACGAGAAGGCGCTGGCGCCGCTGGGCATGGTCAAGATCATGGAGGTGAGCGCCGAGCAGACCGGCGGCAGCGGGCATGTCGGCTTCGGCGAAGGCGGCAAGCCCTATTTCTGGATCGGCGACCGCCTCGACAGGGCGCTTCAGGCGCCTCTGCACGTCGCCTTCGTTGCCGCCGATCGCGCCACCGTGGATCTGTTCTACAAGACGGCCCTGGCCGCCGGCGGCCGCGACAACGGCGCGCCCGGCCTGCGCGCCCATTACCACCCGGAGTATTACGGCGCCTTTGTGCTCGATCCGGACGGGCACAACATTGAGGCGGTTTGCCACAAACCCGGGTAGCTGCACGGGTAATATGGCATGTGCATTGCTAAGTTTCTGCGGCCAAATATCCAGTCACCAACGAAAAGAGAAGCGCGCTCATGGGAAAGTTTGTAGAGATCGAGTTCCAGAACAAGACCACCCTGGTGAAGCTGTCCGAAATCACCATGCTGGAGCTGGTCGAGGAGGAAGACGGCTATGCCCTCAATATCTATATCGCCGGCGAGGACAGCGTGACGGTGGAGCCGGAGCCGGGCAACCAGAAGATGGTGCAGGGCCTGTACAACGACCTGAAGGCGAAGCTGGAGGCGCTGTAGCGTCTCTTCTGTCCCCGTTTGCCGGGTGGCGGGGCAGGCAGGCGCGTCGCTCACCGCATGCGTGCCAACAAAAACCCATGGCACACATGGCACGCATGGTGTTTTTCACCCCAAAACCCGGAAGAAGTTGCCCTGAACAGTAGGGTGGGTGGAGCGAAGCGCAACCCACCGCTGCACGCTATATCGCTGGCGCGCCCTTTTTGCCGTTGCGGACGCAAACCTCAGGCGGTCCGCGCTGCTCCCGGCGTCACTCCTTTCCAGCGCTTGAAAGCATGGCTGAAGGCCGCGGCATCGGAGTAACCGAGCCGCTCGGCCACTTCGGCCAGCTTCATCCTGGCGGTGCCGATCAGCTCCTCCGCCAGCGTCATCAGCACCTCGTCGCGCAGCACCCGAAAACTAGTGCCCTGATCGGCCAGGTGCCGCCGCAAGGTGCGCGAGGTCATGCACAACTCAGCGGCCACCACTTCCATGTCGGCGGCTTGCGCCGGCCGGCGCAGGATGATGTCGCGCACCTTGGCCGAAATGCCGGAGCGGGCGCGGCGCCGCGCCAGCAGCTTCTGGCATTCGGCCTCGCACATGCGTGCGGTCGCCTCGTTGGCCTGCGGCAGGGGCTGATCCGCCACCCTACGGTCCAGCACGAACATGGTTTTCCTGGCGTCGAACTCCGGCATCTTGCCGAATACTTCCTGGAAGCGAGCAGCGTAGGCGGGCCGGGGGAACTCGAAATACATGCGCAGCGGCGGCGAGGGTCGGGGATCGACCAGGCGCTGCACCCGCACGATGGCCGCGGTATCGCGCTCGATCAGGAACTGGCGCACTTCGGCCGGAACCTTGCTGTAGTCGAGTTGCAGGTAGAGCGCATCCTCGTCTTCCTTGAAATCCAGCTCGCCGAAGATGGCGCTCAGGTCGAGGTAGCGCATCGCCAGCATCAGCGCTTCACGCAGGCTGCGGCTGCTGAACAAGGCATAGCCCCAGATGCCGAAATCGGTGAGCTGGTAGCGCAGGCCCACGTCCAGCGCCAAGGTCGGTACCTGGGGCAGGGCGGCGGCGACGTTGTGGATCACCCGCAGCTCCTGCTCCGGGGCGATCTCGGCTTCGCTGTCCTCGATGGCGGCGGGGTTGATCCCGCTGTTTTCCAGGCAGGCAGCCAGCGTGGCGCCATGCGATTGCGCCATCTCGACCAGGCGGCGGACGCCGGCGATACCGTGGGGAATGCTCCAGTCCGGCATGGGACCTAAGGCCTGCTCGCAATCATGTGGCTAGTAGACAGTGACTGTCCGAAATTATCAATAAATTGTCCCGGCCTGTCATCCAGTCCCGCCCGCCGTTTCTCTAAGCTGCTGGACTGCAAGGAAATCCCCTAATCACTCCCCGATGACCCAGTCCCGACCCTCCAGCGTCGCTCTCGCCCCCGCTCCCTGGGACCTGTCCGGCCAGGGCTACCTGCTCGCGGTGCGCCTGCCGCAGGACGTGCTCGATCACGGCAGCTTCCTGCCGGAAGGCTGCCCGCGCCTGGGCCGCAGCCGCCTAGCCTATGTCATGTTCGTCGACTACTCGGCCGGCGATGTCGGCCCTTATCACGAGCTGCTCTACATCCCCGGCGCGCTCGCCATCGGCCAGCGCCGCAACCTGTCGATCTCGCGCATCTTCGTTTCCACCTGGGCCTCGGTGGTCAACGGCGAAACCAACTGGGGCATTCCCAAGGACCGCTGCGATTTCGACGTGCAGTATGGCGCCGACGGGGTCGACAAGGTGGCGCTCACCGCTGCCGACGGCACCGTCTTCGCCGAGCTGGAATTGCAGGCCCGCGGCCCGCGCCTGCCGGCGCCGGGTCACTGGGTGCCGCGCGGACTGCGCACGCTGTCGCAGCTGCGCGAAGGCAAGGTGTATTCGTATGCACCGGAAGCCCGCGGCCATTTCCGTTTCGCCAAGGTGCGCAACTGGCGCTTCGATGCGCGTTATTTCCCGGATCTAGCGCGTGGCGAAGTGGTGGCAGCGATGAAGATCACCGACTTCCGCATGATCTTCCCGGTGGCGGAGATCGAGCCGCTGACCGCGTGAGCACTGCCCAGGGGTTCGACTACATCATCGTCGGCGGCGGCTCCGCCGGCTGCGTCCTGGCCAACCGCCTCAGCGCTGACGGGCAGCACACCGTGTGCCTGCTGGAAGCCGGGCCGCGCGACTGGAACCCCTTCATCCGCATGCCTTCCGGCCTGATCCCGCTGATGCGCGGCTGGTTCTGCAACTGGAAGTTCTGGAGCGAGCCGCAGCCGCACATGGGCGGCCGGCGCTTCTACCAGCCGCGCGGCAAAACCCTTGGCGGCTCCAGCAGCATCAATGCCCAGGTCTATATCCGCGGCCACGCCTCGGATTACGACCGCTGGGCCAGCCTCGGTTGCAGCGGCTGGTCCTACGAGGAAGTGCTGCCGTACTTCCGCCAGTCGGAGAACTATGAGCCGCTGTGCGAGCCGCGCGACCAGCGCTTCCACGGCAAGGGCGGCCCGCTCAACATCGCCGAGCGGCGCCACTTCAATCCGCTCAGCCGCGCCTTCCTCGACGCCGCGCAGCAGGCCGGCCTGCCGCACACCAGCGACTTCAACGGCGCGCAGCAGGAAGGCTACGGCGTGCTGCGCAGCTACCACCGCAAGGGCGAGCGCTGCAGCAATGCCGCCGCCTACCTGCGCGGCGCCGAGCAGCGGCCCAACCTCACCGTCATCACCGGCGCGCATGCGACGCGCGTGCTGCTGGAACAGGGGCGCGCCGTCGGTGTGCAGTACCGGCGTCGCGGCAGCGATCATGAAGTGCGCGCGGCGCGCGAGGTGGTGCTCAGTGGCGGCGCCTTCAACTCGCCGCAGTTGTTGCTGCTGTCCGGCGTGGGGCCGCGCGAGGAGCTGGAGAAACACGGCATCCCGCAGCGGCACGAGCTGCCGGGCGTGGGCCGCAATCTGCAGGACCATCTGGATCTCTACGTGGTGACCAAGGCGAAGACGCGCGTCGGCTTCTCCTTCCATCCCACCTCCTGGCCCAAGGCGGTGCTCGGGCTGTTGCTCTATGCCTTCTTCCGGCGCGGCTACCTGACCAGCAACCTGGTCGAAGCCGGCGCCTTCGTGCGCTCGCTGCCGGAGGAGCCGGTTCCCGACCTGCAATGGCATTTCGGCGCGGTGGTGAACTCCTATCATGCGCTGCGCCTGGGACCAGTGTTCCGTCACTACGGCTACTCCATCGCCATCAACGACAACCGCCCGCTGTCGCGCGGCCACGTCGGCCTGCACAGCGCCGATCCGCTGGCGCCGCCGCTGATCGATCCCAACTACGGCGCCGAGTCGCGCGAGATCGAGCGCCTGGTGCGCGGCATCAAGCTGGCGCGCAAGGTGCTGGCGCAGCCGGCCTTCGACGCGCACCGGGATGTCGAGATGGCGCCCGGACCTGCGGTGCAGAGCGACGAGGAACTGCGCCATTGGGTGCGGCACAATGCCGAATCGATCTACCATCCGGTCGGCACCTGCAAGATGGGCCTGGATGCGATGGCGGTGGTCGATCCGCGCCTGCGCGTGCATGGCCTGCAAGGGCTGCGCGTGGTGGACGCCTCGATCATGCCGGTGCTGATCGGCGGCAACACCAATGCTGCCGCTACCATGATCGGTGAGAAGGGCGCGGCAATGATACTGGAGGATGCGCTGGGCGGGGTTGGGGCCGTTGCCGAGACCGCGTTGGCGGCTTGAGTCGCGGCTAACAGATAAGCTTGCTGTCATCCCCGCCTTCGCGGGGATGACGATGGGGCGGGGACCACTATGAATTTGACACCATGAATTTGATGGGAACGCTGGGGGAGAAATAGAAGAATGGATCTGGAACTCGCCAAAAAAATGCTGGAAGGCGGCATCAAGTTCGTTGCCAACAGCGGCTTGCGCGTGGTCGAGCTGCGGCGCGGCTACGTCAAATGCCTGATGCCGTTCGCCGGCAACGGCAACCACATCGGCACCATGTATGCCGGTGCGCTGTTCACCCTGGCGGAGATTCCGGGCGGGGCGCTGTTCCTGTCGAGCTTCGATGCGTCGAAGTTTTATCCCATCGTCAAGGAACTGGACCTGCGTTTCCTCAAGCCGGCGAAAGGCGATGTGACGGTGGAAATCTCGCTGGACGATATCCACATCGCCTCGCTGTCGGCGCAGGCGGCGGAGAAGGGCAAGGCGGAGTTCATCCTCGAAGGGCAGCTCAAGACTGCCGATGGCACCATCGTCGCCGAGAGCCGCGGCGTCTATCAGATCCGTTCGACGCAGCCGCCGGTCAAGACCTGATCGTAGGGTGGGTGGAGCGAAGCGCAACCCACCGGGCTGCGGCGAACTGGTGGGTTGTGCTGCGCTCCACCCACCCTTGTCTCTGAAGGGATAAGGCTTAAGCCGCGATGGCAGCGGCCGGCGCTTGCGCCGGCTCCAGCGTGTAGTCGTCGAGGTTCGGTGTGCGCAGGCGCCGGCCGTACTCGCTCATGTAGCCGATCCAGTTGTTGGTATTGCGGCCATCCGGCCCGATGTACCAGCTGTGGCAGCCGGACTCGTAGGTGGTGTCGCGGTTGCGCTGCTGCAACTCCTGGTTGTAGCTGCGCTGCGCCTCGGTGCGAATTTCCATCGAGCGCAGCCCCTGCGCCTGCAACTGCCGCGCACACTGCGTGATGTAACTGGCCTGCGCTTCCAGCATGTAGATGATGGAGCCGGCGCCGAGATTGGTGTTGGGGCCGTAGAGCATGAAGAAATTGGGGAAGCCGGCGACGCTGACGCCGAGATAGGCTTCGGCGCCGTCGCGCCACAGCTCGCGCAATGACTGGCCGCGGCTGCCCTTGAGGTCCATCGGCGCCAGGAACTGCGAGGCGGCGAAGCCGGTGCCGTAGACGATGGCGTCGACGCTGCGCAGCGTGCCGTCGGCGGTCCTGATGCCGCCGGAGGCGACTTCGGCGATGGCTTCCGTCACCACTTCCACATTGGGCCGGGCCAGGGCGCGCAGCCAGTCGTTGGAGAGCAGGGTGCGCTTGCAGCCCACCGGGAAGTCCGGGGTGAGCTTGCGGCGCAGGGCCGGGTCCTTCACCTGCACCCGCATCAATACCCTGGACAGCAGCTTCATCGTGCCGTCGGCGAGCCGGCTCAGCAGGCCGCGGCTGATCATCGCCGAGGCGAGGAATTCGATCAGCCAGAAGATGCGCCCGCGATCCAGGTCGTAGACGCCCGGCACATGATTCAGCAGCCAGCGCTCGAAACCGTTGAAGGCGCGGTCGAACTTGGGGATGCACCAGCCGGGCGAGCGCTGGAACAGGTGCAGCTGCTTGACCCGCTTGGCCAACTCCGGCACGAACTGCACGGCGCTGGCGCCGCTGCCGATCACGGCGACGGTCTTGTTGCTGAAATCGTAGCTGTGGTCCCAGCGGGCGGAATGAAAGGCAGTGCCGGTGAAATGCTGCAGGCCAGGAATATCCGGGTAGGCGGGGCGGTGCAGCTGGCCCACGCCCGACACCAGGATGTTCGCCTCGACCGTTTCACCGTCGGTGAAGCGCAGCTGCCACAGGCCGCGTTGCGCATCGTATTCGGCGCCGCTGACTTCCTTGCCGAAGCGGAAATGGCTGCGCAGCTCGTATTTCTTCGCCACGTGGCGGGCGTAGTCGAGGATTTCCGATTGCTTGCCGTAACGGCAGGACCAGGGGTAGTGCCGCTCGAAGGAGAAGGAATAGAGGTGCGAGGGCACGTCGCAGGCGGCGCCCGGATAGGTGTTCTCGCGCCACACGCCGCCGACGTCCTGCGCCTTCTCGAAGATGGTGAAGGACTCGATGCCGGCCTGCTTCAGGTAATAGCCCATGGCGAGCCCGGCGAAGCCGCCGCCGATGATGGCGATGCTGGGAGCCTGCTTGCCTGCGCTGCCGTCTGGGGCCATCGGGTGTCACGCTTTTGTGGGAGCGCTACAGCACGCCGTCGCTATGGTAAACCGCCGCCGGCCATAAGTGCGTTGTGCAGCGCTTTATGGGACGAGCTGTTTCCGGAACTCACAAGCGCGTGTCCGCGATCCACATTTAGTCGCGGGCGCCCGCTGCCTATGCTGACAAACAGGCACTTTACGTCAGCAGCGCACCGACCCGGGCAGGGTGGCCAGCCGCCGGCGATTCAAAAAAACCGTAGTGCTCCGAGGAGAAAACAGGATGCAGCTCAGGCCGCTGTGCGTCCGCGCTGTGCGCTTGCTTGTGATGGCTGGACTGCTGGGCGGCGTCCTGCTGGCCCGGCCGGCGCTGGCGGTCGATTTCGAATTCAAGCCGCCGCTTGCCGACGAGCCGGTCAAGGGTGTGCTCAATACCACCTTTACCGGCGGCGTCGGCATCCGTATGCAGGCGCCCAGCTCGGCGCTGATCGGCAAGGGCAACCTCAACCCGAATGTCTGCGCGCCGCCTTATCAGAGCTGCCAAGGCTTGTTCCGCACCCAGACCTTCCCGGCGGAGCACCTGGCGGCGGCGCCGGGCTCGGCCTCCAGCAACGGCGACCAGGGCGATCTGAATTACCGCGACAAGTACGACCTGTTCCAGGCGCCGCTGAAGCTGACCCAGGACCTGACGCTGACCTACGGCAACTTCGGCTTCTTTGCCCGCGGCCTGTTCTTCTACGACCTGGTCAACAACGACTTCACCGAATACCATCCGGACACGATCACGCCGCAAAACCTCAACCAGGTCGGCCGTGTCGGCAGCACCATCGCCGCTCCGGCGGTGAGCACGGTCATCAACGGCCTCAACCAGCTCGGCGTGCCACTGTCCCTGCTCAACCAGACTGCCCTGGCCGGCCGCTTCTACGGTCCCGGTGGGGTGGTGCGCAACAAGCGCACCGACGGCGGCGTGCTGGAGCAGGCCGGCACCAACTTCCAGTACCTGGACAGCTACTTCTTCGGCAAACTGCCGCTGTGGGGCGACAAGGAGCTCAGCTTCAAGATCGGCCGCCAGTTGGTCAACTGGGGCGAGAGCACCACGCTGCAGATCAACAGCATCAACTCCGCCAACCCGATCAACGCCAACAACTTCTACCGCGTCGGCGGCCAGGTGGAGGAAGTGTTCACCCCGGTCAACATGATCGACCTGTCGTTCAGCCCGATCGAGAACGGCACCATCGAGGGCTTCTACCAGTTCGAGTGGCAGCCCACCGAGGCGCCGGCGCCTGGCACCTATTTCTCCGACATCAATGTCGGCAGCCGCAATGCCGGGCCGAGCTCCCTCAATGCCACCTTCGGCAGCAGTGCGCAGGACCCGGCCTGCATCGGCAAGCTGCTGGACAACCCCTTGTCCGGGCTGACCCCGACCTGCGCCACCATCTCGCGCCTGGCGGACTGGGAGCCGCGCACCTCCGGCCAGTACGGCATCAAGCTCGATTATTACAGCGACAGCATCAACAACGGCACCGACTTCTCCCTGTATTTCGAGAACTACCATTCGCGCCTGCCTTACGTCAGCGTATTCTCGGCCTATCCGAGCTGCCTGCGCAAGGAAGGCAATGCGCGCAACAACGACGCCACGGACATCGTCACCACCCTGCTCGACTGCCCCAATATCCCCCTGCTCACCATCGGCGATCCGACTAAGGCGAGATCCGACGCGCTGGGCCTGGACACCATCAAATACGTGCTGGAATACCCCGAGGACATCCACCTCGCCGGCTTCAGCTTCAACACCACCATCGGCAGCTATTCGCTGCAGGGTGAAGTCGCCTACCGCCCGAACAAGCCGATGCAGGTCGATGCGCACGACTTGGCTTTCGCCGCGCTGGGCCATGCCGGCACCGCCTGCGGCCAGCCCGGTGTGAATTGCGAAGGCACCAGCGGCGTGCTCGGCGGTCTCGGGCTGAACGGCATCGGCAACGGCGCCAACGGCGGCACTGCTGTCTTCGGCAGCAGCGATGCGGTCAACGCCTCCGGCCAGGTGACGCAGCACGATACCTATGACCTGGTTATCGGCCACGCCGCCGGCTCGCAGCGCTACTTCCCCAACTTCGTCATTCCCTATCGCGGCGGCACGGTGGGGCAGAACACGCCCTGCTATCCGCAGGCGGGCAGCGCCGACGACACGCAGTTCGGCTTCAACAAGTTCCAGCATCCCTACTATCCCTACAACCGCAACAGCCCCTGCTACATCCAGGGCTACCAGCGCATGCAGGATTTCCAGCTCAACCTCGGCGCGACCAAGGTGCTCGGTGCCACCGACAATCCCATCGGCGCCGACCAGATCATCCTGCTCTACGAGCTGGGCGCCGAGTACGTGCCGTTTCTGCCGTCCTACGACCAGCTGGTGCTGCAGGGGCCGAACTCCCAGTATGGCCCCACCGCCGGTGCCGACGGCTCCGGCGCCGACGGCTCGCGCATGGGCTGCTCCAATATTCCGGACTGCTCCTACGGGCCGGACGGCATCCGCTTCAATCCGCACCAGCAGGACCACGCCGGCTATCCCACCTCGCTGTCCTGGGGCTATCGCGTCATCGGCCTGCTCAAGTACGAGCAGATCCTGCCGGGCCTGACGCTGACGCCTACCATCATCTGGTCGCAGGACGTGGGCGGCATTTCGCCGGGGCCGGCGGGCAATTTCGTCAAGGGCCGCAAGCAGGTCGCCACGCTCTACGAGCTCCGCTATCACCAGCCGCTCTCGCTCAGTTTCGGCTACACCTGGTACTGGGGCGGGGGTGTCTACAACACCTATGCGGATCGCGATTTCGCCCAGGTGTTCCTGAAGTATCAGTTCTGAAGATCGACAGAGATCTATTCAGTCGGACAGGGTAGTCCAGCGCTGGACCGTTCCGGCGATCCGGAACGGGGGTGCTTGATCGAGGAGTCGCCGGCACCGGCAGAGCGGGAAGCGCTTCCGAAGCTCCGGGCACAGGGAACAGTTCGCGACAAAACCTCCATGCGTGCCATGTGTGCCATGGGTTTTTGTTGGCACGCATGCGGTCGATGAGATGCTTATATGTCCGCCATTTTCCTGCTTCGACATTCCGGAGTCGCAGGTCGGCCTGTTGTTGCCGCTCCCGGGCGCCTCCTTTGGCGCAACGAGAAATCAAGTTTTCCGCAATCGTCACGGTCGTTTTGATCGAGTTAGGCTATGCCGGTTCATTCAACAATCCTGAAGGCGAATTCGCAGCACGTTCCCGTCATACTGGAGCTACGCAGGCTCGTTCTTGCGGGCGCCGCGGATATTCAGCGCGGCAAGGGCAAGTTGCAAGGCGATCAGCGCGTAAGCATGGTCGTGCCAACCCCAGGCGATCCACAGTGCGTTGCTCAGCAGGAAGCACCAAAAGCCAACTTTGCGCCGACGTTTGGATTGCGCAGCAATGAGCCATGCGGCAATCACCGTCGCCAGCATGGCGGGCCACTGAATAAGATTCACGGCGCCTCCGCCAAGTGAATACGAATCCGATTTTGATGCCAATTTGATCCGAAAACGTCAGCTCGCCGTCACATAAGGCAATAAGCGGTCGAATTCGCGTTTGACCACTGAATAGCATTCGCAGGCTTCCTGCTCCAACTTTGGCCGGTCAAGCACGGTCATGGTGCCGTGTTCGTAACTGATCAGCCCCACCGCTTGCAGGGCACCTGCCGCGTCGGTGACACCCTCGCGGCGCACACCCAACATGTTGGCGATCAGCCCCTGCGTCATCATCAGCTTATTGTCCGGTAGCCGATCGAGGCCGAGCAACAGCCAGCGGCACAGCTGCTGTGGTATCGAATGATGCTTGTTGCAGGCGGCCGTCTGCGTCGTCTGCGTAAGCAGGGCCTGTGTATAACGTAGCAGCAAGTGCATCAAGGCACCCGAGCGGTTGAATTCCTGCATGAGAAAAGCTGTCTGCAGCCGGAAGGCATGGCCGTCGCTTTGCACCACCGCGCGGCCCGTAGTTGCTTCACCACCCATGAACACGGAGATGCCGACGATACCCTCGTTTCCCACCATCGCGGTTTCAGCCGAATCACCGTCCCGCATCACGTACAGCAGCGAGACGATGCAGTCGATGGGAAAGTAGACATATTGCAAGCTGTCGCCGGCTTCATACACCACCTGGCCAAGCTTCATCGGCACCATTTCGAGGTGGTGGGACAGGCGCTCGTGGTCCGCGTCCGGCAGGCAGGCCAGCAGGCGATTTTTCATCGGTGGAGAGGACAACTGCATAAGCTCCTCGGTAAGAATCGAGTGCCGGCATCGCAAGGATGGCGGTAGACACGATCCCGCCGATTCCAGTGATATACCAAACGCCGCCTGCGCTCGGTGCGGTTCCGCACCTTCGACCGCACGCAGTAGCGCAGCGCCACTGTCCGCGCAGACCATGTGCGCTGCCAGACTGACCGGGCCCTGCCTCAGGCGTGAGCATAAGGAGCGGTTTTTTCTTTGGCGGCGCGGCAAACGCATTGGGCGGAAACAGCGCATCGGCTCCTTGCCGCTCCTTTGTACGGCACCGAACGGACGTCGTGGCCTCCGGGGGCTAGGTTCAAGCTCAGCCTGCCGGGAGTTCGCGGCAGCCGTTTGGAGGCTCTGCCGCCACGGGAGCATGAAAACATGATCCGACACCATGACGCCCAGGATTCCCTTTCCGCGGAAGCTTCGCCGATGCTCCTCGCCTCCAGTCTGAGCGCGGCGCCGCGTGCGGCGCCCCTTCCCGGCTATGCGGCAGTCCAAAACAGCGGTCATGACGACTACGCTGCGACCTGGGATCATCCATTTGCGCACTACGCCGCGCCGCTGTCGACCTTCGTCCTGATTGTGATGTCAGCGATTGCCCTGTTGGCGCTCCTGAAGTTCGCAAGTAACCGCCTGAGTTTCGGCGCGGCCGCGAAGAATGTGGGAAACCTATATTTCATCAAATCCGGGAGTCGCGGATACACGATCAGTCGTCGCCAGATGCGCCATGCTTCCTTGAAGCAAGGCAGCTTACGCTCCGGCCCGGTATCGCAAACGTAGGCAGTGGCAAGGCTCGCGCATGGAGGTTCGCTCATGAACAAGCAGGAGAATGCCGCGGGTGTTGCGATGAGTGAGGAGAGCAGCCTGATCGAAGGCGGTCTTTTCTATCCGGTAGGGCACATCCTGGTGGGATTGCCCGATCAACAGGATGCACAGCAGGTCTGTCAGAACCTGTTGGCGCATGGCCTGCCGCAGGATGAATGTGTTCTGGTGTCGGCTGCTTCCATGGTGGAGGCGGCGGCAAAGGATCTGGATTCGGCAGGCTTGATCGCCGCATTCGGCAGCACCGCGCAAATCCGCGAAAAGCAGCTGCAACTGGCCCGGGAAGGTTGCCATTTTTTGATGGTCAAGGTTTCTTCCGAGGAGGACAAGGATTTCGTTCTGAAGGAGCTGGCCCGGGTGCCGGTGCGGTATGAGGTTCAATATCACAGGTTTGCGATTGAAAATCTGATTGCTCATATTCCGTCGGCAATCGCGGATTGTGGTTCTGCGCGGACAAGCTAATTTTCAAAAGCAGCGGGTCCGGGATGTAAACCATCGAGCTCGTACGAAGAAGTGCGCTTTCATCCGTCGGCACATCCGTCCGCTGCTTATTTATCTCAAGAATTCAGGAGCACTTTTTTATGAACACATTGATCCGTAGCGGCGCCTGTGTTGTCGTGCTGATGAGCTTGGCCGGGACGGCCTCCATCGGCGCGGCGCCTTCAACAGACCCCATGAAGGCCTCCGGACCTTCGACCCTTTCCAGTGCGGATATCGAGTTCTTCGGGAAGGCCGCCCAGACGGGAGAGACGGAAGTACAGGCAGCTGCGATCGCGTCGAGCCGGGCATCGGGTGCGGATACCAAATCGTTCGCCAGCACGATGGCGACTGATCATGCCGCCAACAACGAGAAGCTGAAGGCGCTGGCGCTGCGCAAAGGCGTGAGCCTGCCGACGCAACTGGACAAGCCCCACCAGGGCATGCTCGACGATCTACAAAAGGAAGACCCCAAGAAGTTCGATGCCAGCTATGCCAAAGACATGGCCGCTGGCCATGCGGGTGCGGTCGACCTCTTCGAGAAGACTTCGAAGGACTCCAAAGACCCAGACATTCGTGACTTTGCCAAGAGCACTTTGCCGACCTTGCAGCATCATCTGGAAATGGCCAAGCATCTGAGCGAGAAGAGCTAGGTCGGCACCGGAGCTGCTACGACATTACAGGGGCACGCGGGTAGTTTATATAAGCAGTAGACCCGATCCGTCGTGACACGCGCCACGGCGGATCGGGGCCAGAGTGGAAGCAACTCTCAGTTCGGGACGGCGTTTTTGCCTTGTACCCCACAGTGAACAATTTTTCTGGTGACGGCAGGGCGTCCCAGCGCACGGTGCCCCGGAGTCGATTCATGGGACCGTGCGTCACTACGCCAACGAACTGCGTAAGGGAACGCGAGGTAAGCATCATGATCCGCTATCGGGCGGGCACCAAATCGATCAGGGCCCCGGCCCAAAAAAAGTACGTTATAGCCGTACTGATCGGGGTTCTACTAGGCGGTTCCTATGCAGTAGCCGAGCCACCCCTGGGATCGCCAGCGCAGGTGCCGCTGTCAAAGGCAGCGCTCGCGCACTCGTCGCACACTGCGAAATCGCCCCGCGTCGGTGATGACTGTGCCTATGAGCCTGTTGGCATCGTTGTCGCATTGACGGTGTTCGTATCCGGCCGTGAGGCCGGCCGCTATCCCGAGTTCAGTCCAGCGCATATCAGCGGCCCTGTCTGCACCTGGGCCATCTAACCGAAGAGCCATGGAAGGAATCACGGCATGACTACCGAAAAATTTGTTCGCAGAAGCCAGCTCATTGCGCAGCATCTCTCAGAGATTGCGCTTCATAGCGGACAAGCCGAATCGTACGGCGTGCCGCAGCCGGTCAATCCGTATTTCCGCGAAGTGGTCAACGCGCAGGAGCGCTTGCTCAACGCGGTGGAGCAGTTGCTCGAAAAGCTGCCGGGGCGGGCGGTCGTTTAGCCCGTCACACTTGCGTTGCCATGGCGACGCTGTCGTTTGGATTGCATCGCTCGCCTTGGCTCTTTGCGCCGCACCTTGAGAAGGAACGTTGATGAATCCTGCTTCAGTCTCCCGGCCGGTGATCCTTGGTGTGCTGGTCGGCATGGTCTAAGTCATGTTGGGAGGCGGAGGCGCCTGGCTGCCGGCACTCGGCGGCAGTTGGCACGACCTCACGGCCGGTATCGGCTTATTTCTGGCTGCGATTGCCCTGATTCGCGGCCGAAGTAGCGAGCAAGGCGCGCCGGGTGATCGCAACAGGGTTCAAGACCTGTCCTCCCTGCTCAGTCGTCCGCCCTCCGACAAGCCTATTCCGGGTCACGATGCTCGCCGGCCGGTACTTTATGGGGCAGGTTCCAGCCGAAATAGACTTCGATTTCGACGATCTTCCTGTCGCGCAGGGTGAGGATTTCAGTATTACGGAAGCGTGTCCGCTTGCCCTGACCCTCATAAGTGACGAACACCTGCTCACCGTGTTCCGCCATGTGCACGATCTCGAAGCCCTCGGTGTTCGCGCTGCTGGGCCAGCAGATCGCGAAATAGCTGTCGCGATCAATCGCGTTGTCGAGCGGGCTGGTGAAGCGAAAGTCGTGAGCCAGCAGGCGTTCGGCGGCGCCGCGATCCTTGGCGACATAGGCGTCATAGATCGCCTTGGCGGTGTCGGTGGCACCGCTCACTTCGCATCCTCCGCATAATCGGGCAGGGCGAGCACGGCCGGGGCCGCGATCTGTTCGGTCACGACGATTTCCCTCCTTGCAGAAGTTGCATCAGCTTGTCGGAGCAAGCTTGCATACCTCAGCTCATATCGAAGGCCCGCGCCGACCGCGGTATCCGTGCAGCAGATAGGCGATGACGATGACGGCAAGTATCAGCCCGATTGGTCCAATTCCCCATCCGGCACCCAGGCCCCAGTAGAGACCGCCGCCACCGCCGAATAGCAGCAACAGCACGATCAGCACGATTAACAGATCCATTTCCTTCTCCTTCGTTTACTAAAGACAGCATCCTTTTGCTCCGGGAAGCGATGCCCGGCAGGGTTAACTTCCCTTCTTGATCTCTTCCTTGGCGTCGCCGTAACCCTTCTGGATTTTGCCGGCAGCGTTTTGAAGTGTGCCTTTGTTCTCCATGGTCTTGTCCCCGAAGACCTTGCCAGCCGTTTCCTTGGCCTTGCCCTTCACTTCCTTGACGTCGCCTTTAACCTGATCTTTATTCATGAGATGCTCCAAATTTGCGGTGGTGTGTGAGCGCTGCGGGGAATGCCAGCGTTGTCCTGAAAGAATGAAATCACGGCGGATCAGGGTCTGTGCGGAGCCCCGCATAGTGGCTGGGGTACCCGCCGCGGTCGGCGTATGTGCGTTCCCGCTGTGGGGCAGCGCACCGACGCCGCGACGCGCCGGAGTCCATCTTTGGGGTAGTTCGCCGGAATGTTCCGGCAGCCAACCAAGGAATAATCATGCTCAACGAAGAAACCGTGACCGTTCTCAACGATCTCATTCAGACGTCAGAGGATGGCAAGATGGGATTCGGCGATGCGGCCAAGGAAGCAACGACGACCGAACTGAAAACCATGTTTCAAACACGATCCGCCGATTGCGCATTGGCCGCGGTCGAATTGCAGGGGCTGGTGGAGTCGCTTGGCGGCACGCCGAAGGATAGCGGCACGGTTGCCGGCGCGGCCCATCGCGGCTGGGCCAAGGTAAAGGCAACTGTGGGCGACACCAACCTCGGCATGCTCGAAGAAGTGGAGCGTGCGGAAGACAAGGCCAAGGCGGCCTACACCAAGGCGCTGACCGCCAAGCTGCCGCAGCAGGTCCGCATGGTGGTGCAGCGCCAGCACGACGGCGCCGTGCGCAATCACGACCTGATTCGCGACGTGCGCAACAGCTATAAGGCCCAGAAGGAAGCTGCCGCTCATTAAGGTCGATTTCGGCCCTGAATCCGGTCTGCCGTGCCCTAAATTCTAAATTGCGGCAGACCGGGGTTCTTGGCGGGGCTGATCAATAGCCATTTTACCGCGACGCAGGGACTGATTGGTTGTCATATTTCCCGGCGTCCGGCGTCCGGCGTCCGGCGTCCGGCGTGCGCAACCCCGTCGGAAGGCCACAGGCTTGGCATTTCTCCGCGCTCTGTTCGTTACCGTACAGAGCGAGCCCCATATTTTGGGATACCGTACGGCGAATCGGGAAGTTATGGTCCGTCGCTTCCCCGCGTACGGTGTCTGCCATGCCCAATACACCCACCCCCCAGCAAAACCATCTACTTGCGGCGCTGCCAGCCGAAGTCCAGAACCGTCTGCTGCCGTATCTGGAGCTGGTGCCGATGTCTCTCGGCAAGGTCCTGTATGAATCCGGGGATACGCTGCATCACGTCTATTTTCCGATCGACTCCATCGTGTCGCTGCTCTATGTGATGGAAAACGGCGCGTCGGGGGAAACCTCGATGGTGGGCAATGAAGG
>FTIF01004103.1_pt3 | contig 16683 bp, 12 predicted proteins | sample 1658001 | NCBI WGS metagenome assembly FTIF01 (sample SAMEA3914789, study PRJEB12502) | metagenome | biome: forest; material: soil | place: Canada | collected 2011-07-03 | depth 0.3 m | reverse complement strand
TTCGCCGAGCTGCGCCGCATGGGTATCCGCACGGTGATGATCACCGGCGACAACCCGCTCACCGCGGCGGCCATCGCCGCCGAGGCCGGCGTCGACGATTTCCTGGCCCAGGCGACGCCGGAGGACAAGCTGGCGCTGATCCGCAAGGAGCAGGCCGAAGGCAAGCTGGTGGCGATGTGCGGCGACGGCACCAACGACGCCCCGGCGCTGGCCCAAGCCGACGTCGGCGTGGCGATGCAGACCGGCACGCAGGCGGCGCGCGAGGCCGGCAACATGGTCGATCTCGATTCCGACCCGACCAAGCTGATCGAGATCGTGGGCATCGGCAAGCAGCTGCTGATGACGCGCGGCGCGCTCACCACCTTCTCCATCTCCAACGACGTGGCCAAGTACTTCGCCATCATCCCGGCGATGTTCGCGGCGATCTATCCGCCGCTGAACAAGATCAACATCATGCACCTGGCAACGCCGCAGAGCGCCATCCTCTCGGCCATCATCTTCAACGCGCTGATCATCATCGCGCTGATCCCGCTGGCCCTGCGCGGCGTCAAGTATCGCCCCGTCGGCGCCGGCCCGCTGCTGACCCGCAACCTGCTGGTCTACGGTCTCGGCGGCATCATCGTGCCCTTCATCGGCATCAAGGCCATCGATTTGCTGGTCAGCGCCTTCGGCCTGGCGTGAGAAAAGATAGTGGCCAGTGGTTAGTGACTAGTGGCCAGTCCAAATTCGAAAACACGGCGCCTCATCCTTTTGCTTCTACTGGCCACTAATCACTAGTCACTGGCCACTGCTTTCAGGAGACTCACATGCTCAACCATTTCCGCCCTGCCATCGTCCTGTTCGTGCTGTTCACCGCGCTGACCGGCCTGGCCTACCCGCTGGCGCTGACCGGCATCGCCCATACGCTGTTCCCGCGCCAGGCCGGCGGCAGCCTGATCGAGAAGGACGGCAAGGTGATCGGCTCCAGCCTGATCGGCCAGAATTTCAGCGGCGAGCAGTATTTCCACGGCCGACCCTCGGCCACCACCGACACCGATCCGAACGACTCGACCAAGACGGTGCCGGCGCCGTACAACGCCGCCAACTCCGGTGGCACCAACGCCGGGCCGACGGCGAAGTCGCTGATCGACCGCGTCAAGGACGATACCGCCAAGCTGAAGGCCGAGAACCCGAATGCGCCGGTGCCGGTGGACTTGGTCACCACTTCGGCCAGCGGCCTCGATCCGCACGTCTCCCCCGCCGCCGCCGACTTCCAGGTGCCGCGCGTGGCCAAGGCACGCGGCCTGCAGGAAGAGGTGCTGCGCGAGCTGGTGGCGCAGCACACCGAGGGCCGCACGCTCGGCTTCATCGGCGAGCCGGTGGTCAATGTGCTGGAGCTGAACCTGGCGCTGGACGCGACGGCGCCGGTAAAGGCCGCGCCTACCGCGGCCGCCGCACCGGCAACGCCCGCTGCGCCGGCCGCTACCGACGCCGGGCACTAAAATGCGCGTCGTCACCGTTTCCGCCGACTCGCCTGCTCCCCGCGGCTTCCGCTGGTCGCTGGCGAAGGTGCTGCTGATCGCCGGTGTCTACGCCGCGCCTTTCGCGCTGCTGTGTTTCAAGCTGCATGCCGAGATGCGCCAGGGGACCTTGCCGCTGGACGGCAGCGCGGTGCTGATGCGCTTCATCGTGGTCGGCCTGTTCGCGCTGCTGCTCAGCCGTTGGTGCATGCACTGGATGAAAGGCGGCCGTTGAGGCCCACCTGATCCACCCGGTTCCGATGGTTTGACCGGGCCGAGCTTCGGCCCGGTGTTGTCGACTGCCGCGCTGCATCGTTCAGCGCGCTAAATCCAAGGAGTGTCATGAACAAGAAACAGATGGGGCTGCTGGCCTCGGCGGGCGTGCTGTGCCTGCCGTCCGTGGTGAGCGCCGCTGGACCGTCACTCAGCGATGTATTGGTGAATTCCGGGATTGCCGTGTCAGGGTATCTCGATACCTCATACACCGAAGGCTTCAACAAGGGATCTACCCTGGGTGGTGGCAATGCGGGTGGTCGAGCTTTCGACGTCAAATCGGATTCCTTCACTTTTAACCAGGCGGCACTGAACATCGGCTACCTGCCGACGGAAGGCTTCGGCGGCTTCGTCAACGTGATCGCCGGCGACGACGCCAAGGTCATCAACGGTTCCTACCAGGGCTCGACCAGCGGCAACGATTTCGCCCTGACCCAGGCTTACGTCCAGTACGCCACCGGCAACCTGACCGTCATCGGCGGCCGTTACGTCACCCTGTCGGGTTTTGAAGTCATCAACGACACGCTGAATAACAACATTTCCCGTTCGCTGCTGTTCCAGAACGCCGAACCGCTGGTGCACACCGGCGTGCGCGCGTCCTACAAGTTCAGCGACCTGATCACCGGTTACCTGGGCTTGAACAACTCGGCCAATACGGGTCTGGCCAGCGACGACAACAAGCAGAAGACCCTGGAAGCCGGCGCAGCCGTCACGCCGAGCAAGGCGATCAGCCTCGGTGCGTACGAGTATTACGGCTTTGACAACTTTGGCAGCTCCGCCAATCCCACGCAGAAGACCAGCTTCACCGACTTCGTGGCGTCCTGGCAGGTGATCGATCCCTTGCAGTTGGCATTCAACGCCGACTACAAGAAGATTTACGGCGTCGATGGCGGAGTGGCGGGCAGCGAAATCTATGGTTTCGCCGGCTACGTCAACTACACCATCCTGTCCAACCTGAAGGCCTCGCTGCGCGGCGAGTACCTCAAGTACAAGACGGATGGCGCTTCCGAGAACGACAACGAGCTCACGCTGACGCTGGACTACAGCCCGGCGGCCAACTTCGATCTGCTCGGCGAAGTGCGTGCGGATGGTTCCAGCAATCATATCTATCCGAACGGCGACGGCGCCGACCTCAAGGGCTCCGAAAGCGATATCGCCATCAAGGCGATCTACAAGTTCGGCACCCCCACCGGGTCCTGAGTTTCAAACAGCACGCAGTACGATGCAGCGAAGGGCCGCCTCTGGCGGCCCTTCGCCTATTTCAGGGGAACGCGCTGGACGCCAGCTTCCCCGACCACCAACAGGGCATTGTGGTAGCTGATCCCCGCTGCATAGGCGGTCGCCTGCCCTTGCCTGCTGGAACTGTCGCGGATGAGACGGGCGACACTCTTACCATCGATGGTCACGATCACCCCGTCACCCCCCACCAGGGCGACCTCGCCCTGCGGCAGCATCAGGCCGCCGAAGAAGCTGCCGGTGGTGTGCCCATCCACCTTTTGCCAATGGTCCGCACGCACGTCGTCCGACACATAGATGGTGCCGCGCAGTCCGAATACGACCGCACCCCGACTGCCCCAAGGCAGGGCTCCGAAGAAAGAGCCCTCATAAGGAGGCGACAGCCTGCGCCAGTCGTGCCCATCGGACGATACCGCGGACAAGCCATGCTCGCCCGCGATGAAAATGTCGCCGTTGCCGAGCCGGGTGATGGCGTTGAGATGGAGCTTGTCCTTGACGATCGCCGGCGCATCGACATCGGTCCAGTGGCCGCCGCCGTCTTCAGTCGCCTTGAGGGTGCCGAATGCGCCGACCGCCAGCGCTCTTTGCCGATCCAGCGCCAGCACCGAAAACAGGGGCGCGCTCAGATCGGGCTGGAAGTTCTGCACGCTCCAGTTCAGGCCGCCGTCATCGGTATGCAGGATCAAGGCGTCGTGTCCCACCGCCCAGCCGTGACGATCATCCGCAAACGCCACCGCGGTCAGGGTCACATCCACCGGCGTCTGCACCTGCGTCCAGCGCTCGCCGTCCTGCGACGTGACGATGTCGCCGTTGCCGCCTACCGCGAGCAGGTGCTGGCCGGTATTGACGATGCCCAGCAGCAGTCCGTTCTCGGCGTGCGCGGCGATCATCGCCGCGCTCGGCTTGACCTGGGGAGATTCCGCTACGGCTGCGGCAGCGGCGCCCGCGTCGTGATCGCCAGTGCCTTGTGCGTGGCAGGCCAGGTTGCCGCAGAGCAGGCTGATGCCGAACAGTGCCGGAGCGATCCAGCGGCGGCCGCCGCGTCGGGTGAAGCGAAAATGCACAATCACAGTTTGACCCCGGAAGTATTGGCGGCCGCCGCTCGCTGCGCCGCGCCGGCCGGGCTCTTCATCAGGAAGGCGGCGAAGGCCGGCAACATGACCAGCGCGGCAGCGGCGTTGGCCAGGAACATCACCGTCAGCAGGATGCCCATGTCGATCTGGAACTGCAGCCCGGACAGCATCCAGGTGGCCACGCTGGCGGACAATGCCAGGCCGGTGACCACCACCGCCTTACCGGTCTGGTGCAGGGTGTCGGCGTAGGCGTCCCGCAGGCTCATGCCTTTCGACTTCACGTTTTCTTCCAGCACGCTGAAGATGTAGATGCCGTAGTCCACCCCGATGCCGGCGGCAAATGCAGCGACCGGCAGCGTCGCCACTGTCTCGCCGATGCCCAGGAACACCATGATGGCGTAGGTGAACACCGACACGGCGGCCAGCGGCACGAGGATGCAGATGATGCTGGTGAGGCCGCGAAACGACACGAACACGCAAATGGTGATGGCGGCATAGAGCCAGAACAGCACCGAGAATTCGGTTTTCTTGATCACCGCATTGGTCGCCGCCATCACCCCGACATTGCCGCCGGCGAGCTGGAAGCTCACTCCATCATCGTGCTTGCCGTCCTCGGTGAACTTGTCGATGGCGGCGATGACCGCATCGATGGTCGTGGCCTTGTGATCCTTCATGAAGACGTAAGTCGGCATCACGCTGCAATCGTCGTTGAGCAGGCCGGTCGAGGTGGTGAACTGCTGGCCGGCCAGCACCAGGCCATCCTGCGAGCGGGGCAGCTGCATCCAGCGCGGATTGTTCTCGTTGTATTGCGCCCAGACCACCTTGTCCAGCAGGGCCATCGAGGTGGTCGAGACCACCCCGGGCGTGTTCTGCATGTGCCAGCCGAAGCGGCTGATCCGGTTCATGATGTCGTAGTCGATGCAGCCATTGGTTTTGGTGGCGGCGTAGACCTGGAGAATATCGACGCCGATGGAGTAGTTCTTCGAGATGAAATCGGAATCGAGGTTGTAGCGCGAGTCAGGCCGCAGCGCCGGCACTCCGGGATGCAGTTCGCCGATCTGCAGGTCGCGCGCGATCCATTCCGCTCCCGCCCAGGACAGCATGGCCAGCACGATCACCGCTGCCGCCACCGGCTTGCGCGTCAGCAGCGCCAGCTGGTGCCAGATCGGCTTGAGCTTGGCGTCGCGGCGGTGCTGGTAGTCGCGGAAACGCTGCGGCTTGCGCAGCTTGACGTAGGACAGCAGGCAGGGCAGCAGCACCTTCTTGCAGACGATCACGGCGACCAGGCCGAACATGGCGTTGATTGCCATCTCGCGCACGATGCCGATGGGGATCAGCAGAATGGTGCCGAAACCGATGATGTTGGTGACCAGCGCGGTGATGCCCGGAATAACCAGGCGGCGATAGGTGGCGCGCGAGGCGGAAAAGCTGTCCAGTCCCCGATCGGATACCTCGAGCAGCCAGAAGCTGGTGATCTGGATGCCGTGCGAGACGCTGATCGCCAGCACCAGGAATGGAACCAGGATGGCGAACGGGTCCAGCCCGTAGCCGGCGAGATGCAGGATGCCCAGCTCCCACACCACGGCGAGCAATCCGCAGCTCAACGGGTAGAGGGATACGACGAACGAGCCCATGTACCAGGACAGCACCAGCCATACCAGGAAAACGGTCAGGGCGAAGAAGCTGATGACCTGCAACGATGCGTCGGCGACATCGCCGATGACCTTGGCAAAGCCGATGATCTCGACATCGACGTCCGGGTTGTAGTCGGGATTGCTCTGCTGGCTCACCTCGAGCTGGCCGCCGAGAAAATCCCGATCCACCGTTTCGCCGTTGGGGCCGATCAGGGTGGCATGAACCCTCCTGAACGAAAACAGCAGACCGCGCGGATCCTGGTAGGCCGTGGCGATGGTGGTTCCGGCCTTGAACGGCGCATCGTCGGCCTTGAGCTTGTATTCGAACAATTCCGGGCTGATCAGCTTGCCGCGAATGTTCTCGAACAAGTGCGCAGCCTGGATATAGTCGAGCTTCTGGTGCGTGCGCGGATTCTGGTCGACCAGCTCCGACACGACCATGGCGGACGTCAGGTCGTTCGAGACCAGCCTGCCGACGACGTTGGCTTTGCCGACGTTTTCCCTGATTTGTTGCAGCACTTCCGGTGTCGGTTGATATCCCGAAGGAATGACATTCCCTCCCCTGAAACCACCCTCCACTGCTTCGATGAAACGGACGTTGGGAGTAAACAGGGAGCTGATACGGGTGCGGTCCACGCCCGGCAGGAAGAACACCGAATCGGTGGCAGCCTTGAGGGAATCCATGAAGCGGCCGTTGTAGATATCCCCTTTTCCGGGCTTCTCCGACACTGCCAGCAGCACCGTATTGCCGCCGCCGAACTGGTCCTGGTACTTCTTCAGCACCTGGATATAGGGATGGTTTCTCGGCAGCTGCTTTTCGAAGCCGGAATCCAGCTTGAGCTGCGAGGCTTGGAAGCCGAGGAACAAGGTCAGCAGGGCGATCACGCTGAGCGTGAGCGGCCGCTTTGAAAAGATCAGCGGCTCGGTGACCTTGACGAAGAACTGCGAGAACCAGCCGCGTGGGTCACCGTGCATCGAATATTGCTCCAGAGCAGTCGGCCGGGAGCGATCCCGGCCGACTCGAATCAATTAAATACCGCATCTCAAGGGCGCGAAGTCGCGGCCGTCGGCACCGTGCATACGGGTCCGATGCATCGGCCGGGGCTTTTCGCCGCCAGCGCTTGCGATCCTTTTACTTCGACGCGCGTTGCTGCACGGCGTTGTCGGTGAAATAGCCATCCGGGTACTGCACGCTGTAGTCGTTCGGATGTCCCTGGGCCTGCAGCGCGGTGATGAAGTACCGGCCGGAATCGAAGTGGTAGATGATTTCCGGCACCGTGAAGGCGGTCAGGACGTTGTACTGCGGCGCCGACATGCCTTCCTGGAAGTTGAACAGCCCGCCATGCGCGTCGTAGCAGTCCACCATGACGATGTCCCAGGAATCCTCGTCGACATAGAACACGCGCTTGGCATAGGTATGCCGCTCACCTGGGCGCAGGGTCGCTTCCACCACCCAGACACGATGGGTTTCGTAGCGGGGTAATTCCTGGTTCAGATGGTTGGGGCTGACCAGGGTGTCGTACTTGGCGCGGGCGATCTTGAAGTTGTCGTAGGGAATGACCAATTCCTTCTTGCCGACCAGCTTCCAGGTGTAGCGCTCCAACACACCGTTGAACATGTCGACCTGATCGTAGAACTCCTGGCCGTCGGTGCCTTCATAGGGATTGTCGCAACACACCGCCGGCGCGCGGCGTATGCGCTTCAGCGCCGGCGCGTAGAGCCAGGCCGCGCGGCCGGTGGCCCCGGTGCCGCCGCTCTCGTTGACCAGGATCATGGTGCCGGCGGTGCGCGCGGGCGCGATGATCCGCGACAGGTAATAGAGGAACAGGCCCTTGCCCTTCACCATCGGCACCGGATTCTTTTCGTTGGCGTAGAGGAACTGCACGTCCTCGACCAGTTGCGCCAGCTGGGAGTGCCCGTTCTGGTCGACGATCATTTCATCGTTGTTGCGCTGCACCGAGTTGCCGCGCCACTTCACCCGGTGATTCCAGATCACCTGGGCGCCATCGGTGGGGATCGGATAGGGGAAGCCCTGCTTGCAGTTGTCGGGGTCGTCGGTGCCGCTGAGCGAGCAGTTCACCGCGTTCACCGCGGTGGCCTTGTAGATGAAATCCGGCCAGGCCACGGTGCGGTGGCTCGGATAGACGATCATCTTGTAGTCGGGGAAGGTCTTGAGCAGGTATTTGTGGCCCTCGCTGAGCTGGGCCGCGTACTTGTCCATGTTGGCGGCGGTAATCGTGGCAATCGGCTTGTCGCCTTCGATCTCCGGGCTGCTGGCATACTCGCCGGACAACTTGCCGTGCTGCTGCGCCGGCGTCCACGCCGGCACCAGGCCGTCCGCGCTAGCCGCCTTTTGGGCGCCGATCGGCGTGAGCTCCTTGCCCAGCTTGGCGGCCTGATCGGCCGGCACGCCGGCCTGCGCCGCCTGTGCCAGCAACAGCAGAATGGCCGTTCCCGCAATTTTTGAAAGATGCTTGCCCATGATTTTCCAGCTCCGTTTCATCACTCAACAATTGCCCCGTGCAGGGCAACACCCTGACGCCTGATCAGAAGGAATACTTCACAAAGAATTTCGCCGTATCGCGGTCGTTGAACAAATTCGCATCGCCGCCGCCGGCCCACAGCTGATAACCCACATTCACCGAGAGGTAGTCGCGGTAGCGGACCTCGATATTGGTGTCCCACAACGTGCGACCCTGCACGTAGTTCGACAGGTAGCCGGGAGAATGTCCGAAGAAATCGTGCTTGATGATGATCTGCGGATCGAGGCTGATGTTCGGCAGGATGTCCTCCCAGCGAATCAGGATCACCGCCCCAACGCCACCGGACCACTTGGTGGGATACAGGCCGAGCGGCGCCTGGTGCGGGCTGAAGCGCAAGCCGTCGGGCCCGTACTGACAGGCGACATTGCTGGAGCAGGCCTGGCGGGAGCCGTCGGCGCCGGAACCGTCGGCACCGGCTGTGGGGCTGGTATAGGTGCCGGGCACGGCCAGCGCCAAGCGATCCAGCGGCGGCAGATTGAGGATTCCGCGCGCGCCGATTTCCGGCAGCCAGATCACCTGGCTGGCATGCAGCAGCCGAGGCGTGAAGTCGGTATTGCCTTCGACATAAGTGGCGCCGAGATCGAGCGACAGCGTCTGGAAGCGCTCCCAACCCTGGATGTAGGAATTGGGCGGGTTTTCGCCCAGCACGCCACCGCGATAGGGAATGATGAAGTTGGGGAAGGAGCGACCAGCACCGGGCAGCTGCCCGACGATCAGATCGTAGGTATCGTTGAAGGCGCCTGGGCCGCTTTTTGTGGTGTAGTTGCTGTTGCCATATAGACCCACCGAACCGTCCGCCTTGGTGCCAAGGCCTACCGTACTGCCGAAGCAACCCGGTGGATGATCGCAATTGTTCAAAGTGGGCCCGAGGCCGGCGAACGCGAGGTCGACGATATCAACCTGCAGCGGATCATTGGGCCGGTACGCCACCTCTCCCTGCATCGACACATCGCCGAAGCTGGTGTTGAAGCTCAAGCCGAGCATCTTGATCGAGCGCGGATAGTCGAGCTGGAACTTCAATCCATCCAGTGCCAGCGCGCTGCTGGTGGCGCCCGCCGGGTCGTTGGGCTTCAATATTCCGTGAATCAGCGGAATGTTCGGACAGGCGAGCAGGAACTCGACGGTGTTCCTGGTGTTCTTGGCGCAACTCTCATCGGTGGAATAGAAGCTGACGATGGGAATGCGGGAAGTATAGTTGGCGAAGTAGAAGCCCAGGTTGGTGCCGTTGTTCAGCCACTCGGCGTTGTAATTTACCTTCACCCCGTAATTGCCCGAAGTGCCGGGAGGACGGTCGTCCGGAAGTCGCATCGCCCTCGACGTCGTATTGGTGATCAAGGACAGGGGATTATCCAGGTTGCGGCCCATGCCATCCGGGTCGGGCGTGGTGTTGCCGAATCCCACGGTCAGGTAGTTGGGCCCCTCGTTCTTGGTGCCCAGATTGACCGGTGAATAAAAGCCGCCTTCGGCCGGCAGCTCGACCGGTTCAAATTCGAGTGCGTACCAGCCCGACACATTGATGTCTTCAGTGATGGTCGAGCCAAGAGAGATGGCATTGACCGGCTGATAGAAATCGTCGAGGCCGTTGCCGCCGATGCGGAAGAAATTATTCAGATTGGGCGCATTGAGGACGTTGATGGAATCGAAGAACTCCAGCGTCGCCTCACCCCAGATGACTTGCTGACGCCCTATCCGGACTTGCAGGCCGCGGTCTCCCGGAAGCGGGATCGATCCCGAAATATTCAAGTCCAGGAGCTGCAGCCCCAGCCCGATTTCATGCAGGGTCTGCGCATCCCTGCGTTGCGGACGAACCACGCCGCCAGGCCCATAGACGATGCCGCAGGGCTGGCCGCTCGGGTTCCTGTTCGCAGGACAGGGGGTGGAATCGGTGCGCGGCCCCAACAACGGGATCGCCGTCGGATTGGACAGCAATTTCGTCACAAGGTTGGGCGGCAGGGGCAGCTTCGAGATCAGCGGAGCGAGCAGGGACAGGTTTTGTCCGGCACGTAGCAGTTCGGTGCCCGGTGTCGACAGGTAGCCGACCTGCTGATAGTTCTCCCTGGTGATCTCGTTCGGATGGTATTCGGTGAAGCTGTAGTTGACCGGGTCGTAGAAACCGATGGCCTTGGCAAACAGGGTCCAGCCCCGGTACTTGAGCGTGACGTCCTGGTTCCAGCGCAGCTCGGCCTGGGTGATGCTGCCCTGGCTGTAGTTGAGGTCACCCTGGTCGAAGTTGTCGCTGAAGGCGCCGGGAGCCGCAGCCAGGTGGGCGGCCATGAAGGACTGCGCCGTGAACAATCCCTGGCAGTCCTGGTAATAGATCTGCCCCTGACTGGTTCTGCCGCAAACATTCGGGTCGAGGTTGTTCTTGCCGATCGCACTGCTGCGCTGCGGCTCGGCCCTGATCGCAGCGCCCGCGATCAGGGTGGTGTTGGAATTGACGTCGATGTCGCTGTCAGCCAGGGGGATCTTGAAGCCGAGCGCGCCCGCGCTGCCTGGCAGCAAGGCAGCGGCGGCTCCGGTGATCGCGGCAAGAAAAAGACAAAGACCGCTCCGTTCAATTCCCTTCACACTCATTTCACAAGTCCCCAAGCTCATGTCCGATGCGGATTTCTTCGAAACCGCTGTATGACTGCCTGCCCCGCCCGACGCTAGGTCGTGCCCGGCAGCTCCTCCATCACCGGCTCGAAGTCCGGCTTCTCGCGCACGCCGCAGTCCGGGCAGCACCATGTGTTCGGAACTTCAAGCCAGGGCGTGCCGGCCCTGAAGCCTTCGCGGGGCTCGCCTTTCGCTTCGTTGTAGATGTAGCCGCAGCCGGGACAGCGATAGACGCCCATGCAAGGTGCTCAGGCCTGCGCGCGGGCGCCGGCGCCATATCGCGCCAGAATCTTCCGGCGCAGCGGCGGATAGACGTTGGCCAGGGTCACGTCGCCCTGGTAGTGGGCGAGCACGCGCTTGTCCATCACCCAGCGCCACAACGGCGGCACGTAGGCGAGCGCAACCATGCTGGCGTAGCCTGACGGCAGCTGCGGCGACTGCTCGAAGTGCCGCAGCGCCTGATAGCGGCGGGTCGGGTTGGCGTGATGATCGGAATGGCGTTGCAGGTGATACAGCAGCAGATTGGTGACGACGTGGTTGCTGTTCCAGCTGTGCTGCGGCTGGCAGCGTTCGTAACGGCCATCCGCCTGCTTCTGCCGCACCAGGCCGTAGTGCTCCAGATAGTTCACCACTTCCAGCAGCATGAAGCCGTAGGCCGCCTGGATCAGCAAGAACGGAATGATCACCGGGCCCAGCCACAGGATCAGGCCGCCGAACAGCGCCACGCTCATCAACCAGGCATTGAGCACGTCGTTGCGCAGCGTCCACGGGCCTAGACCCGAACGCGCCAGCCGTTCCCTTTCGAGATTCCAGGCGGAGCGGGCGCTGCCGATCACGGTGCGCGGCAGAAACGCCCAGAAGCTTTCGCCGAGGCGCGAGCTGGCCGGATCTTCCGGCGTGGCCACGCGCACGTGATGACCGCGGTTGTGCTCAACGAAGAAGTGCCCGTAGGCGGTCGGCGCCAGGGCGATTTTCGCCAGCCAGCGCTCCAGTGCCGGCTTCTTGTGCCCCAGCTCGTGCGCCGCATTGATGCCCACGCCGCTGGAAAGCCCGGTGGTGAGCGCGATGCCCAGCACGTCCAGCATCGACAGGCCGCCGCGCGCCACCACATAGGCCGAGCCGATCAGGCTGGCGTACTGCAGCGGCAGGTACAGGTAGGTGCAGAAACGATAGTAGCGATCGTTTTCCAGGCGCTCGACCGCGCCGTCCGGAGGATTGTTGCGGTCCACGCCGATCAGCATTTCGAGCGGCGGGATGATCAGGAAGTAGAAGATCGGCCCGATCCACCAGAACAGCGGCAGCCCGGTGTAGACGACCAGCGACCAGCCGATCAGCGGCAGTGAGGGAATCAGCAGCCCCAGCATCCAGGCATGGCGCTTGCCGTCCTTCCAGGGGGCAGCTTCAAACATCGCGGTCGTCATTGGTCTTCCTCCGGCTGTGTCCGGTATTCGCGCTGGATTGCGCGCACCGAATCGCTAATAGTGCGTAGTTATACTACGCACTACGCACTTTATCAACTGAAGGCGGCCATTCCGGACAGGCCGGCGGCGGCGCACGAACAAGCAGCGCCGTGCCTTTCCCGGAGGGATTTATTGCAACGACGGGATGTGCGGTTTCCGGCGCGAAGCCGGGGTGGCGCTGCGGATCCGGCTCAGGTTTTTCTGGATGCCCGGGGAAGCGCTTTGCCGGAAGAAGACTTGCGACCTGCCATGGCGGCCTTTGGCAGCGCGGCTGGTACCCGCTTGGATGCCGCGGACTTCGGCTTTCGATTGGCAGGTGCTGCGGCCAGCTGCCCCAGCGACAGTTCCTTCAGGAAGGATTCCACCCGGCGCTCGTGGAACAGCGCAAAGATGCGATTGAGCGCCGGAATCACAATGTCGATGACCTTTGCCGCTTCCTCGCTGCCCAGCTCGCGGATGCGATCTGCGTAAAGCTGCAACTCGCTGCGCAGCGCAATTTCCACGATGTCCTTGATGTAGCCCAGATTGGCAGGGCTGAATCCCCGCTCCAGCGAAAGCCCGGCATCGCGTATCGCAATCCACTGCCGGGCAATCTCGACGTCGCTCATCAGGACCGTGCCATTGGCTGCCAGGCCGAGCGCGCGCAATTCCTTCTGCTCCCAGCGCGACAAGCCCATTTCCTGCGCCAGTTTTGCGGGGTCGTCGGAAACCGCGAGGTCGCGGTTTTCGGCGGCGATCTTGCGCCTCATGTCCTCGAAGGTTCGCGCCTGCGCGTCGGTAAAGTCCAGCTCATGGTCGCCATTGAGCAGGGCACGGATTGCCTTGAGCGGCAGGAATTGTTCGGTCTGCAGCTTCTGGATGAAGCGCAGCAACTCAACGTGCCGGTCGGAATACCAGCCCATGTTATGAGCGGTCTTGACCGCGGGCGGCAGCAGTCCCTGGGTGATGTAAAAGCGCACCGCCTCTTTCGAAATTCCCGTGATTTCCGTCAGATCCTTGATGCGATATGGCGCGCCGTTGTTCGCTTTTATTCGCCCACGGGGCATCGTCTGTTCTCTCTCTAGGGTGATCTCCAGTTTAGGTCCGATCGACTTTGCCGCACAACACAAGCGGCGATTGCATCGCGCAAATGCGGCTTCGCGGCAGCCCGGGCCCACCGGCAAGTGACCCCCGCAGCGGCACCCGCCCGGTCATGTAGACAAGACCTGCCGATTTCGATGATCCTTGGCTGGCCTGAGCGAAGATTCAGGCGCTCGGGGAGAGTCGCGATGAAAGCAAGCACACTGAAACGGCTGCGCATCCTAGCCGCGACGACCAGCATTGTGACTGGCGCGGCGGCGGCTGCCGGGGCGGACTGGAGCTCCTTCCTGTTCGATGCGGCCGGCAGTCGCTACAACGCGGCCGAGACGGCGATCACGCCGGCCAATGTCGGCCAGCTGCAGCTGAAGTGGGCTTTCGTCATTCCGGGCGCCGACGGCATTGCCTCGAGCCAGCCGGCGGTGGCCAACGGCATGCTTTACTTCGGCGGGCGCAACGGCCTGTTCTATGCGCTCGACGCCGTCACCGGGCAGACGCGCTGGAGCTTCGACAGCAGCGCGGTGGTGGGCGCCGCCGTCAACAACGCGCTGCCGAACAGCACCACCGGCAGCGGCCAGACCATGCCCGATCTGCTGCGCGACGGCCCGGCGGTGGCCAATGGCGTGGTTTATTTCGGCGATTTCTATGGCTTCCTCTACGCGCTCGATGCAGCCAGCGGCCGGCTGCTCTGGGTCACCGAGGTGGAGCCGCACCGCGACGCCATCATCACCAGCTCGCCCACGGTTTACGGCGGGCGCGTCTATGTGGGCCTGTCGAGCAAAGAAGTGTTCAACCCTTCACTGCCCAACTACCCCTGCTGCCAGGCGCGCGGCGGCGTGGCGGCGCTGGACGCGCATACCGGCGAGCTGCTGTGGAAGCGCTATACGGTGCCGCCGTCGAAGCAGCTGGCCAACTCCTTCCTCGGCCTGCCGCGCTATGCGCCGAGCGGCGGGCCGGTGTGGTCGAGCCCGGCGATCGACGCTGCCTCGCAGACCCTGGTGATCGGCAGCGGCCAGAACTACACCGGCACGGTGCCCTACGACGGGCACAGCGCATGCAGCGATCCGGTGAGCAGCGGCTGCTCCGATTCGGTCATCGCATTCGATCTCAATACCGGCCAGCAGAAATGGGCGCACCAGATGCTCGGCGGCGACAGCTGGACCGCGGCCTGTGTGCTGCTGCCCAACTCGACCCTGGGCAATTGCCCGGTGTCCGGCCCGGATTACGACGTCGGCGCCTCGCCCAATATCTTCAAGCTGGGGACCCGCACGGTGGTGGCGGTGGGCCAGAAGAGCGGCCTGTTCCATCTGCTCGACCTGGCCACCGGCGCAACCATCTGGGACCAGCGCCTGGCCAGCGGCAACGGCCCGGCCGGGCGCGCCGGCGAGAACGGCATCCAGTGGGGCTCGGCCTGGGACGGGCATCTGATCTACGCCGCCACCTACAATGCCAAGCCGGGCACGCTTTACGCGCTCGATCCGGCGGCGACGGACCCGGGCTTGCGCGTCAAATGGTCCACTCCCAACCCGGCGGACGGCTGCACCACCGGCGGCGCCAAGTCGGCGCCGGCCAGCACCTGTGATATCAGCATGGGCCAGGCGGTATCGGCCACACCGGGGCTGGTGTTCGAAGGCAGCCGCGACGGCAAGTTCCGCGTGTTCGGCGCTGCCGCCGGCAAGATCCTCTACACCTTCGACACGGTGCAGAGCTACAGCGGCGTCAACGGCGTCATGGGCAAGGGCGGCTCCATCGGCCACGGCGGGGTGGTGATCTCGCATGGCATGGTCTACGTCAATTCCGGCTACGCCACTTCCGACGCACAGCATTCCGATTCCAGTTCCGGCATCCGCGGGCAGAACGCCGTGGTGCTGGCCTTCGGCCTGCCCGGGAGCACGCCATGATCCGCGCATCTTTGCGATTCCCCGGCGCGCTGGCCGCGCTGTACTGCCTGGTATTGGCCGCACCGGCACAGGCGCAGAAGCGCTGCGAGCGGGCGCCCGCCGCCTGCCCGGGGGCGCAGGACACAGTGGTGGAGTCGAGGCAACTTGGCCTGGTCATCGCTGTGCCCGCGGCGCAGCAGGCGCTTTACCGGCAGCTCATTCCGGTTGGTTACAAGGCGCCGGACCTGGCTTCGCATTACCAGGTGGCGGTGTATCTGGAAGAGGACAACGTGCCACTGGCGCTGCCCGCCATCGCCTCGCTCGACAACCTCAACCGCAGCTACCAGGGTTTCGTCGCCATTCGCGTGCGGCGCGACGATGCGCCGGAGGCCAGCCGCGCCTACGAGCCGCTGGGCCGCGACGAGGAAGGCTTCTTTCCGGTGATCATGCCGGTGAGCAGCAGCCAGCAGCTGAGCAAGCTGCGCGCCGACGGCCTGCCGGCGATCCTGGTCAGCGGCAGCAGCGTCAACGGCCAGGGCGCGCAGCAGATCGCCGTGCAGTACAACAAGCAGCCGCTGCTGAGCCTGCAATGGACGGCGGACGATTCCGCCGCAGCCGAAGCTTCGGACGATACCAAGCGCTTGGTGTTGGGACGCCTGCCCTTGTTCTCGGTATTGCCCTACCTGAGCGGCAGCAGCCGCCTGCGCACCAAGCTGACTTCGACGCCGGTGCTGTCCGATGGCGCCGTGCCGCAGGGTGAATACGGCCTGCTGCAACTCGGCGTCGATGCAAACTTCGGCAAGCTCGATGCAACGGTCAATGCCTTCCTGCATGCCAGCGGCGGCTCGCTGGCCGCGCTGCTGCCGGCGAGTGTTGCCGCGGCAGGGCAGTTCCGCCACGTGCAGCAAACGCTGCTGCAGCAGACGGAGATGCTGCCCTAGCAGCGGAGCAAGCCGCCGAGTCGCCTGGAGGGCAGCAACGATCGCCGCTCACCGGCGGCAGGCATTGCGACGATCCGTTTCAACGGCCCTTGAAGGTGGCCTGGCGCCGCTCGGCGAAAGCGCTGACCGCTTCGCGCGCATCCTCGCTGTGCATGATCGGCTGCAGGTCGGGATAGAGCCGCGTCAGCGCGGCGCGGTCGCCTTCGATGCGGGCGATGCGCGAGGACAGCAGCGAGGCCTGCACGCCGAGCGGTGCTGCCGCTGCAACCCGCTCGGCGATTTCGATGGCGCGGCCCAGGGCCTGGCCCGGCTCGACCAGTTCCTGCACCAGGCCCATGCGATAGGCGTCGCCGCCGCTGAATTCGTCGCCGCTCAACAGGTAACGCTGCGCATTGCCCCAGCCGATCTCCTGCACCAGGCGGATGGTGGCACCGCCGCAGGCATAGAAGCCGCGCTTCACTTCGAGCTGGGC
>FTIF01063199.1_pt1 | contig 16762 bp, 16 predicted proteins | sample 1658001 | NCBI WGS metagenome assembly FTIF01 (sample SAMEA3914789, study PRJEB12502) | metagenome | biome: forest; material: soil | place: Canada | collected 2011-07-03 | depth 0.3 m | reverse complement strand
TTGCGCAGCTCCGCCAGGCTCCATACCTGGAAGCCGCCGGAATCGGTCAGGATGGGGCCGTCCCAGTGCATGAACTGGTGCAGGCCGCCGAGCTTGCGCACGATCTGCTCGCCCGGGCGCAGCATCAGGTGGAAGGTGTTGCCGAGGATGATCTGCGCCCCGGCGAGCTTCAGCTCTTCCGGCGTCATCGCCTTGACCGTGCCGTAGGTGCCGACCGGCATGAACTGCGGCGTGTCGATGACGCCACGGGCGAAGCTGATGCGGCCGCGGCGGGCGGAGCCGGAAGTGGAAAGCAGTTCGTATTTCAAGGAAAACTTCGGGCGGATCGGCGCCGTGGGGCCATTCGGGCGCAAATTATGACCGATCGGGCCCCTTTGCCGTAGCGGCCGCCTGGAGCGGCGGGGTGAAACAAGCCTGTGGCAGGGCCTTAAACTCTTCCCGACAACCGGACGGAAAACCCTCTTGAACACACAATGGCTGTATCTGGGCATCGCCATCGTCGCCGAAGTGATCGCCACTTCGACGATGAAGGCCACGCAGGGCTTCACCCGCGCCTGGCCCTCGCTGGTGGTGGGCATCGGCTACCTGGTGGCGTTCTACTTCCTGTCGCTGACCCTGCGCACGCTGCCGGTGGGCATCGCCTACGCGGTCTGGTCGGGCATCGGCATCGCACTGGTGTCGCTGATCGCCTGGCTGGTCTACGGCCAGACCCTGGACGGGCCGGCGATTGCCGGGCTGGCGCTGATCGTGGCCGGCGTGGTGGTGCTGAACGGATTTTCAAAGTCGGTGGCGCACTAGCCCAAACTCGTAAGCGGACAATCCGGTCGTTAAGCTGGCGGCAATAATTCCAACCCCGATGGTGCTTCGTGCCGCATGAAGAAACGCTGATTGCCACTCTTGCCATCAGCCTGGCGCTGGCTTTCGTTTTCGGCCTGATCGCGGTGCGGCTGCGGCTGCCGCCGCTGGTGGGTTATCTGCTGGCCGGCATCGTCATCGGGCCGTATACGCCGGGGCTGGAAGCGGACGTGCACCTGGCGCCGCAGCTGGCCGAGATCGGTGTGATGCTGCTGATGTTCGGGGTGGGCACGCATTTCTCGCTGCGCGACCTGATGTCGGTGAAGGGCATCGCCCTGCCTGGCGCGGTGGCGCAGATCGTGGTGGCCACGGCGCTCGGTGCCGGCGCCGCCCACCTGTGGGGCTGGTCGCTGGGTGGCGGGATCGTGTTCGGCCTGGCGCTGTCGGTGGCCAGCACGGTGGTGCTGCTGCGCGCACTGGAACAGCAGGGCACGCTGGAATCGGCGGACGGCCGCATCGCGGTGGGCTGGCTGATCGTCGAGGATCTGGTGATGGTGCTGGCCCTGGTGCTGCTGCCGGCGCTGGCGCCGGCCCTGGGCGGGGAAGCGCCGGCCGGCCATGGCGCACCAGCGGGCGAGTTGTGGCAGACGCTGGCCCTCACCCTGGGCAAGGTGGCGTTGTTCGTGGTGCTGATGCTGGTGGTCGGCGCGCGCGTGTTCCCCTGGGTGCTGCAGCGGGTGGCGCGGACCAATTCGCGCGAGCTGTTCACCCTGGCCGCCATCGCCCTGGCGCTGGGGGTGGCTTACGGCTCGGCCAAGCTGTTCGAGGTGTCGGTGGCGCTGGGCGCCTTCTTCGCCGGCATGGTGCTGAACGGCTCGGATCTGAGTCACCGCGCATCGATTTACCTGCAACCGATGCAGGACATCTTCGCCGCGCTGTTCTTTGTCGCTGTGGGCATGCTGTTCGACCCGCTGGTGCTGCTGCAGCATCCGCTGGAGGTCTTGGCGGTACTGGCCATTATCGTGGTCGGCAAGTCGCTGGCGGCGCTGGGCATCGTGCTGCTGCTGCGGCGCCCGCTGAGCACGGCGCTGACGGTATCGGCGGCGCTGGCGCAGATCGGCGAGTTCTCCTTCATCCTGGCGGTGATGGGCGTCAATCTGAAGCTGCTGCCGCCGCAGGGGCAGAGCTACATCCTGGCGGGCGCGCTGCTGTCCATCACCATCAACCCCCTGGTATTCAAGATGGTTTCCCGATTCAGGCCGGCCCCGGTGGGCTGAAAGCTGCCGCTGTGGTGGAATCCGTATACTCCTGCCCAGCACAGGCTAGCGTGCCGCTGTTCGACTGACGGAGACTCATGCGCCTCACCCTCATCCCGCTGGTTCTCGCCCTGCTGTCCGGCTGCTCCACCAGCAGCGTCAGGAACTGCACCACTCTCGCCGGCCCCGGCTGGAAGCCGCTGAGCCAGCCGCCGGCCGTGGCCACGCAGTTGCTGGCGCAGGAAAACCTGCCCGCGGACAGCCAGATGGTGTGGCTGAGCAAGGGACCGGAACAACTCGTCGCCTGCTACTACGCCAGGGGCATGACCAGCCCGGGCTGCGGCGGCTCCGAGGCCTACAAGTTCCTGCAGAAAGATGGCCGCTGGACCTCGCAGGGCCAGCTACTCGATTTCTGCGACCTCGGCCCCAGCTGAGCCGGATGACGTGAAGTGCACGTGATTGCCCGGCACTATCGCCCTGCTGCCCCGCTATCGAATTTCGTCGACCTGTTCTGGCATTACGCGGGTCAGGTGCGGGAGCACTCCAAGGAGCGCTTGCTGCCGACCGGGACTCTCGAGCTGGTGATCAATCTTCACGAGGACGAGGTCCGCACCTACGATCCGGACAACACCGATATCTGCCATCGCCTGCCGGGCAGCGTGGTGGTCGGGGTGCATTCGCGCTATTTCGTGCTGGACACCTCCGAGCAGAGCAACGTCATCGGCATCCATTTCAAGCCCGGCGGAGCTTTTCCGTTCCTGGCGCCGCCGATGGACGAGTTCCGCAATGCCCATGTGGCGCTGGACGCGGTGTGGGGCTCCGGCGTGGGTGTGCTGCGCGAACGGCTGCTGCAGGCGCCGACGCCGGAAGCCAAGTTCGCCGTGCTGGAAAGCACCCTGCTGTCGCAGATCAGCCACTACCCGGAGCCGCACGCGGCGGTGGCCCATGCGCTGAAATGCCTCGACGGCGCGCCGCATGTGCAGACCATCGCGCGGCTGACCGAGCGCATGGGCCTCAGCCCCAAGCGCTTCATCCAGCTGTTCACCCAGCAGGTGGGCCTGACGCCGAAGCTGTATTGCAGGGTGCAGCGTTTCCAGCGCGTGCTGCAGACGGTGCAGCAGCAGCGGCAGGTGGACTGGGCCGATGTCGCCGCCGGCTGCGGCTATTACGACCAGGCGCATTTCATCCGCGACTTCCGCGCCTTTTCCGGCCTCAATCCTTCCGCCTATCTCGGCCAGCGCGGCGAATACATCAATCACGTGCCGATGAAGAACTGAGCGGGCGCGGGACAAATTTTTACAATCCCCGGCATCGGCCTTGCGACGAGAATGTCGCACCCCCAAGGAATGGACCGCCCTCATGCCCAACCGACGCAAGCCGCGCCCCGCCGTTGCCCCCTACCTGAGCGTCAGCGACGCGCGCCAGGCCCTGGATTTCTACCAGGCAGCCTTCGGTGCGGTAGAGATGATGCGCTGGGTCGACCCCGATAACGGCAAGATCGGCCACGCCGAGATCCGCATCGGCGAACGCTCCATTTTCCTTGCCGACGAGTACCCGGAAATGGCGGAAATGGGCCTGAGCAGCCCTTTGTCGCTGGGCGGCAGCAGTTGCCAGTTCTGGCTCACGGTGGACGATGTGGAGTCGGTGACCGAGCGCGCCGTGGCCGCCGGGGGCAAGCTGCTGCGGGCAGTGGAGCAATCGGCCCAGGATGGCCGCCGCAGCCGGGTGCAGGACCCCAGCGGGCATATCTGGACCATTTCGAGTCATTAGCCGGGCTAACATTGAGGCTTGAGGGCCTGGCCAGATTCTTCGCTGTGCTCAGGATGACAACGATAAAGAGGCAGCAGGACCCGACGGGATCATGCTGACAGGGGGCTGTCAGCAGTACCCGCTTAACTTACCCTGACTTTCACCCCCGACATTCACCCTGACTTCCGATCGACCGGGATAACGCTCATGGCCACACCGCAGCAATCAGCACCGCCTGCCGCACGCCGCGCCGCGGTGATCTTCATTTTCATCACGGTGGTGATCGACGTGCTCGGCTTCGGCCTGATCATTCCGGTGCTGCCCAAGCTGGTCGAGCAGTTCATGGGAGGCGACACGGCGCGTGCCGCCCTGGTCTATGGCGTGTTCGGCACGGTATGGTCGCTGATGCAGTTCCTGTTCGCGCCCCTGCTCGGCGCGATCTCGGATCGCTTCGGCCGGCGCAAGGTGATCCTGATTGCCTGTTTCGGGCTGGGGCTGGACTACATCGTGATGGCGCTGGCACCGAGCGTCGGCTGGCTCCTCGTCGGCCGCATCATCTCGGGCATCTGCGCCTCCAACTTCAGCACCGCGGGCGCCTACATCGCCGACGTCAGTCCGCCGGAAAAACGGGCGCAGGCGTTCGGCACGATCGGCGCCGCCTTCGGTGTGGGCTTCGTGCTGGGGCCGGCCTTGGGCGGTTTGCTCGGAGACATCGGTCCGCGGCTGCCGTTCTGGGGCGCGGCGACGCTGGCGTTGATCAATGCCACGTATGGCCTGTTCGTGCTGCCCGAATCGCTGCCGCCGGAACGCCGCGACGCCTTTTCCTGGAGAAAGGCCAATCCGGTCGGATCGCTGACGCTGCTGCGCTCGCATCCTGAGTTGCTGGGCTTCGCCGGCATCAACCTGCTGTTCCAGGTCGCGCATTGTGTGCTGCCGAGCGTGTTCGTGCTTTACACCAGCTACCGCTATGGCTGGAGCAGCAGCGCGGTGGGCCTGACCCTGACGGCGGTGGGCGTGTTCAGCATCATCGTGCAGGGCGGTCTGGTGAAGCCGGCGGTGAAGCATCTGGGCGAGCGCGGCGCGCTGTATACCGGGCTGCTGTTCGGCATGGCCGGCTTTGCCGGGTTCGCGCTGGCACCGACGGCGTGGTGGCTGTGGGCTTCGCTGCCGGTGTTCTCCCTGATGGGCCTGTTCAGCCCCGGCCTGCAAAGCCTGATGTCGAGCCGGGTGGCGCCGTATGAGCAGGGCAAGCTGCAGGGCGCCAATGCCAGCATCATGGGCATTGCCGGCATGATCGGGCCGGGACTGTTCACCCTGTCCTTCGCCCATTTCATCGACAAGGGCCGCGCCTGGATGCTGCCCGGCGCGCCGTTCTTCGTTGCCGCCGGCCTGCTGTTGCTGGCCCTGCTGCTAGCCCTGCAGGCGGCACGGCCGACGCAGCCGGTGGTGGCGCAGCCCGAAGCCTGAGCGTGGAGCCGGCGCCGGCCAAGGTCTACTACAACAGCGCCTGCCCGGTGTGCAACGCCGGCATCAAGGGTCAGCGCAAGCGGATGGAGGCTTGCGGCGCCGCGGATGTGGAGTGGATCGACGTGCACAACAATCCGCAGGCAGCGGCGGAGGTGGGCGCGGACCTGGAGACGGTGCGTGAGACGTTGCATGTGAAAACCGCCGATGGCGAGATCGCCAAAGGGGCCGACGCTTTTGCTGCACTGTGGTCGCGCACTCGCGGCCAGGGATGGCTGGCCGGACTGGTACGGCTGCCGCTGCTGCATGCGCTGGCGCAGTTGGCCTACAAGGGCTTTGCGCGCCTGCTGTATCGCTGGAACCGCAACAAAGGGCACTGGTAGTCCAGGCATGCCGTGGATCATACAAATGGCCCACCAGTGCAGCGGCGGCCATTGACAGGCGGCCGCTGCATCGAAAAGCTATCGGCGTCATCCCCCGACACCATTTCTACCCCTTCCATGCACGGACCCGCCCCCAAAGTCAGTGCCAGCCACGGCTGCATCATCGCTAGCGGCTTCCGACCGCATCCGCTGCTGCGCAACCGGCATCTGCAGACCATTTATCCCTCCCTGCTGCGTCCCTCGCCGGTGCTGCAGCTCCGCCGCGAGCGGCTGGAGCTGGCGGACGGCGATTTTGTCGACCTGGGCTGGAGCGGCAATAGCGAGGGCAACGGGCCGGTGGCGATCCTGCTGCATGGCCTGACCGGCGGCTTCGAGTCGAAATACCTGCGCGGCACCGCGCAGCAGCTGATCGCCCGCGGCTGGCGCACGGTAGCGCTGCAACTGCGCGGCAGCGGGCCGGATACCAATCGGCTGCCGCGCTGCTACAACCACGGCGATACCGAGGATTTCCATACGCTGTGCCGGGTGCTGCGCGAACGCGAGCCGGGGACGCCGCTGTTTGCGGTGGGCTGGTCGATGGGCGCCAATATCCTGCTCAAGGCGCTGGGCGAAAGCGGCGAGCAGTCGCTGCTTACCGGCGCGGCCGCAGCATGTGCCCCGTTCCAGTTGCAGGCTTGTGCCGAGCGGTTGCGCCACGGCTTTCCGCGCGTCTATCAGAATCACCTGATCAAGGGACTGGGCGCGATCTTGCGGCGCAAGCACGGACCGGTGCCGGTATTACCCACGGCCAATCTGGCGGCGGCGCTCAGCGCAGAAGATTTCTTCGCCTTCGACGATGCCTATACCGCGCCGATGAATGGCTACCCGGATGCGATCACTTATTACACCCGGGCTTCCTGCGGGCAGTTCCTCAAGGGCGTGCGGCGGCCGACGCTGGTGATCAATGCGGAGGACGATCCGTTCATGGTGCCTGCGGTGATTCCGCAGGCAGCGGACCTGGCGCCGGCGGTGACGCTGGAGCTGGCGCGGCATGGCGGGCATCTGGGGTTCATCGCCGCCGGCGAGGGTGGCAGGCCGGTGTACTGGCTGGAGGAGAGAGTGCCGGAGTTTTTATTCGAGGCGTATGCGGCGGCTCAATCTGGTAAAAGCGGCTGATTTTTCAAGTTTTCGGGGCGGGCGGGTGCCGATGCCGCCTACATGCGTGCCATGTGTGCCATGGTTGTTTGTTGGCACGCATGCGGTGAGCGGATGACGTGCCTCCCCTCTGAAATGGCTGGGAGCGGCCTGGGAAGCCAAGTACAAGGCGATCGTGGGTCGCAGGTGCTTTCCGACAGTGAAAACTGGATTCCCGCCTGCGCGGGTATGCCATTTTTCAAGTTATGTACGGAATTCTGGCCGTTGTCGGCTCCGCTTCGCTTGAGCCGACTTACGGGGTTCCTACCGTTCCTGCTGGGTCGGGGGCGGCACGCGCCGGCAGCCACATGGCGTCGCCGTAGCTGAAGAAGCGGTATTGCCCGGCGACGGCGTGCCGATAGGCCTGCATCACCCGCTCGTAGCCGCCGAATGCGCTGACCAGCATCAGCAGGGTGCTCTCTGGCAGGTGGAAGTTGGTAAGCAGGGCATCCACGGCGCGGAAGCGGTATCCCGGCGTGATGAACAGCCGCGTCTCGCCGTCGAAGGCGTGGGTGATGCCGTCTTCGGTGGTGGCCGATTCCAGAGTCCGCACCACGGTGGTGCCCACGGCGACGACGCGGCTGCCGCGGGCGCGCGTGGCGTTGACGCGCCGGGCCAGGTCCTCGCTGACGCTGAGGCGCTCGGCATGCATGCGATGCTCTTCCAGCGCATCGACCCGCACCGGCTGGAAGGTGCCGGCGCCGACGTGCAGGGTGACGAAGCCGGTCTCCACACCGCGCGCGGCGATGGCGGCGAGCAGGCTGTCGTCGAAATGCAGGCCGGCGGTGGGCGCCGCCACCGCGCCCGGGACGCGGGCGAAGACGGTCTGGTAACGCTCGCGGTCGTCGCTGTTGGCGGGGTGCTCGATATAGGGCGGCAACGGCAATTCGCCGTGCTGCTCCAGGGCGGCCTGCAGGTCGTCGGTTTCGAAATTGAGCTTGTAGAACTCGCCCTCGCGGCCCTCCACCACTGCGATCAGGGCGTCCCGAGCTAGTAGCAGCCTGGAACCCGGCTTGGGCGGCTTGCTGGCGCGCACCTGGGCCAGGGCATGGGTCGCATCCAGCACCCGCTCGATCAGCACCTCGACCTGGCCGCCGCTGTCCTTGATGCCACGCAGCCGCGCCGGGATGACCTTGGCGTCGTTGAACAGCAGCAGGTCGCCGGGCAGCAGCATTTCGGCGAAATCCGGCATGTGACGATCAGCCAGGGTGCCGTCCGTATTCAGGCACAGCAGGCGGCTGGCGCTGCGGCGCTCGGCCGGGCGCTGTGCGATCAATTCCTGGGGAAGCTGGTAGTCGAAGTCGGAGCGGCGCATGGGGCGGGATTGTACCCGCCGCTCCCCTCGCCTGTCCGTGCCTGCAAGGGACGGCCCCGGCCGGCTATAATCCGCCTCCCAAGCCTGAGTGGCGGAATCGGTAGACGCAGCGGACTCAAAATCCGCCGAGGCAACCCCTCGTGAGAGTTCGAGTCTCTCCTTAGGCACCAGTAAAAAAGCCCAGTCAGATTGGGTTTTTGCATTTTCGAGAGCTTCACACTCCCCGGTTAAATGCATAAATTTGTAGACGCGGCGGATAAAATATCTGCTGCGCGAACAAAATCGGCTATTTTTTCAATGGTTTGATAACCACCATCCACTTACACATAATTTACACACCTTGTTTTCTTAAAAACTGCATTGACGCAGAGGCGCACAGCCCCATGGAAAGCAGAATGCCGGTTGTCGCCAATGAGCATTTCATGCATCTCGCACAGCCTCGGCTGGTGGGTGGCTACGTTCCCTTCCGAATGCGGATGCCAACGTGCTGCCCCTTCGGGCAGCACTCCCAAAAGCACGTCATCGGTTCCGATGACGCAGTGGCAGCAGCCTCAACACTCGGCGCGACCGGTTTCCGTCAAGTAGCGCAGGCGAATCAGCGCTGCGGCGGTGTCCCACAGACGGGCGCCCAGTTCGAGGTTGTGAGACTGTCGACTCGACCTCTGCACGGTGGGGTAGCCGCGGACGGTGAAACAGTTGCCGGGCCCAACGTAGTCGCCGCCGCGGATGCTGGGCGAAGTCGCAGCCATCAGCGGAGGCAAGGCACCCATCTCGATCGGCTGGGCAATCGATTGAAACAGCACGGCGAGGGTGCGGCTGTGCCGAAACAGGTCGGAGCGGCATACGCCTGGATGCGCTGCCATAGACGTCACTCGGGATCGATTGAGCGCCAGTCGACGCTGCAACTCATAGGCGAAGATGAGATTCGCCAGCTTGCTTTGATAGTACGCGCTCGTTTTCGAGTATGCCCGCTCCGCATTGAGATTGGCGAAGTCGATGCGCCCGATCCAGTGGGCCAGGCTGCTCATGCTGACGATGCGGCCGGCCGGCGCTTCGGACAATAAGGGCAGCAGCCGGCCGACCAGCGCGAAGTGTCCCAAGACATTGACCCCGAACTGCGTTTCGAATCCTTCCCGGGTTCTGCCGAGGGGAGGTATCGCCACCCCCGCGTTGTTGATCAATCCATCGATCGCACGATGTCGCGAATGCATCCGCTGCGCAAACGCACGGACGGACACCAGGCTGGCCAGGTCGAGTTCTTCCACTTCGATCCTGGCGTCGTTGTCGTTGGCCAGAATCCGGCGACGGGCGGCCTGACCTTTCGTCGGATCCCGGCAGGCCAGCACGACTTGCGCATGCTTCGCCGCCAGGGCAGTGACGATCGCCAGCCCGATCCCCGCGTTGGCGCCGGTGACGACGAAGAGCTTGTCTCGAAGTTCCGGTATGTCGGCCGTTGTCCACTGCATTCGCCACTCCCGGTACTGGAAAACAGTCGCCGATCGACCCATCCGCGGCCAACCGATTCTGATTCACCTTGTACGGTACGTGAGTGTGCCTTGACGCGGCATCGCTCCCCGTTGCCAACGTCACCAGCGGCGGCGCATCTGCGCCGCTTTCCGGCGCGCACGCAGTGACGTATCACGCTCGGCTGCCGAAACCACAGGCGTTTCCGCGGGCAGATACTGGCGCACGTCGGCGACCTTGACACGCCGGACATTTGGCTGCGGATAGCTGTCGCATTCTTTCCAGCGTCCGTAGACATTGCCCCGCACATAGCCTGCGTTGTCCAGCCAGTTCGGCACACCGGGGTCTACGGCGGAGATCACTGCACGGAACTTGCCGTCGCTGCCGAGCTGGGCGGAATGGCCGTTCAGGCTGGTCTGCCGGTTGACCGGATCGATGGCGGATGACAGCTCGTCGGTCAACTGGAAATTCCAATACCGGCACTGCGCCGGGATCTCGGTTTCCAGAATCAGCGCCTCGTCCGGCTGCAAATCGAACATGCCTTGGACGTAACGCTGGTCGGAAATGCCGCCGACGCCGCCGAAGTTGATGACCTCGACCTTGTTGACCAGTTGTTTCGCGCGCAGCCGGTCGTTGAAGAAGTGCAAGGCGAACTGCGTCCAGTTCTCGGTAAAGCTCGGAATCTGTTGCAGGCTGGCGGCGATTTTCTGCGCACCGTCGCGCGGCCGAATGGCGGGAAGATCGAGCCGCTCGATGCCGAAACGGCCGTCCACTTCGCGGGCCCAATCGTACGAGCGTTGCCGCACCCAGATAAAGGTGGCGGCCGGATCCAGCCTCCACCAGTCGCCCTTGTAGCCTGCGGGACGTTCCGCGCTGAGAATCACGTTGAAGCCGCCGTCGGCGGCGACGCGCGCATCGCGATCGATGTCGTAGTTGTGCAGGGTGGGGCCGAATTCGCCCCTGCCGTACGGAATGAAGTCGCCGCTGCCGATCTGGAAGTCGACGATGTAGACGCTGCCGCGCAGGCCGCTAATCTGGTAGACGCCTCCACCCTCGACGACCGCCATGTAGTAGATGTCGTCGGGATTCGGAAAACCGATGTTGAAGGCCTGATTCAGCGTCGGCCAGAAATCCGGGTACTTGGTGTCCTGGTAGATCAGGGCGAAATAGCCCTGGGCCATCGCGGAGTACATATAGCGATGCAGTTCCTGGCGGAGCACGATGTCCTGGGGATCGCTCAGTTCCGTTGCCAGGCGCTCGCCGAGGCCGGCAAGCCCTGCGACGTTGGCGGTCCAGGGGGCGAAGCCGTTCTCGCCATCCGGTTCCAAGGACGATGGCGCGGTCTGTAGCTGCGCTGGTTTCTTCATTTCGTGCTCCTCTGAATGCTGGTTGATGCCGGACGTGAACATCCGCATGCGGCCGGGCAGTGATGGATCTGCAATGTCGGTTGCGCGGCATGGGGTTGCGCAGCCCCGAACTCAGAAGTAGTCGCTAAAGCGCGCGATATAAGCCGCGAATCGCCGTTCCACGCTCTCACGACTGAGCCCGAAATCTTCGAGCTTGTGCTGATGGACGCCATCTTTGTTCTGCACGTTGTCGCTCTCCCAGATACGCACGGCGTCACGAGCGTGCGCCGGAAAATCCAGGCCGGCGTGCACATGGAGTTTTTCCACGGCTTGCTCGATGTTCCTGGTGATTTCGGTGTAGCCGATATCGAGCACATTGAAACGGTGCGCGTCGCGTATCGCCATTTGCCGGTCGATCCCCGTCGCCATGCCTTCCAGCAGAATCGGGCCTAGCGTGAGCTTGCGGTCCACGTCGCTGTAGATCCTGTGGTAGAGGAACCAGAGGCTCGCACCGGAGGACATCGTGCTGGTGGGGTGGCGATTGGTGGTGGCGAACATCGCACCCGGAAATACCTGCGCGATGACCGGTTCCAGACCCGGATAGCCCGGACACTTCAGCACCCAGGGTCGTCGGTCGGCGTCGTGGAACTGCCACTGCAGATACTTCAGCGCCGTCTTCAGGAACTCGAAATCGCTACGTGGATCCTGCGTCATGTACCACTGCAGATATTGCGGCACGAACGCCAGGGCAGCCATAAACGGCGCATAGAAGCAATGTTCCAGGACGATCGTCTCCTCTTCGGTTTCGAGCGGCTGGTAGAAGTGCGCCAGCTTGGCCTCCGGCACACGGTTGTTGAACCACTCGTAGTCGGCTGCAGTTTCGCGGATGCGTGGGCTCGGATCTTCGCCACGGTCTCCCGTGCGCAGCGACAGCGTATGTCCCTGCCACGCAATCAACGGGATGAAACTCCCGCTCGCGGCGAGCGCCTTATGCAACTTGGTCGAGCCGGTGCGAGCGGTGCCGGTGAGAAACAGCGGACGCACCACTTCCTGCTCGTGGATCTCGGGATGACGCGCAAGATCACGTAGCATGCGCAGCCGGTTCCGCAGCAGGCGCAGCAGACGCTTCTCGATGCCGGCCGCCCCCGACGCACTCAACTGCGCATCGTGATTCAGCGAATGCAGCAGGCGATCGAGCCGCTCCTCTGCTGCCGTATCGTCGATGGCGATTCGGGTTTCACGCCGAGCCGCATCCATCAACTGCCGCGCCGACGATGCGATCGAAAGGCCTCCCATTCAGCTCTCCATTGTCTGTGGCGGTACCCAGGTCGTCGGGCTGCGAATCATCTGGATGCACCTTAGGGCGCCGGACTGCGCTGCACCAGTGATATTTATTCAGATCTATAATGAACCACATTCATGACAAAGATTGGCTTTTCTGCCCAGGAGTGCGTATGCAATCGATCGACAGAATGGATCTCAACCTGCTCAGAGTGCTGCATGTGCTGCTCGAAGAGCTCAGTGTTTCCCGTACGGCAAACCGCCTCTGTCTGACCCAGTCCGCCGTCAGCAAGGCGCTGCAGCGACTGCGGGAAGCGCTTGACGATCCGCTGTTCCTGCGCGCGCAGCGTGGCCTGACCCCGACGCCGCGTGCGCTCGATCTGGGCGTGCCGCTCGGCAGGATGTTCGAACAGGTCGAGTTATGCGTGAAATCGCCGAGCTTCGTGCCAGCGACACTCGACGCCCGGGTCAGCATCGCGACGCCCGAGCAATTCGCAGTGCTGACGATTCCAAGGCTGCTGACCCAGCTGGACGCTATTGCCCCGGGCATTCGCCTGGAAGTTCGCCACCTGATGGACAATCATCTGCAGCTCATGTCGACGGGGCGGCTCGATTTCGTCATTAACCTCGAACAGGCATATCCGGAGGGATACTCGGCGAAGCGAATATATTCCTGCGCACCGATGGTCTGGCTCCGCAAGGAGCACCCGCTGGCCCGGAAGCGCACCATCAAGATCGCCGATCTCTGTGCTTATCGGCTGATCACTTTCCATAATCAAAACCTGACTGTCCGCGATCTGCGTGCCAGCGAACAAGCCTTTGCCGAAGCCGGGCTGCACCAGAGGCCGTTTCTCGATACCAGCCACCTGCTGATTGCACTGGATGTCCTGGTCAATTCCGATGCCATTCTTCTAGCGCCCGACTACCTGTCCAAGTCATCGATTGCGCGTGGCATGATCGTTCCAAAACCGCTTTCCCACATTCCTGAATTTGCGCACTTGAAGATCCATCTGTCAGTTGCGCAGCACGAAAGAACGGCAAAATCGGCTCTACACCAGTGGCTTGCAGCGGAGATGGAAAACCTCAAAGGGGGCCGCGCGAGCTGAGCTGTCGAGCCGGCGTGCGTCTCTAGCCCGCGGATTCCGGGGGATCTCCACTCGGCAGTATTTGATCTACCGCATAACTGCCCTTTTTCACCTGGAGAGGCGCACACCTTCATGGAAGGCAGAATGTTGGTTGTCGCCGATGAGCCTTTCATGCGTCTCGCTCAGCCTCGGCGGGTGAATGGCTGCGTTCCCTTCGGAACGCTGACGCCAACGTGCTGCCCCTTCGGGTAGCCGTCCTGAGAACTCTCAGGTTTCACCACTCTGACTAACCTGGCAAAAGCCCACTGACACGATAACTCTCGATCAACGCATCGAAGAGTGAGATATCCGAGCGACTTCTCGCCATGAGCTGGGCGCCCGCGACGGCCGCGAAGATGGCGCGCGCTCTTGCTTCGCTATCTTCGGTACTGACGACAGCCGCAGCCGATAAGGTCTTGCTTAGCCACGCGACATTGACGTCGGCAAAGGCCTGGACCTCCGTTTTCACGACCTCCGGCAGATCGTCATATTCCGCCGACATGAAGCTGCAGAGGCACATGCGATTACCGTTCCCGAGCGACTTGCGGAAGATGGTCGGGTATTGGCGCAGGGCGCCGATAGGGTCACCTGCTTCAGTCGATATGGCCTCAAGATCGACTTCAATATCCTGCCAATAGCGTTTCGCGACCGCGGCACCGAGATCGGCCTTGCTCGGAAAGTGATGATAGATGCTCGGTGCCCGGATCCCCACTTCATTCGCCAGATCGCGGAAATTCAGGCCGCTGTAGCCGTGCGCCATCGCGGTCCGCTTCGCGGCCGCCAGGATGGCTTCCTTCGATGTCGTACTCATTTCGTTGTCTCGCTCGCCTCGTCCGATAGACCTACCAAGTGGAAGATAGGGCTTGACAGCAGAAAATGAAAGGCCTATCGTTTCTCTACCAAGTGATAGGTAGGATAATGAAAATGAGCAGCAAGATCTTGAAGTCAAACGTTTCGCCGATCGAGAGCCTTCGGACGCAAACCGGGGCGCTCCGCCTCTTTACCTCGCCTTCGGCGTTCCCGAACCCGCAGCGGCTTCGCATCTTCCTGCATGAGAAGGGCATCGCCGATCAGTTCGAGGAGCGCATCTACGACATGACGCCGGTGGGCGAACAGCGGCAATGGCGGCATCTCAAAATGAACCCGTGGGGCGAGACTCCGACGCTCGAGTTGGCCGACGGAACCTTCATTTCCGAAACCGCCGCCGTGGTCCGGTATCTCGATCAGACCTTTCCCGGACGTCGCATCATGGGCGAGACCTCGGAGCAGCAGGGTCTCGACAATATGTGGGACAACCGCATCTGGGTACACATCCTCTACCGGATCGTGACCGCCTTCCATGTCCTGCATCAGGGGCTGGGACCGAAGCTCGAACTGACCAGCAATCACGCCTGGGGCGAGCATTGCCGCAAGGAGGCGCTGGCGCACGCGGGCCTGGTTGATCGGCATCTGTCGGATGGTCGCGAATGGATCCTTGGCGGGGACGAGCCGACCTTCTCTGATATCACGATGGCCACCGCGATTGCCTTCTCCAAGTTCCCGGTCAACGCGACCCCGCTCGATGAGCGCTTCGAACATATCGATGCGTTCTGGCAGCGCTGGCAGCGCCGGCCGACCTTCCTGGCCGCCTACGCCGACCGCAGCAGCGGCGTGCCGGAGTTGGATAACCGGGCCTGACCGGACACCACTTCATCGGATCTCAGCCGACGTGCTGTTCAAGCGCTGTACAAGGACGTGTCCGTTGTAATCCCATTTCTGCACGAGATGTTAAGTCTTTCAACTTCAAGGAGATTATCATGCCATTTGCACGTATCGATCTGACCAAAGGAAAAACCCCAGAGTATCGCGCCACCGTGGCCGACGTCGTATACGGGGGAATCGTCGGCGTTCTGAAGGCGCCGGAGGGTGATCGCTTCATGGTCATCAGCGAGCACGCGCCGGAGAATTTCGTCTATGACCCCGACTTTCTCGGCATCAAGCGATCGCCTGAGCTCGTCATCATCCAGGTGACCAGCACCGTCGGAAACACCAAGGAACAGAAGGTCGCCTTCTTCCGCCAGGTCGCCGACGAACTGAACCACCGGCTCGGCGTACGCCGCGAAGACGTGTTCATCAGCTTGGTCTTCGTCGACCGCGAGGACTGGTCATTCGGCAATGGCGAGCCCTGGTGACTGACGGCTCATAGCTGGACGCGTGCACATCAGATTGACCCATCCCATGCATGATCCTCTGACCCACACAAAGCAGTCGGCCTGTCTGATGCGCCTTCGTCTACGGAAACAGATCGGCACGCCGGCTGGTCACTTGGATGACCTTCGAAATACCTGCCGTTGCTATTCCTACCAGGGCACAGAGCATCAATGCCGGGAAAAAAGCACCCACAATGCTAACTAAGTGAAGGCGCCCCGGATACCTGACATCCTCCAAGCATCATGCTGAACAGTAACGGACCGGCCTTCCGCAGTTTGGTCATTGAGTGGCGTAATCCCTATTTCTTTGATGAACGGCATTGTTTTGAGCCGCCCCTGCTTCTCGAGCTATCTTCGGCCAAACATGTATTCATGGCAATTGACAGCGCTGCCGCGCGAGGCGCCTCGATGGGAGGCAGTGTCGAACCCCGGTTAACGCCGGAAGCGCCGCAGGTGCACGCTTTCATGTCGCCTGCCGCCACTTGGCTGACATCGACCCGGATCCAGAGATAGTCGCGTAAGCGCCAGAAGCGGCTATTCGCCAGCTACAACAATCCCAATTGCGTCGCCTTCAATATAGCCACCGTGCGCGTGGAGTACTCCAGTTTGCGAAACACGCGCCACCTGGCTGTCAGCCATCGCGAAGCCATCTGCATTCACCGATTTGATGAGATCCGACGGATACAGGACACCTGCGGGTTGGCCGATGCGCTTGCTCGCTTGATTCCAGATAGCTTCTGGCCGTACTACTCAGCTACCTGTATCCACTTGAGGACGCCGCTTGCGACTTCCTCCCAGCCAGGCTCCGCGATCAACCAATGACTGCGACCGGGATATTCAATGATGTCTGTCCGGCTGGGGGCGCGACTGTGCTTTTTGTACATGGAGCGCACCATCGAGGTCGTACTGGTGCGATCTTCGGAGGCTGCAATCAATAGCAGCGGAGGGCGCTTTGGGTTCTTGAAATTCACCGCGTTCCCGATACCCAGCGCTGCCTGAAAGTAAATGCGGCCAGGTGCCGGAACGATGTGCCGTTCGTAAGTCTGTCGCTGCATTGCCGGCGAAAGCGTATTGGCAAAGGTCGATGCGAAACTTTTGAAAGTCATTGTCAGCACGCGAGTCCACCCCCACCATGCCAGCAAAACGGGCAATGCGGACTTGATGGCGGTGAAGCTGGGGATGACCCAGCGTGGAGGTCCCGCATCTACTGCGATGCCCGCCGC
>FTIF01031699.1_pt1 | contig 16799 bp, 16 predicted proteins | sample 1658001 | NCBI WGS metagenome assembly FTIF01 (sample SAMEA3914789, study PRJEB12502) | metagenome | biome: forest; material: soil | place: Canada | collected 2011-07-03 | depth 0.3 m | reverse complement strand
TGCGCTGCCTGTTCGGCGCGGCCTTCGCCGCGCCGCACGACCGGCTCGGGCCGTGGCGCGCGCCTTTCCACGTGGTGCTGCGCGGCGAGTGCGAGCTGGTGCTGCCCGGTACCGGCGACGCGATCGCGCTGCGGCCCGGCACGCTGCTGGTGCTGCCGCGCGGCAGCGCGCACACGCTGCGCGCGCGCCCGGCGCAGGCGTCCCGCGCGGGCGCGCGCATCCGTACGCAGGCGGGCACGCTGGTGGATATCAAGACCAACGTGCGCGACCCGGGGCGGGCCGAGATCGAGATCCTGTGCGGCGAGTTCGAGTTTCGCGGTCGCCGCCGCAGCGCGCTGCTGGAGGCCCTGCCCGACTGCCTGCTGGTGGAGTTCGCGCAACGTCCCGAGTTCGGCTGGCTGCAGGGCCTGCTGCGCATGATGGCCCACGAGATCGAACGCCAGGACGCCGGCGCCGCGGCCATCGTGGCCGAGCTCTCGGGCGCGCTGTTCACACTGGCCGTGCGCGCCCACCTGGAGACGCAGCCGGCGCAGGCCGGCGTGCTGGGGGTGATGGCCAACCCGCGCCTGGCGCCGGCGCTGTCGGCCATGCTGGACTCGCCCGGCGAGCCCTGGACCGTGGAGTCGCTCGCCGCCCGCTGCCATCTGTCGCGCGCCGCCTTCGCGCGCCTGTTCGCGCGGCACGCGGGCGTGGCGCCGCTGGCGCTGCTCACCACGCTGCGCATGGAGCTCGCGTCGCGGCGGCTGGCGCTCGGCGAGCAGGACGCCGCGAGCGTGGGCGAGGCGGTGGGCTACCAGTCGGAGGCGGCGTTCAACCGCGCGTTCGCGCGGCATGCGGGCATGACGCCGGGGCGCTACCGGCGCCGCGAGCGCGCGCCGGCGGATTGAAGGCCTGGCCGCGTCATTCCGCGCGCAGTCGCGGAATCCACCCTCCGCGGACGCGTCGTTCGCCTGCGTGGATCCTGCGGCTTCGCGCTGGATGACCGCATCGTGGGCAGGCCGCTACCTTGAGGTTCGCCCCAGCATCAGGTCAAGGTTCTGCACCGCCGCGCCCGCGGCGCCCTTGCCCAGGTTGTCGAACACCGCGGCCAGCAGCACCTGGCCCGTGCGCTCCTGCGCGAACACCGACAGCCGCAACCGGTTGCCGCCGTTGAGCACCCGGGGATCCAGCCGCAGCGCGTCGGCGTCACCGGCCAGCGGCTGCACCTCGACGACGCGCTGTCCCGCGTAGCGCGCCCGCAGCGCGGCATGCAGGCGCTCCGCGGTGGTGCCCGCGGGCAACAGGCGCAGGTGAAGCCCGATCGTGAGCACGATGCCCTGCCGGTAGTGCCCGTACGCCGGCACGAACGCCGGCGCGTGCGCGAGGCCGGCGTGCCGCTGGATCTCGGGCACGTGCTTGTGCCTCAGGCCCAGGCCGTACACCTGGAACGGCGGCGCGTCGGCGGCGCCTGCGCCCTCGTGGTCGTCGAGTCCCGCGCGGCCGCGTCCCGAATAGCCGGACACCGCGTGGATGGCCAGCGGGTAGTCGGCCGGCAGCAGGCCCGCGTCGACCAGCGGCCTGAGCAGGGCCACCGCGCCCGTGGGATAGCACCCGGGATTGCTGACGCGCTCGGCGGCGGCGATGCGTTCCGGCTGCGCGGCCTCGAGTTCCGGCAGGCCGTACACCCAGCCCGGCGCAGTGCGGTGCGCCGAGCTGGCGTCGATCACCCGCACGCCGGGCCGGCGCACCAGCGCCACGGCCTCGCGCGCGGCGTCGTCGGGCAGGCACAGCAGCGCGACATCGCAGTCGTTCAGCGCCGCGGCCCGATGCGCCGCGCTCTTGCGATGCTCGGGCGGCAGTTGCAGCAGGCGCAGGTCGGTGCGTCCGGCCAGCCATTGGCGTACCTGCAGGCCGGTGGTGCCTTGGTCGCCGTCGATGAAGACGAGAGGGGTCATGGAGCGTTCCGGGTGGGTTCGAGGCGCATGGTGCATCCGACGCCGCATGCAGGCCAGTCGAATCTGCCAAACTATGGATTCAGGAATCCTGAAGGTCTTCGATGCGCGAAATCAACCTCGACCGACTGCGCACGCTGCTCGCGGTGGCCGACCTCGGCTCGTTCGCCGCGGCCGCCAAGGCGCTGCACCTGGCGCCGCCCACGGTGACGCTGCACGTTGCGCAGCTCGAGGGCCGCCTGGGCGCGCGCCTGCTGCACCGCGCGCCGGCCGGCGTCACCCCGACCTCGGCCGGCGGCCTGCTGATCGAGAAGGCGCGGCGGCTGCTTGCCGAGGCCGACGACCTGCTGCAGACGGTGCAGCGCCAGATCGCCGCGCGCGGCGGCCGCGTCCGGCTGGGCGCCTCCACCGGCGCGCTCGCGCACCTGCTGCCGCGGGCGCTGGAGGCGCTGGCCGCGCAACATCCGGAGATCGACGTGCAGGTGGCCGTGCTCACCAGCGAGGAGGCCCTGGCCCGGCTGGCCGCGGGCAGCCTGGACATCGGCATCGTGGCGCTGCCGCAGCCGGCGCTGCGCGGCCTGCGCGTGCAGCCGTGGCACCGCGATCCGGTGCTGGCGTTCGTGCCGGCCGGCTGGAACCCGCCGCGCCACGTGACGCCGGCCTGGCTGGCCGCGCGGCCGCTGATCGCCAACGATCGCGGCACGCGGCTCTCGCGCCAGACCGCCGAATGGTTCGCCGCGGCCGGCGAGCGGCCGCAGGCGCGCATCGAGCTGAACTACAACGATGCGATGAAGAGCCTGGTGGCCGCGGGCTACGGCGCCGCGCTGCTGCCGCACGAGGCGGGCGCGCCGGCGCCGGACACGCGCATCGCCATGCGGCCGTTGAGGCCCGTGCTGTCGCGGGCGCTGGGCATCGCGCACCGGACGCGGCCGGACGACGACGCGACGGAGGCGACGCTGGCCGCCCTGCTGGCGATGCGCACCGTCAGGCCGGCACCTTGACCCTGCGCGCGGTCTTCATGCACGCCGCCACGAGCGCCTGCGCGCGCTCCGCGGGCATCGTCGGCGGCCCGAACAGCGCGCGGTAGATGATGGGCGAGACGACGGTGTCCATCACCGCGTCGACCTCGGGCACGGGCTCGCCGCGGGCGATGCCGCGCGCGACGATGGTCTCGATCTGCGCCGCCGTGAACGCCGCGCACCGGCACGGCACCGGCAGCTTGCCCTCGACGGGCGTGCCGCCCTTGGCCGCGAGAACGTCCAGCATCATGCCCAGGCCCACCTCCGACGACATCTCGTCGCGGTACTGCTCCACCCAGGCCAGCAGGTCGCCGCCCACGCTGCCGGTGTCGGCCGGGTCGGCATCGGGGCGCATGCGCTCCACGGCCACGTCGGCCAGCAGGTCGGCCAGCTCGCCCCAGCGGCGGTAGATGGTGGACGGCGTGACGCCGGCGCGCGCCGCGATCAGCGGCACCGTGAGCCCGGCCCGGCCGTGCAGGGCCAGCAGCTCGGCGGTGGCCTCGTGCACCGCGGCCTGGACGCGGGCGCTGCGGCCGCCGGGACGGGGAATGGCGCGGTTGATCGAGGTCATGCACCCATCTTAACGCAACGGATTTGCGTTAGCGAGAGAAAGGATGCACAATGAACAAACGCAAATACTTTGCGTTAGCTGGACTGGAGCCCCGATGAGCCGAACCGCCACCCCCACCGCCGCGATCGCCCGCGAACCCGCGCGAATGAGCCGCCCCGCGGCGTTGTGGCTGTATGCGTCCATCCTGGTCACCTACCTCGCGGCGTCCACCGCGCCGTCGCCGCTCTACGCGCTGTACCGCGAGGCCTGGGGCTTCTCGGCGCTGACGCTCACGCTGGTCTTCGCCAGCTACGCGTTCGCGCTGCTGGCCGCGCTGCTCGTCTTCGGCGCCCTCTCCGACCACCGCGGCCGCCGCGAGGTGCTCATCGCCTCGATGGCGCTCGAGTTGGCGTCGCTGCTCGTCTTCCGCCACGCCAGCTCGGTGGAATGGCTGGTCGTCGCCCGGCTCGTGCAGGGCGCTGCCACGGGCATCGCAGCCAGCGCGCTCAGCGCCGGCATGCTGGACGTGAATCGCGAGCGCGGCTCGCTCCTCAACAGCGTGTCGCCGCTGGTGGGCATGGGCATCGGCGCGCTCGGCGCCGGCGCGCTGGCCGAGTTCGCGCCCGCGCCCACGCGGCTGGTGTTCGACGTGCTGCTGGCCATCCTCGCGCTGCAGACGCTGGCCGCGTTCCGGCTGCCCGAGACCGTCTCGAAGCGGCCCGGCGCCCTCGCCGCCATGAAGCCGCAACTGGCCGTGCCGGCCCGCGCCTGGCCCGCGCTGTGGCGGGTCCTGCCCGTCAACACGGCGCTGTGGGCGCTGGGCGGCTTCTATTCGTCGCTGGGCCCGTCACTGGCCCGCGTGATCGCCGGCGTGCATTCGCCGATGCTGGGCGGCGGCGTCGTGGCGGCGCTGGTGCTGAGCGGCGCGGTCGCCGTGCCGCTCGTGCGCACGCGTCCCGCGCGCATGGCCCTGATCGCCGGCGCCGTGGCGCTGGTGATCGGCGTCGGCACGTCGCTGGTCGGCGTGCAGTGGCACTCGATCACCGCGTTCTTCGCCGGCTCGATCGTCGCCGGACTCGGCTTCGGCGCCGGCTTCAACGGCACGCTGCGCACGCTGGCGCCACTGGCCGAGGCCCACGAACGCGCCGGGCTGATGGCGACGTTCTACGTGCTCAGCTACCTGGCCTTCAGCGTGCCGGCGATCGCCGCGGGGCTGCTGGCGGGGCATGTCGGGCTGCAGGCGGCGGCTACGCTCTACGGCGTGATGCTGGTGGTGCTGGCGTGCGTGGCGCTGGCGATGATGGCGCGGCGCGAGGACTGAGCCAAATGCCGCCGCGCGGCCGGCAGTCTCGCCCGGCCTTGCTGGCAGGCGGCCGACATCGCATGGATCTCCAGGCTGGCGGACACCTGGAGCCCGTCCTGGCTCCTCAGGCTCTGCGCCAGCGCCTCCATGCGCCGGCGGAACATGGCGGTCTCGAACGGAATGCCCAGCGCGCCGTAGCAGACCGTCGCGCTGCCGGGGCTCCTGAAGGCGAAGACGTTCACGGGCATCGACGCGCACTGGATCGGCAACGTCGATGATTCACCGCAATGCAGGCCCTCGGCGGCGGCGTAGGCGCGCATCGCCGCAATGACACGCGCCTCCTCCGCAGGATCGGCGGGCACACGGCGCTCCACTTGCCTCAAAGGGACGCCGGCGCATCCCGCGCGCAACCAGCCGCGTGCGCGTCAATCTCGCTTGCCTCTGTGGCGACGATCAGGGCGCTGCTCGCTGCTCCCAATGCGTGCTCGCGGCGCCAAGCCGCATCGGACGACACCGCCAGCAACCCTGCCAGCCCCGCAGCGCCGGAGGGCGTCGAGTCGGGGCCGCCCATCCGACGCAGGGCGCCGACAGCCGCAAACAACCCTTCATCCCTCACCAGCACCGATTCGACCCGATGCTTCAGCAGGGTTTCGAGGGCCGGAGCCGACGCCAGACCGCACGAGAGCATTTCCGCCGCGGTCGAGAGCGATCCATCGACACGAACGGGCCGCCGCGCGGCGAGCGCGCGCGATATGCAGGCGGCGGTCTCCGGCTCAACGACCACGACCTGCCGGGGCTCGCGCATGTGAGCGTGCAGCCCCTGAGTCATCGAGGCCGCGAGACCGCCGACGCCCGCCTGCACGAAAAGATGGCTGGGCTGTTCGCCGAGGTCGGCGAACTGCTGCGTCAGCTCGTGCGACAACACCGCGTAGCCGGCCATCACGTCGCGCACCACCGGGTCGGACGGATCCGACGTCGTGTCCGGGATCAGAAGACCCTCACTGCGTCCAGCAGCCGTTGCGGCACGATCCACGGCATCGTCATAGGTGCCGTCGACCCAGACAATCGTGGCTCCGAGAGCCTCGATTCGGGCACTTCGACTGCTGGAAACGCCCAATGGCAGATAGATCGAAGCCCTCGTTCCCGCTGTACGGGCGGCGACAGCCACTGCGAGACCGTGGTTGCCATCGCTGGCGCAAATCAGGTGCGGTGGGGACTTGACGGATCGTCCAGTCACGATCTCGTCAATCGACGCGGCCCCCATGGCGCGCGCGATGGCCCGCAATCCGGCCAGCACGCCACCGAGTACCTTGAAATTGCCCAGCGGTCGTGCGCCTTCCACCTTGACGAACAGGCGGCCGACTTTCGCGTACTGCGCCAGCCTGGGCAATTCGATGAGCGGTGTGGGCCGGTAGTCGCTCCAAAGCGGGAGCGAGCGCATCTCGTCGATCAGCGTGTCGTTCATGCATCCAGTGTGCCGATCCCGAGCGATGCGTGGCGGCAGAGTGGGCGCGCAAACGCCCAAATTCGGCGTTGTGCCTGCAACAACCGCTCATCGCCCGCATCGACGAGGTCGCTTGCCGTGTATCTCGCGGCTACTCGACGCTGTCCAGCGGCACCGGGACCGTCAGTCCGCGTTTGACCACACTCAACGCCACGTTGGTGGTGAAGCGCTTCACGTTTGGGTTCTCGCTGACCAGTCGCGCCATCAGCGCGTCATAGGTCTCGGTGTCGGGAGCGCAGATCACCAGCACGAAGTCGGCCTCTCCGGTCACGTAGAACGCCTGCTGGACATGCTCCTGGCTTGCCAGCCAACCACGCAGTTCGCCCAGCAGCTCCGGGCGCTCGCGCTCAACTTGAATGGACACGACAAAGGAAGTCGATCGACCGACCTTGCGCGCATCGACGACGGCAATCTCGCGTGAGATGACTCGTTGCTCGCGCATGCGGCGCAGGCGTCGCTGAATGGCCGACGGCGACAGTGCCACCTGCAAGGCCAACTGCTCGGTCGTTTGAGCCGAATCCTCCTGGACGAGGTTCAGCAACTGGCGGTCGAATCGGTCTAGTTCCATGGTGTCTGCAGTCTAGCGCCGCAGGTTTGCGGATTTCAGGCGTACGGAGGGGCCGGAACGCCGCGAACCTTCGCGGGGCTGCTTCTACGATCGACGCATGCCCAACAACATGCAGGACGCCGGCTCATGAAGCTTCTCTACCAGACGCACTCACCCTATGCCCGCAAGGCACTCGTCTTCGCGCTCGAAGCGGGCCTGGCGGAGTCGCTCGAGATCATCCACCACGAAACCAGTCCGACTCTTCGCAATGACGACGTCTTCGCGCACAACCCCTTGGGCAAGGTGCCCGTGCTGATTCGTCCCGGCGAGCCTTCGCTGTTCGATTCCGACGTCATCTGCGCCTACCTCGACACTCTGCACGCCGGACCGCGCCTGATCCCGGGCGAAGGAGAAGCGCGCTGGCGCGCACTTCAACTGCAGGCCATTGCACAGGGGCTGGCCGATGCCGGAATTGCACTGCGTTGGGAAACCGCTCGCCGACCACTGCAACTGCGCTATCCGTCGCTCGCGAACGGCTACGCGCAGAAGCTGACATCGAGCTACGACTGGCTGGAGCGGGAACTGGACGCCGACTCTGCGATGCATGTAGGCCACATTGCCTTGGCCACCGCGCTGAGTTGGCTGGAGTTTCGACAACTGCCGGGGTTCCGCGACGACCGGCCGCGTCTGGCGGCGTGGTTCGACAAGTTCGAATCGCGCGCCTCGATGCGCGCAACGCCCTTGGCCGGCGATACACACGACGGCATGCCAAGCTGACCCGGGCCTCGCTTGCGCCCTTCTGCGCCGGCTTGCCAACGCGCACCTTCCACTCCCCGCACTTGACCGCGCCGAGCGCGCGCTCCATCCGAGAACGACATGGTCGAACAACTTTCATTGGGTACTCATCGATACGCCGAAGCGGTGGTTCGCCGGCGCGACTACGCGTCACCGGCATTCTGGATTCGAGAAGTCGAACTCGAGTTCGACCTGGAACTGACCTCGACACGGGTCGTCTGTCGAATGCGGGTCGAACGCAACCCGCTCGGACCACCTGGCGACTCGCTGCGCCTGCAGGGTGACGAATTGACCTTGTCGAGCGTTCGTGTCGAAGGTAGCGATGCACGCCACCGGCTGGAGGGCGGTGAGTTGTCGGTTGAAGACCTGCCTGCGAAAGGCCAGGTTCCCGGTGTTGCTGAGCAATGGCAATCTCATAGAGGCTGCGGACATCGGCGACGGACGTCACGTTGCCAAGTGGCATGACCCCTTTCCGAAGCCCAGTTACCTGTTCGCGTTGGTGGCTGGCGACTTGGCCGTCAACGAGCGCAGCTTCCGCTCGAGCAATGGCAATGAGCATGCGATCCAGATCCACGTGCGCGCGGCGGATATCGCGCAGACCAGCCACGCGATGGACGTCCTGCTGGCTTCTCTGGCCTGGGACGAAGCCCGCTGGGGATTGTCACTTGACCTGGAACGATTCATGGTGGTGGCCGTCACCGACTTCAATGCAGGCGCCATGGAAAACAAGGGCCTGAACATCTTCAACACGAAATATGTGCTGGCCAGTTCCGAGAGCGCAACGGATGAAGATTTCGCAGGCATCGCCAGCGTAGTCAGCCACGAGTACTTTCACAACTGGACTGGCAATCGCATCACCTGCCGCGACTGGTTCCAGCTCTCGTTGAAGGAAGGCTTGACGGTCTATCGCGAGCAGGAATTCCTCGCCGACCAGGCGAACTCCATGTCGGCACGCGCCGTGCGTCGGATTCAGGACGTGCGAACACTCAGGGCGCAACAGTTCCCGGAAGACGCTGGAACGATGGCCCACCCGGTGCGGCCGGAGAGCTACACGAAGATCGACAATTTCTACACGCCAACGGTGTACAAGAAAGGGGCCGAACTCGTGCGGATGATGGAAGTCCTGGTCGGACGTGCAGGCTTTCGCCGCGGCATGGATCTCTACTTCAAGCGTCATGACGGACAGGCAGTGACCTGCGACGACTTCGCACAGGCCATAGCAGACGCCGACCCGGATTCGCCGTTGTCGCGGCATTTCGCGGCGTTCATGCGCTGGTACTCGCAGGCCGGCACGCCGATGCTCCGCGCGAGAGGCCACTACGACCCGAGCGATTCGAGCTTCACGCTGCGGCTGGCCCAGAGCGCCGGAGCTTCGCACGGTCAGGCTGGCCATGGGCCATTCGTCATTCCCTTGCGCATGGCTCTTCTGGGTTCGGGCGGCGCGCCCATTCCGCTGCGCATGGGGGGCGAGCCGCACGACGGCCGCACCGAACGCGTCATCGTGTTGACCGAGAAAGAGCAGGTGTATCGCTTCGTTGGCATCAACGATGAACCAGTTCCTTCCCTTTTGCGTGGATTTTCGGCACCGATCGCGATGGATGACGGACTGGACGACGAGGGGCTGATGTTCATGCTCGCCCATGACAATGATGCGTTCAATCGCTGGGAAGCCGGACAGAGACTGGCGTTGAGAAGACTGCTCGCCGCATCGTGCAGCGAGGGGGACGATCGCGCATCAACGGCAATGCTCGATGCGGGGTTCGTCGAGGCGCTCAGTCGCATCCTGCGCGATCCCACGCTGGATGCCGCATTCAAGGAGTTGGTGCTGACCTTGCCTGCAGAATCAGTCGTTGCAGAACACCACGTGGTGTTCAATCCGCGGCGGATTCATCGCGCGCGCGAGTCCTTTCGAAGGCAAATGGCCGAATGCATGCGCGACGAATGGAAAGCAGCGTGGCAGGCCTGCCAAGTGGATGAACCCTACCTCCCCGATCCCGATCAATCCGGGCGGCGCGCGCTATCAAATCTCGCATTGCGCCACCTGGTGCTGGCGGAACAGCGTGACGGCACAACCCTTTGGTCGGAAAAGGCACTCGACCGGGTTGAACGCGGGGCGCAGATGACAGATCGATTTGGCGCGCTGGAGGCGTTGGTACTGGCACGAGCACCGCTTGCCGCGGTGGCGCTCGAACGATTTCAAGCGGCGTTTGCCGACAACCCCCTCGTGATTGACAAGTGGTTCGCATTGCAGGCGCGCGCGCCGGAACCGGTTGCGGCGCCACCCGGCACGGCCCTGCGCGAGATTGAATCGCTGCTTCAGCACCCTGCCTTCACATTGAGGAATCCCAACCGTGTTCGAAGCGTGATTTCTACTTTTTGCCAGACCAATCCGGGCTCCTTTCACCTCGAGGACGGGACGGGTTATGCGTTCTGGATCAGGCAGGTGCGTGATCTCGATCGAATCAACCCATCGGTAGCCTCACGCGTGGCACGCTCCCTGGATCGCTGGACCGCATTGGCGCAGCCATGGCAAGCGTGTGCTCAAGCGGCATTGGCGGAACTGGCTGCGACGCGCGGGATGAGTGCAGAGGTCAGCGAGGTACTCGATCTCGCGTTGGCGCCGATTCCAGCGCATGGCTTGTGACCCAAAATCAGACCACTGGTCGACGATACGCTCGACGCTCGCATCGAGCGGCGTATGCCTCGCGGCCCTGCCGCTGTGTCAACGACGCGGCCGGCGCCGCGCGAGATCACTTCTTCTTGGCGGGTGCTGCAGCCGGAGCAGCGGCTGCAGCGCGAGATCAGCCCTCAAGATAGGCGCTCAGCTTGTCGATGATCTCACGGCTACCGCGCTCGCGGCTGCCGTTGTCATCGTAGCCATCGAGGAAGGCGCCCTGTTCCGTCATGACCAGCTTGGCGCCAGTGCCCGAGGCCTTGAACTCGAAGGTGGCGAGTGAGACGGAGATCTTCCGCCCGTCCAGGTGCATCTCGTAGGCATAGACGATCCGCTTGCCGGGGATGATGTCGAAGTAGGTCGCGTCGAACTCGGTGACCAGGCCGGTCCTCCACTGGCCCTTCAGCCGTTCACGACCACCGATCCGGAAATCCATGGTCCGCTCGACGATGTCCCAGCGGTCATTGGGTGCGGTAAACCAACCGTTCTTGCCCTCGACACTGGCGAAGGCATCGAACACCCGCTGCGGTGTCACGGACGGATACGTGCGCTCGATGGTGAAGACGCCATGTGCCACGCTGCGGTTTGGTTCGGTATGGGTAGTCATTTTGGCTCCTTTTCGGGAAAGTGTTTGAGGTGATCACCAAGGCGGTCAAGACGTTGCTCCCACTGCATGCGGCGCTGGTCGAACCACTGCTCGGCAAGACTGAGCGCAGCGGGCACTACCTGGAAGGTGCGTACCCGGCCCACCTTCTCGGAGCGAACCAGGCCGCTGTTCTCGAGCATCGCCAGATGCTGGACGATGGCAGGCAGCGACATGGCGTAAGGCTGCGCGAGCTCGCTGACCGACGCGTGGCCGCGGGCCAGGCGCTCGACCATGTCGCGCCGGGTGGGATCCGCAAGAGCCTGAAAGGTCAGGTCGAGATTGGCCGGCGTGCGAGGCATCAACCGTCCTTCAGCGGGAAGTACTGGAAGAAGGGCTCGGCCTCGGCGAGTACCCGGGCCACGCTGGGCCGCTTCTTCAGGCGGTCGAGGTAGGCAGCGAGCTTCGGCCAGTCGGTCAGTGGAACGGCGTGGTCGGCATAGAAAAGCGCCGGCATCGCCGCGCAGTCGGCCAAGGTGACCGTGTCGCCCATGGCCCAGGGCCCGGCGATCATCTGGGCGATCACGTTGTAGCCGGAGCGGATTTGGCCGTGCGCCCGCTCGACCCCGAAAGGATCGTGCTGGCCGTCCGGTCGCATCCTTTCTGCCACCACCTGCTGAAGCGGAAGATGTATGTAGCAGTCGACAAGGCGGTCGATGAGGCGCGTCTGCATGGCCAGGTCCCGATCGCTCGGAACCAGTGCGGCTGCGGAGACCTGAGTTCGCGCCAGGTAGTCAATGATGACGCTCGATTCCGGGATCGTCTTGCCATGCGATTCGTCGCGCAACACCGGGAACTTGGCAAGCGGCCACACCGCCTCGAAGGCGGCTCGATCGGCGGGATCGCCAAGATTCACGAGCCGCGGCTCGAAGGGAAGGTCGGCCTCATAGAGTGCGATCAACGTCTTCCAGCAGAAGGAGGAAAGCGGGTGATAGTAGAGGGTGAAGCGCATGCAAGGCTCAATACTTAAGTCGATGCCTAAGTATGCAAGACGGCGAACTCGTTGTCAAGCGACGCTACAAGCAAGGGTCGACACGATGTTTGTCGTGAACACCCGTCTGGAGGAACCCAACGACAGCAGAGGCGGATGTCCAGTCGCTGAGGTTCGGCCAGGTTCGCGCACACCCGGAGCATCGGACTGTGAGATCGACCCTGCGCCCGTCAGGACGTCCTATCGAATCAAACCCGAAAGCTGACGCCCGCGAGAGGCCGTTCCTGGCCGTGTACCGCGCTCCAGCCCATCGAATTCTGAACAACTAAGTCGCCGGGCACTCGCTCCCGAACCCGAACGACCCCCCGTGCCGCGGTGCGTCCGGCGCCGCGAACGCCCTGCGGAAGGTGAACGCCACTTCGGTCGGCCCAGCCTGGCGCAATAGTTGCAATTTCGCGATGGCTTCCTCCACCGTTGGACGGTGCCCCTTGCGCACCCACCAGAGCACCACGTAGGCGTCCTTCATGCGCTGGAACCATTCCCTGCGGCGACGCATGATATCGACGTGCGCCGAACCGTAGACGTACTTGTTCAGCGATTCCACGTCGCGCCAGACCGACATGTTGACCAGCACGTCGTCGCCTATCGGCCGCATGGCCGTGGCGTCGCCCTCTTCGGTCTGCAGGCGCCACACGAAGCCGGGCGAGTTCTCTGCCAAGGCGTTGACGCGGTCGAGGTTGGCCACGAAGTCTGCCATCCCAGGGGACTCCAGCGGCTCGTTCATGGTGGCGATGTTCAGTTGGGCGAGTTCATAGGCGGACATCGGTGCTTCCTGTCGACGTGATCCAACGAGATTAGCAGCATCGGCCGCTTCCCTGTTCGCGACAACGGCCAACCACGTTTCCCCAAAGCCGCCCATCGCGAGCCCGGGCCGCCGGCGTCGGTGGCCTCGAGTTCGACGGCGCTTCGCGCAAGGGCGGGCATCGACAGGGCCGCCGCCAGCAGGGCGAGCGCCTCCCGTCGCCTGGCATTGAATCTCATGGATCGACCTTGGAGGCGATGAGGAGCGGCGGCCTAACCTGCCGGCTGGTTGGAACTCGGTGTCAGGTCTTGCCGCTTGATACCCAGACATGTATCAAGCGGCAAGCCCGGGCCCCAAAACTTCCTGACGACACGTCACGCAAGGGCCGCGCGGGCCTGTTCAGTGCCGCAGCCGCCCGACCCAGATGTTCACGAGTTCCAGACCAGCGGGAGGCCCTTGCCAGGTACCGCCGCAAAGGATCTCCGCGCCGTGGACGACCGTGTAGGTCGTCCTGATCGTGCCCTTGACCGGCGTGATCCTGCCGCCCTCGTCGGGCTGCGGCACGTCCATCTCGAAGTTCACGACGGTGTCGGCCGGAATGTCCTTGTCGCTCATCAGGCCCACGCCGCTCTCCGAGACGTCGCGAACCTTGAGTTCGATGACACGCCCATCGGGCAGTTGCATGCGCGCCGACCACGAGACCTTGACGCGCAGGTTGGTGCGCGAGTCGGGAGCGTCGTCGGCGACGCCGCCGGACTCGATGGTGAGCGCGAGTTCGGCCGCCAGTTCGGCCGCCAGCGCCGCCTCTGCGGCCTCCATGGTCGACTCGGCCGACTGCGAGGACGCCGGCAACGGCGGAAGGTCGAACATGGCAGCGACATCATCGGGCGGCGTCGTCGTCATGGCTCGAGCAGGAAGGAATCGCGCGACGCGCGGTCCGTGAGTACGAAATACGCATTCATCGATGCAGCAGGACGTTGGAGTTTCCGGGGGGCCGGCACCGACCGATGCTAGCGCGAAAGAACTTGGGTGAACCTGGGCTCGGGCCCGGTCCTCGTTCAATCCGGCAGCGAAAATCAGCCGCCGGGTGACCGACTTCACGAGGCCCGCTCTTGAGACGGGTCGTGGAATGTCGAAATCATCGACATGGACCCTGACCTCTTCTCGCCCGCGGACACCCAGGCACTGCTGGCCATCGGCGCGCTCATTGCCAATCGCAGGCCCGCTCGCGCCGAGCTCGAGGCCCTGTTCGTCTCGACGGGATGGGTGCGCGGCGCCGCCGCCCGCGACGCGCAGGCCCAGGACCTGCCCATGCCATCGCACGCGACCGAGGGCCGCGCCTAGCGCCCGAACATGCCCCGCACCTCGTCCACGTCCACCTGCAGCTTGACGAACGCCTCGGTGCCGCGCGCGATGTTCTCGATGCCCACGCCGCTGTGCGAGCGCGTGGCGCCCACGTACAGCACCGTGCCCATCGAGCGGCGGAAGGCGTAGGTCAGCGAGCTGGTGAGGCCCGATTCGCGGTCGGCGGCCACGATGCCCGGCTCGGCCTTGCGGTCGACCGTGGAGCGCTGCAGGATCAGGCGCAGGTTCTGGCGCGCGTCGATGTGCCACACGCCCAGCAGCTGCGACGCCGTCTCGCGGTAGGCCAGCAGCGGGCCGTTCTTCAGCCATGCGGCCCACACGCTGGGCTCGATCTCGATGGCCGCGAACGGGCGCGTGGACATCGACAGGTTCAGCTGGCCGCCCGGGCGCACCTGGCCGGCGGAGATGTCGGCCATCCTGCCCAGCGACAGCGTGGCGTTGAACAGCGGGATCCAGCCGGCCAGCGTCGCCGTGTACTGGCCGCTGAAGTAGTGCTCCGACAGCAGCTCGCCGCCCGACGTGGCGCGCAGCCTCGACAGCCCGTGCCAGGCGAGGTCGACCTGCGTGTTGCGCGGCAGGCTCATCCACACGTCGGGCGTCGCGTACGCCTGGATCACGTGGCCGTCGACGCGGTCGGTGATCAGCGCGGAGCGCAGGTTCAGCCACAGCTCGTTGGTGGGCGCCAGGTTGCGGAACACGACGCCCTGGTGCAGCTCGACGTCGCGCATGCCCACCTGGTTGACGAAACCCGAGTCGTGGCGGAACTGCGGGCTGATGTCCAGGTCGGAGAAGTCCAGCTGCAGCCGGTCGGTGTAGCGCGAGGCCTTGAGCATGACCGAGTCGCCCGTGGTCGCGCGGCCGCGCACCAGCGTCACGTCGCCGGTGACGGGATCGGTGGACGGCTGCGCGGTGGTCTGCGAACGCAGCCACTGGGCGCGCACGCGCCAGGCGTCGTTGACCTGCCAGCTGATGTCGGGCCCGGCCACGCTGTTGTCGCCGATGCCGCCTTCGTAGTTGCGCGCCGACAGGATGCCGCCCAGCTGGAACCGCGCGGCCTCGTCGAGGTCGCCGTGCACGCGCGCGGACAGCGAGCGCGAGCCGGGCTGCAGCGCGGTGTTGGTGCCGTAGGCGTAGGGCAGCAGCGTCTCGCCGCCGCCCTTGTCGTCGATGACGAAGGCGGTGCCCGACAGCGACGCGTCGCGCCAGGTGCCGCGCACGCCCCAGCGCGGCGCGGTGAAGCTGCGCGTGTACAGCGCCTCGGTGGGCGAGTGCAGCAGGTCGCTGGACTCGAAGAAGAACGGCCGCTTCTCGGGCAGGAACAGCGCGAAGTCGGTGTTGCCGCTCAGCTGCGGCACGTCGAGCGCCACCTGCGAGAAGTCGGGCTTCAGCGTGCCGTCCACCACCAGCTCGGGCGACGCGCGCCACTTCACGTCGAGGCTGCCCTGCACGCCGTCGGCCACGTGCGTGGGCTCGCCCGGCTCGCTGTCGCTGGTGCGGCGCGCGGTGATGCTGGGGCGCACCGTGAGGAAGCTCTTCTGCTGCGGCAGCTCGATGCCCTGCAGCGGCTGCATCGCCGAGATGAACGACGGCGAGTCCGTGGGCACGGGCACCGACGTCCACAGGTAGGCCTGGTCGCGCGGCATGCGGCGGCCCACCATGATGCGCCATTTCGCATGGCCGTCGGACGAGAAGCGCAGCGACGCGAACGGGATGCGGAACACCGAGGTGTAGCCGTGGGCGTTGCGCGCGGAGGCGGCGTCGAAGTCGAAGTCGGGCGAGAAGTCCTCGTCGTCGTCGGCCGCCGTGTGCATGCCGTCGCCGGTGCTGCCCGAGGCGTTCACGCGGAAGAACTGCGCCGACTGGCGCTTGCCGATCGCGTCGAGGTACACCACCACGAAGTCCTGCGTGCGGATCACGTTGTCGTGGCGCACCAGCGGCGCGCTGATCTGCTCGGGGTGGTCGTCGAGCGCCGTCACGCCGACGTAGACCGCCGATTCGTCGAACAGGATCTGCACCTGGGTGGCGTAGCGCGGCGCCGCGCCGTGGTGCGGCTCGTGCTCGACGAAGTTGGCGTAGACCGGCGCGCGCTGCCAGGCCGGGTGCGACAGCGTGCCGTCGACGACGATGTGCTCGTCGGGGCGCAGGCGCACCGCGCGCATCGCGAACGGGTTCTCGCCCGGGCGGGCGGCGCGGGCGGCCGGCGATCCGTCGACCGGCGCATCGGGCGCCGCGACCGGCTCGCCGGGCCGCGCCTCCGGTTGCGCCCCCACCTGCGCCAGCGCCGCCAACGGCCACGCCGCGCACGCGGCCAACGCCGCGCCCGCGAGGGCGGCGCGCACACCTCGAACAAGCCTCATGAACCTTCCCCCGTGCGCCGCGTCCCCGCCGCGCACCCTGTCGTTTGTTCTGCCTGGCGGCCCCGACGGCGGCCGCGTTTCTGACAGGATTGTCAGCGAGCGCGCGCGGGTGCAGGCTTCGAAGGAGACGAAGTGCGGATTTCGGGCGGCGAGCGGAGGCCCGTCATCCTGCGCGAGGTCGCGGGATCCACGCCGGCGAACCCCGCCGCAGCCGGGATGCGGCTACTTCCTGCGGACGATCACGCTGCCGATCGAGTAGCCGGCGCCGAACGAGCAGATCACGCCCAGGTCGCCCCGCTTCAGGTCGGCGTGGTACTCGTGGAAGGCGATGATGGAGCCGGCCGACGACGTGTTGGCGTAGGTGTCGAGCACCAGCGG
>FTIF01001053.1_pt1 | contig 16800 bp, 14 predicted proteins | sample 1658001 | NCBI WGS metagenome assembly FTIF01 (sample SAMEA3914789, study PRJEB12502) | metagenome | biome: forest; material: soil | place: Canada | collected 2011-07-03 | depth 0.3 m | reverse complement strand
CCCTCTCCCACAAGTGGGAGAGGGGAGCGCGTTTGGAGGCATCATGTTTTCATTTTTGTCTGTCGTGGTTCTAGGTACTCGATAAGCCGCCATGTCGGACACGGACGCCGAAGAGCTGGAAATCAGGGATTTCATCAAGACCCTGAAGGCGCGGCACGGCTACGATTTCGGCCAGTACGCGCCGGCCTCGTTCAAGCGGCGCCTGCGCGCCCTGCGCACGCGCAGCGGCGCGGCGTCGATCGCCGCGCTGAGTCGGCGGGTGATGGACGAGCCGGGTTTCCTGCGCCAGGTGCTGGCCGGCCTGTCGGTGCCGGTGTCGGAAATGTTCCGCGATCCCTGGGTGTTCGAGTCGCTGCGCCGCGAGGTGCTGCCGATCCTCGCCTCGTATCCGCGCATCCACATCTGGCAGGCCGGCTGCGCCCACGGCGAAGAAGTCTATTCGCTGGCGATCCTGCTGGAGGAGGAAGGCCTCTACGACAAGTCGCAGATCTTCGCCACCGACCTTAACGATGTGGCGCTGGAGGAGGCGGCTGGAGGCATTTACCCCGCCGCCAACGCCCGCCTGTTTTCCGAGAACTACCAGCGCGCCGGCGGGCGGCGCTCGCTGTCGCATTATTTCCATGCGCGCTACGAGCGCATCAAGTTCGACGAATCGCTCAAGCGCAACGTCACCTTCGCCAGCCACAACCTGTCCACCGACGGCGTCTTTGCCGAGGTGCAGCTGATCCTGTGCCGCAATGTGCTGATCTATTTCAACGACGCCCTGCAGAACCGCGTGCTGCAGCTGTTCCGCGACAGCCTGGTGCACAAGGGCTTCCTCTGCCTGGGCAGCAAGGAAACCCTGGCACACACCGCGGTGGACCGCGATTTCGACGCCTTCGACGCCCCGTCCCGGCTGTACCGCCGCCATGCGCCCAAGTAAAGCGGCGCAGCGGGTGGTGGCAATCGGCGCCTCGGTGGGCGGGCTGGAGGCCTTGAAGCAGGTCCTCGGCGCGCTGCCGGCGGACTACCCCTGGCCGGTGCTGGCCCTGCTGCACACCAGTGCGGGCTATCGCGATACCCAGCTCGACAACCTGCTGGGAAAGTATTGCGCCATGCCGGTGCGCGAAGCCCAGGCGCGCATGCCGCTCGAAGCGGGGGTCGTCCACCTGGCACCTGCCGGCTATCATCTGCTGGTGGAACAGGATCTGCGCTTCTCCCTCTCCGTCGATGAAAAGGTGTCCTACGTGCGGCCCTCCGCCGATGTGCTGTTCGAAAGCCTGGCCGAAGCGGTCGGCGCGCGCGCCGTCGGCGTGATCCTCACCGGCGCCAACGACGACGGCGCCGTCGGCCTCGCCGCCATCCGCGCTTGCGGCGGCATGGCCATCGTGCAGGATCCGGCCGAAGCCCAGGCGCCGCAGATGCCGCAGGCGGCCCTGCGCATCGCCGGCGCCGACCATGTGCTGCGCCTCGATGCCATCGGTCCCCGGCTGGCCGGCCTGCCGAGGGGGCTGGCATGAGCGCGGTGCTGCCGCGGCCGAAAATCCTGGTGGTGGACGATACGCCCGCCAACCTGCTGGTGATGCGCAAGCTGCTGGCCAAGGTGGACGTCGAGCTGATCGAGGCCGCCAGCGGCAACGCCGCGCTGGCCGCCAGCCTCGATCACGAGTTCGCGCTGATCCTGCTCGACGTGCAGATGCCGAACATGGACGGTTTCGAAGTGGCGGAATTCCTGTCGCAGGAGGAGCACACGCGGGACACCCCGATCATCTTCGTCACCGCCGCCTACGCCGACGACATGAACCGCATCAAGGGTTACGGCAGCGGCGCGGTGGACTACATCGTCAAGCCGATCAACGACGCCATCCTGATCTCCAAGGTGCGGGTGTTCCTCGAGCTGTATCGCGGCAAGCAGGAGCTGCGCCGCCTGCTGGCCGAGCTGGACCAGCGCAACCGCCAACTGCAGCAGGAGATCGCCGAGCGGCAGCGGCTGGAGGAGCTGGCGCGGCACCAGGCCACCCACGACGGACTGACCGGCCTGCCCAACCGCATGCTGTTCCTGGACCGCCTGGGTAAGTCGATCGAGCGCGCCGAGCGGCGCGGGTCACCCTGCGCGCTGTTTTACATCGACATCGACGATTTCAAGCCGGTCAACGATCAGTACGGCCACCATGCCGGCGACGAGCTGCTCAAGGCGGTATCGCAGCGCATGCTCGAGACCATGCGCAAGGCCGACACCTTGGCGCGCCTCGGCGGCGACGAGTTCGCCGCCATCATGGAGGAGCCGGCGGACGCGGCGGACGCCCTGCTGGCGGCGCAGCGCTTGGCGGACAACGTGCGCAAGCCCTACCTGCTGGAACTGCGCGATCACGCCGCGCCGGTGCAGGTGCGGGTCGGTGCCAGCGTCGGCATCGCCCTGTTCCCGCAGCATGCCGGCGACCTCGACGCGCTGGTGCGCGCCGCCGACACGGTCATGTACCGGGCCAAGAAAGCCGGCAAGAATCAGTGTGTTGTAGCCGGATAAGAAGAAGCCAGTGGTCACTGCTTCGTGGTTAGTGATTAGTGAAAAGCTAGCCGCCAGGCTGTTACTGACCACTAATCACTGACCACTAACCACTTGCTTTCTTGTTTTTCGGCCAATGGCAGAAGCCGGGTATTTGCCGGAGAATCGGCCCGTCTACTCATTCGGCTGCAAAACCCCCATGCCTGCCTACAAAGCTCCGCTGCGCGATATGCGCTTCCTGATGAACGAGGTGTTCGACTACCCCGCGCATTACGCCGGCATGTCGAACGGCAAGGACGCCGATCCCGACACGGTCAGCGCCATCCTCGAAGAGTGCGCCCGCTTCTGCCAGGAAGTGCTGTCGCCGCTGAACCTGCCGGGCGACGAGGAAGGTTGCCACTTCAGCAATAACGAAGTGAAGACGCCGAAAGGCTTCAAGGACGCCTACGAGCAATACGTCGCCGGCGGCTGGCAGGGCCTGTCCCACCCGGTCGAATACGGCGGCCAGGGCCTGCCCATGTCGCTGGGCCTGATCAAGTCCGAGATGATGGGCACGGCCAACTGGTCGTTCACCATGTACCCGGGCCTGTCGCTCGGCGCCATGAACACCATCATGCAGCACGCCTCGCCCGAGCTGAAAGCTTTGTACATGCCGCCGCTGACCGAAGGCCGCTGGACCGGCACCATGTGCCTGACCGAGCCGCAGTGCGGCACCGATCTGGGCCAGGTCAAGAGCCGGGCCGAACCGCAGGCCGACGGCACTTACCGGATCACCGGCACCAAGATCTTCATCTCCGCCGGCGAGCACGACTTCACCGACAACATCATCCACATCGTGCTGGCGCGCCTGCCCGATGCGCCGCCCGGCACTCGCGGCATTTCCCTATTCATCGTGCCCAAGATGCAGGTCAAGGCCGACGGCGGCGTCGGCGAGCACAACCACGTGGTGTGCAGCGCCATCGAGCACAAGATGGGCATCAAGGCATCCGCCACCGCGGTGATCAACTTCGAGGACTCGGTCGGCTACATGATCGCCGAGCCGAACAAGGGCCTGGAGGCGATGTTCACCTTCATGAACACCGCCCGCATCGGCACCGCCGTGCAGGGCATCGCCCATGCCGAGCTGTCCTATCAGGGCGCCCTGGCCTATGCCAAGGACCGCCGCTCGATGCGCGCCTTGTCCGGCAAGAAGGAGCCGGAGCAGGTGGCCGACGCCATCATCCACCACGCGGACGTGCGCCGCATGCTGCTGACGCAGAAGTGCATTGCCGAGGGCGGCCGCGCCATGATCTATTTCTCGGCGCAATATTCCGACCACATGGTCAACGGCATCGCCGAGGGCGACGAGAAGAAGTACAAGCAGTGGGACGACAAGCTCGGCTTCTTCACCCCGATCCTCAAGGGCTTCCTCACCGAGCTGGGGCTGGAAGCGGCCAACCTGGGCATGCAGGTGTTCGGCGGCCACGGCTACATCAAGGAACACGGCATGGAGCAGATCGCGCGCGACGCGCGCATCGCCACGCTGTATGAGGGCACCACCGGCATCCAGGCGCTGGACTTGCTCGGCCGCAAGGTGCTGGTGATGACCCGCGGCAAGGCGGTGCGCGAGTTCACCGGCCACATCGCCAAGTTCGCCATCGAGCATGTCGGCGATGCCAAGGTGCGCGGCTATGCCATCAAGCTGGGGCGGCTGGCGGCGGAGTGGAACGTGCTGACCACGCGCATCATGCTCGGCGCGCGCAAGGACCGCGATATCGTCGGCACCGCCAGCTACCACTTCCTGATGTACTCGGGTTACGTCACCATGGCCTACTTCTGGGCGGTGCAGGCGGCTGTGGCGAGCAGGAAGCTGGCCGAGGGCGGGGCGGAGAAGCCCGAGTTCTACAAGGCCAAGCTGTATACCGCGCGCTTCTACTTCGACCACATCCTGCCGCGTGCCGAAGGCCACTCCACCTCCATCACCAAGCCGGCCAAGTCGATGATGAAAATGCCGGTGGACAGCTTCGTTTTCGAATAAGACCTGGCGTTGAACTAGCGTTCCTGGCCTTGCTTTACCGTGCGCCCCGGCTGAGACCAGCCGGGGCGCACTTTTTTGGTGCATTACCTTGTCCGAGAGGGTGTCTCCGGATTAAGGTTATGCCGGGACGCCTGCGCAATGCGGGGTCATCGCCGCCGGTTCACGCTGCAACAGAACTGAGTTTGGCTTGTAACAAAACTGTCATTTACCCTCCGTAAGCTCCAAGTCTGGGAGATCAAGGTCCATTCCACTCCCTTTCCGATTCTTCAAAACCCTGGATTTACACGGGAGATTTACGTGAGCCTCATGAAAAAAACCATCGTGCGCAGCCTGGTGCTGGGTGCCGCTGCGGCACTCGCCGCGCCGGCCGCGTTCGCCGCCGACATTTCCGGCGCCGGGTCGACCTTCTTCTACCCGATCGCCGCCAAGTGGGCGGATGCCTACAAGACCTCCACCGGTTCCGGCCTCAACTACCAGTCGATCGGTTCCGGCGGCGGCATCAAGCAGGTCAAGGCCAAGACCGTGACCTTCGGCGCCACCGACAAGCCGCTGGAGCTGAAAGAGCTCGAGGAAGCCGGCCTGATCCAGTTTCCGGCGGTGATGGGCGGCGTGGTGCCGGTGATCAACGTCAAGGGCATCGCCCCGGGCGAGCTGACCCTCGACGGCAACACCCTGGCCGACCTGTTCCTGGGCAAGATCAAGGCCTGGAACGACCCGGCCATCGCCAAGCTCAATCCGAAGGCCAAGCTGCCGGCGACCCTGGTGGCCGTGGTGCACCGTTCCGACGGTTCCGGCACCAGCTTCCTGTTCACCAACTACCTGTCGCAGAACAGCGCCGAGTGGAAGGAAAAGGTCGGCGCCGCCACCGCGGTGGAATGGCCGGCCGGCATCGGCGCCAAGGGCAACGAAGGCGTTGCCGGCATCGCCCTGCAGACCGATGGCGCCATCGGCTACGTCGAGTTCGCTTACGCCAAGCAGAACAAGATGACCTACACCAAGATGATCAACAAGGACGGCAAGACGGTCGAGCCGAAGAGCGAGACCTTCCAGGCCGCCGCCGCCAATGCCGACTGGGCCCATGCCCCCGGCTTCTTCCAGGTGCTGACCAACCAGCCGGGCGCGGAAAGCTGGCCCATCACCGGCGCGCCGTTCGTCCTGGTCTACAAGAGCCCGTCGGACCCGGCCGCGCTGCTCGAAGCCCTCAAGTACTTCGACTGGTGCTACAAGAACGGCCAGAAGCTGGCCGACGACCTGGATTACGTGCCGATGCCGGCCAAGGTGGTCGAGCTGATCGAGGCCTCGTGGAAGGCCAATATCAAGGACGCCAGCGGCCAGCCGCTCTGGAAGTAAGGGTCGCAAGTCTCTGATGTCGCGGAGAGGCTGGCGCTATGCCAGCCTCTCCCCTTAATGTCACACTCAGGGCCGCTCCGTGAACTCAACCGCCCAAGTGGCCAACTCCATCGCCCAATCGGAAATCTCGCCGTCGATGCTGCGCCGTCACGGCATCTGGGATGCCCTGCTGCGCAACGCCACGCGCACCGCCGCGATCACCGTGCTGCTGCTGCTGGGCGGCGTGATCCTGTCCCTGGTGCAGGGATCGATTCCCGCATTCAAGGCTTTCGGCTTCGGCTTCCTGACCACCGAGACCTGGAACCCGGTCACCGAGAAATTCGGTGCGCTGGCTCCGATCTACGGCACCCTGGTCACCTCCTTCATCGCCATGCTGATCGGCATTCCGGTCAGCCTGGGCGTCGCCATCTTTATCACCGAGCTGTGCCCGCTGTGGCTGCGGCGCCCGATCAGCACCGCGATCGAGCTGCTCGCCGGCATCCCCAGCATCATCTACGGCATCTGGGGCCTGTTCGTGCTGTCGCCGTTCCTGCAGGCGCATGTGCAGCCGCTGATCATCGGCACCTTTTCCGGCGTGCCGGTGCTGTCCTCGCTGTTCGCTGGGCCGCCCTACGGCATCGGCATCTTCACCGCCGGCATCATCCTCAGCATCATGGTGCTGCCTTACATCACCTCGGTCACCCGCGACGTGTTCGAGACCGTGCCGGCGGTGCTGAAGGAATCCGCCTACGGCCTGGGCTGCACCACCTGGGAGGTGGTCAGCAAGGTGGTGCTGCCGTATACCCGCACCGGCGTCATCGGCGGCATCATGCTCGGCCTGGGCCGCGCCCTCGGCGAGACCATGGCGGTGACTTTCGTCATCGGCAACGCGCACAAGATCGCCGCCTCGATCCTGGCGCCGGGCACCACCATTTCCGCCAACATCGCCAATGAATTCACCGAGGCCGAAGGCGATCTCTACACCTCTTCGCTGGTGGCCCAAGGCCTGATCCTGTTCGGCATCACCTTCATCGTGCTGGCCGCCGCGCGGCTGATGCTGCTGCGCCTCGAGATGCGCAGCGGGAGCAAGGTATGAACGCCGCCATCTACAACCGCCGCCGCGCCGTCAACGGCGTCATCATGGTGCTGGCCTGGTTCGCTGCCGCGTCCGGCATCTTCGTGCTGGCGCTGATCCTCGGCACCCTGCTGTACAAGGGCCTGGGCGGCGTCTCCTGGGCGGTGTTCTCGCAGAACACGCCGCCCCCGGGCAGCGCCGGCGGCCTGCTCAACGCCATCTACGGCAGCGTCATGATGACCCTGATCGGCACTGCCCTGGGCACGCCCATCGGCATCCTCGCCGGCACCTACATGGCCGAGTACGGCCGCAGCAACAAGCTGACCATGGTGGTGCGCTTCATCAACGACATCCTGCTGTCGGCGCCGTCCATCGTCATCGGCCTGTTCGTCTACGAAATGCTGGTGGTGACCATGGGCCACTTCTCGGCCTGGGCCGGCGGCGTGGCGCTGGGCCTGCTGGTGCTGCCGGTGGTGGTGCGCACCACCGAGGACATGCTGCTGCTGGTGCCCGACAGCATGCGCGAAGCCTCCTCCGCGCTGGGCTCGCCGCGCTGGGTGGTGATCATGCAGGTCGCCTACCGCGCCGCCCGCGCCGGCATGCTCACCGGCGTGCTGCTGGCGGTGGCGCGCATCACCGGCGAGACCGCGCCGCTGCTGTTCACTGCGCTCAACAACCAGTTCATGAGCACCAACATGAACGCGCCGATGGCCAATCTGCCGGTGGTGATCTTCCAGTTCGCGCTCAGCCCCTATGCCGACTGGCAGAAGCTGGCCTGGACCGGCGCGCTGCTGATCACCGTCACCGTCCTCATCCTCAACGTCGGCGCACGCGCCCTGTCGACACGCACGTCCAAATCATGAACGATCAAAGCCCAGCCGGCAGTGGCATTTTGATGAACAAGCCGCATCTTGCGCCGCGCGACAGCGAAGCCGCGAAGCAGGCGCTGACCGAGAAAGTGTCGGTGCGCGATGTGTCCTTCTTCTACGGCGAGAGCAAGGCCCTGAAGGGCATCTCGCTGCCGATCTACGAGCGCAAGGTGACCGCCCTGATCGGTCCGTCGGGCTGCGGCAAGTCGACCCTGCTGCGCATCTTCAACCGCATGTACGACCTCTACCCGAAGCAGCGCGCCGAAGGCGAGATCCTGTTCGACGGCGGCAACGTGCTCGATCCCAAGCAGGACCTCAACCTGCTGCGCGCGCGCATCGGCATGGTGTTCCAGAAGCCGACGCCGTTCCCGATGTCGATCTACGACAACATCGCTTTCGGCATCCGCCTGTACGAGCGCCTGCCCAAGTCCGAGATGGACGACCGCGTCGAGTCCGCGCTGAAGCGCGCCGCCCTGTGGGACGAGGTCAAGGCCAAGCTCAATACCAGCGGCCTGGGCCTGTCCGGCGGCCAGCAGCAGCGCCTGTGCATCGCCCGCACCATCGCCGTGCGGCCCGAAGTGGTGCTGCTCGACGAGCCCACCTCGGCGCTGGACCCGATCGCCACCGCCAAGGTGGAAGAGCTGATCTACCAGCTGAAGAACGATTACACCATCGTCATCGTTACCCACAACATGCAGCAGGCGGCGCGCGTCGCCGATTACACCGCCTTCATGTACCTGGGTGAGCTGATCGAATTCGGCGAGACGCGCCAGGTCTTCACCAAGCCGACCAAGTCGCGCACCGAAGACTACATCACCGGCCGTTTCGGCTGAGGTCTCCACCCCGGCGGCCGCATGCGCCGGGTCATTGCAGCGGTCTTCTTCCCGGCGGCGCGTCGCCGCAGGGGCCCGACTGGATGCCGTAATCATCAGTACCAAGGGGCGATGACATGACAGAGCACACGCTGAAGGCTTACGACCAGGAGCTGCATGATCTGTCGCAGCTGGTCGCCGAGATGGGCGGCCTCGCCGAACGCCAGATTCGCGGCGCCGTCGACGCCTTGATCCGGCGCGACCAGGATCTCGCCACCAGCGTCATTGCCGCCGACGACCGGGTGGACGCGCTGGAGCGCCGCATCGAGGAACTGGCGATCCAGTTGATCGCCAAGCGCGCGCCGCTGGCCGGCGATCTGCGCGAGATCGTCGCCGCCCTGCGCATCTCCATCGACCTCGAGCGGGTCGGCGACTTCGCCAAGAACATCAGCCGGCGCTACACCGCGCTCAGCGGCGAATCCGATCCCAACCAGCTGATGCGCCGCGTCGAGCAGATGGCCAACCTGGCTCTGGTCCAGATCAAGGACGTGCTCGACAGCTACGTGCGCCGCGATGCCACGGAGGCCATGACGGTGTGGAAGCGCGACGAGGAAATCGACGCCATGTACACCTCGCTGTTCCGCGAGCTGCTGACCTACATGATGGAAGACCCGCGCAACATCACCTTCTCCACCCACCTGCTGTTCTGCGCCAAGTACATCGAGCGCATCGGCGACCACGCCACCAACATCGCCGAAACGGTCAACTTCATGATCAAGGGCGAACTGCCGCAAGGCGCACGCCCCCGCGGCGATGTGTCGGATGTCGCCGTCATCTGAGACGTTTCCCCGATCAAGCCCCATTCGCCAGAATCTCCGTAGCCCGGGAAGCGCGCAGCGCTACCCGGGGTCTGCTGCTCCCTGAACCGGGCCATACAAACTCACCATTTCCCGCCCTGTTTTCCGGCAAAAACAACATCGGTCACCGCATGCGTGCCAACAAAAACCCATGGCACACATGGCACACATGGATGGTTTGTCGCAATCTGTTCCCTGCCCGCAAAATACCCGGCACCATCCCCCAAGCCAGCCTTCCGGCGCCAAAATCCGCCAACTAGCGGTCTTTTCCCGCCGCGGCGCACCCAAAAGCGGCAACTCCGCTAAAATACGCGCGCCCCGCCCTTGGCTACCCGTATGAGCAGCACCCAGCGTCTTTACCGTGTGACCTTCCTCAACCAGGGCGAGGTCTACGAGGTCTACGCCCGCAAGGTCAGCCATGGCGGCATGCTGGGCTTCATCGAGATCGAGAAGCTGGTGTTCGGCGAAAAAACCACCCTGCTGGTCGATCCTTCCGAGGAAAAGCTCAAGACCGAATTCGCCAATGTCGAGCGCACCTATGTGCCGGTCCACGCCGTCGTGCGCATCGACGAGGTCAGCAAGCAGGGGCAGGCGCGGATCCATGCGGTCAATGGCGATCCGGCCAAGATCATGCCGTTCCCGGTGTTTACCGGTGGTGGAGGCGAGCATAAGAAGTAAGTTTCCAGCGGGGGCCACTTTCGCCCGGCTGCCCGGGACGCCCTCAGGCGCCCCGCGATGATGCGCTTCGCCTATCTCGGCAGCGGCAGCAAGGGCAATGCCGCCCTGATCTCGGCCGGCAATACCACCATCCTGCTCGACTGCGGCCTCGGTCTGCGCGAGTCGGAGCAGCGGCTGCAGCGCCTCGGCCTCGGCGCCGCCGACCTCGCCGCCATCGTGGTGACGCACGAGCACGCCGACCATATCAGCGGGGTGGGGCCGCTGGCCCTGCGCTACCAGCTGCCGGTGTGGCTGACGGCCGGCTCGCTGGCCGGCTGGAAGGACCCGCCGCGGCAGCTGGTGCATCGTATGAACCCGCACGACCCGTTCGAGATCGGCGACCTGCAGATCCGGCCCTACCCTGTACCACACGATGCGCGCGAGCCCTGCCAGCACGTATTCAGCGACGGCGCTTTCCGCGTCGGTGTGCTGACCGACGCCGGCTCGGTGACCAGCCACATGCGCCGCGCCCTGAGCGGTTGCGATGCCCTGCTGCTCGAATTCAATCACGATGTCGAAATGCTGAAGAACGGCCCCTATGCCGCCCCGCTGAAGCGGCGGGTGCTGGGCGATCGCGGCCATCTGAGCAACGCCCAGGCGGGGGAACTGCTCGGCTCGCTCGATTGCAGCCGCTTGAAACATCTGGTGCTGACCCACATTTCCGAAACCAACAACACGCCGGAGCACGCCTTGCGTGCCGCCGCCGAAGCGCTGGACTGCGAGCCGGACTGGATCGTCTGCGCGCACCAGCGGGACGGACTGGCGTGGCGTGAACTGAGCTGATCCCATGAGCGTTTACCTGTACCTCGGCGGCGCGAGCCTTTCCAAATTCCGCATCGAGCGCCTGCAGCAGCAGCTGGCGCCGCAGGCACCCGGGCTATCCGCGGTGCAGGTGCTGGACTTCTTCATGGTCGAAGGCGAACAGGTCGACAGCGCCGCCCTGGCGCGGCTGCTGGATGCACAAGCCAAACCGTTTCCCTCGGCGGATTGCGTCGCCTTTGTGGTGCCGCGCCTGGGCACCTTGTCGCCCTGGTCGAGCAAGGCCACCGACATCGCCAAGGTCTGCGCGCTGGCCGGTGTGGAGCGCATCGAGCGCGGCCGTGCTTACTTCTTCTCCGGTGTGAAGTCCCTGCCGCAGTCGCTGTGGGCCGAGCTGCACGATCCGATGACCGAGAGCGTGATGCTGCGCGCCGAGGACCTGTCCGGCGTGTTCGCGCACCAGCCGGCGCGCCAGCTGCGCACGGTCGACCTGCAGGCCGGCGGCAAGACGGCGCTGGAAGCGGCCAACCGCGACTGGGGCCTGGCCCTGTCGGCCGAGGAGATCGACTACCTGGTGGCCCACTTCAGCCAGGCCGGGCGCAACCCGACCGATGCCGAGCTGATGATGTTCGCGCAGATCAACTCCGAGCACTGCCGCCACAAGATCTTCAACGGCGATTTCACCATCGACGGCGAGGCGCAGGCGCGCACCCTGTTCGAGATGATCAAGGTCACGCACGCGGCCACGCCCGAAGGCGTGCTCTCCGCGTACAAGGACAATGCGGCGGTGATCGCCGGCAACACCGCGGCGCGCCTGTTCGCCGACGGCGAGCACCGCTATGCGCTGCACACCGAGCCGGTGCACATCCTGATGAAGGTGGAGACCCACAACCACCCCACCGGCATCTCGCCGCATCCGGGCGCCGCCACCGGCGCCGGTGGCGAGATCCGCGACGAAGCCGCCACCGGCCGCGGCGCGCGGCCCAAGGCCGGCCTGTGCGGCTTCACCGTCTCCAACCTGCGCATCCCCGGTTTCGAGCAGCCCTGGGAGACGGACCTGGGCAAGCCGGCCAACATGGCCTCGGCCCTCACCATCATGCTCGACGGCCCTATCGGCGCCGCCGCCTACAACAACGAATTCGGCCGTCCCAACCTCAACGGCTATTTCCGCACCTACGAGGCGCGCCTGCCGGACGGCAGCCTGCGCGGTTACCACAAGCCGGTGATGATCGCCGGCGGCTACGGCAACATCCGCGAAGGCCATGTGCAGAAGCTGGCGGTGCCGATCGGCGCCAAGCTGATCGTGCTGGGCGGCCCCGCCATGCTGATCGGCCTGGGCGGCGGCGCGGCCTCCAGCATGGCCACCGGCAGCAGCTCCGCCGACCTCGACTTCGCCTCGGTGCAGCGCGCCAACCCGGAACTGGAGCGGCGCTGCCAGGAAGTGGTCGACGCCTGCTGGGCCCTGGGCGAAGCCAACCCGATCCTGTCGATCCACGACGTCGGCGCCGGCGGCATCTCCAACGCCCTGCCGGAGCTGATCCACGCCGACGACCGCGGCGGCACCATTCACCTGCGCGACATCCAGTGCGCCGATCCCTCGCTGTCGCCGATGGAGATCTGGTGCAACGAGGCGCAGGAGCGCTACGTGCTGGCGGTGAGCGCCGACCAGCTCGGCATCATCGAAAAAATCTGCAAGCGCGAACGCTGCCCCTATGCCGTGGTTGGCGAAGCCAAGACCGAGCAGCGCCTGCTGGTCGACGAGGGCGGCAAGACCGCGCCGGTGGACATGCCGATGCAGGTGCTGCTGGGCAAGTCGCCACGCCTGCAGCGCACCACCCAGCGTGTGCAGTCCCGTTTTGCGGCCTTCGATCACCGCGGCATCGACCTGGCCGAAGCGGCGCAGCGCGTGCTGCGCCTGCCCGCCGTCGCCGCCAAGACCTTCCTCATCAGCATCGGCGACCGCACCGTCGGCGGCCTCACCGTGCGCGACCAGATGGTCGGCCCCTGGCAGGTCCCGGTGGCCGACTGCGCCGTCACCGCCACCGGCTTCGAAGCCATCACCGGCGAAGCCATGGCGATGGGCGAGCGGCCCCTGCTGGCCCTGCTCGACGCGGCCGCTTCCGGCCGCATGGCAGTGGGCGAGGCGGTGACCAATATCGCCGCCGCGCGCATCGGCAAGCTCAGCGACGTGCGCCTCTCCGCCAACTGGATGGCCGCCGCCGGTTACGGCGACGAAGACGCGCGCCTGTACGACACGGTGCGCGCAGTGGGTGAGGAACTGTGCCCGCAACTCGGCCTGGCCATTCCGGTGGGCAAGGACTCGCTGTCGATGCGCGCGGTGTGGAAGCAGGACGGCGAGTCGCGCACCCAGACCGCGCCGCTGACCCTGATCGTCTCCGCCTTCTCCCCGGTGGCCGATGTGCGCGCCTCGCTGACGCCGCAGCTGCGCACCGATAAGGGCGACAGCCGCCTGCTGCTGATCGACCTCGGCAACGGCAAGAACCGCCTCGGCGGCTCTGCGCTGGCCCAGGTCTACAACGCCGTCGGCGACCAGGCGCCGGACCTCGACGACCCGCAGCAGCTCAAGCACGCCTTCATCCAGATCCAGCGGCTCAATGCCGCCGGCAAGCTGCTGGCCTACCACGACCGCAGCGATGGCGGCCTCTACGCCGCCGTGTGCGAGATGGCCTTCGCCGGCCATTGCGGCATCGACATCACGCTGGACGGCCTCGGCGCTGATCCGCATGCCGCGCTGTTCAGCGAAGAACTGGGCATGGTGCTGCAGGTGCGCGCTTCGGATGCCGCGGATGTGCTGGCGCAGCTAGGCGGCGGCGGTCTCAGCGTCGCCGACATCGGCGCACCTTCCGGTGACGACCGTGTAGTGCTGCGTCACGGCGGCCGCGAGCTGTACGCCGCGCCGCGCGAGCGCCTGCACAAGACCTGGGCCGAGACCAGCTACCGCATGGCCGCGCTGCGCGACGATCCGGATTGCGCCCGCGAGGAATTCGAAACCGTCGGCGCCGCCGATCCGGGCCTCAGCGTGCAGCTCGGCTTCCAGCCCGTCGCCGCACTGAACCTCATCGCCGGGCGCCGCCCGCGCGTCGCCATCCTGCGCGAGCAGGGCGTCAACGGCCACATCGAAATGGCCTACGCCTTCCACGCCGCCGGCTTCGACAGCGTCGACGTGCACATGAGCGACATCCTCGAAGGCCGCGTCACCCTCGATGGCTTCGCCGGCCTCGTCGCCTGCGGCGGCTTCTCCTACGGCGACGTGCTCGGCGCCGGCCAGGGCTGGGCCAAGTCGATCCTGTTCAACGCGCGGGCGCGCGAGCAGTTCCAGACCTTCCTGGCGCGGCCGGACCGCTTCGCCCTCGGCGTCTGCAACGGCTGCCAGATGTTCGCCGCCCTGAAGGACATCGTGCCCGGCGCCGCGCACTGGCCGGCGTTCCGCCGCAACCGCCCGGAGCAGTTCGAGGCGCGCTGGACCATGGTCGAGGTCACCGAGAGCCGTTCGCTGTTCTTCGCCGGCATGGCCGGGTCGAAGCTGCCGGTCGCGGTCGCGCACGGCGAAGGCCGCCCGGATTTCTCAGCCGCCGCCGACCTCGGCGCGCTGCGCAGCGCGAACCAGCTGGCGCTGCGCTTCGTCGACAACCACGGCCAGGTCGCATCGCGCTATCCTCAGAATCCCAACGGCGCCGTGGAAGGCGTCACCGGCATCTGCAACGCGGACGGGCGCGTCACCATCCTGATGCCGCATCCGGAGCGCAGCATCGCCGGTACCGTCGGTTCCTGGTGGCCGCAGCAGTGGACCGACAAGACCCCGTGGTTCCAGATATTCGTCAATGCGCGCAACTGGGTGAAGGATCACGGCTAGGCAGATGCAAGCCAGGAGCGCTGTAGGCTGGGATAAGCGAAGCGAATCCCAGCACTGGCGCTCCTGACCCGGCCCCGATCCCCCATCAGTGGCAGAATGCCCCAATGGCTCTGAAGATCACCCACGAGTGCATCAACTGCGACGTCTGCGAGCCGGAATGCCCGAACGACGCGATCTTTCAGGGTATTGAGATTTACCAGATCGATCCAAACCTGTGTACCGAGTGCGTCGGTCATTTCGACAAGCCGCAATGCGTCGTGGTCTGCCCGGTGGACTGCATCCCACTCGATCTGGAACACCCGGAGACGCAGGAGCAGTTGCAGGAAAAATACCGCCGCCTGACGACGCTGACGCGCTGAACCCGTATTGCCGTTTCGCGTGCCTGGCACGTTGAATAAGGGCCGGCTCCGCCAAGGAAAACGAATTGCATGGACTCAATGCTTAAATCCCGCCCTGCTTTCCACAGTCGCGTGCTGGTCGTCGGCCTCCTCACAGTGCTGGCATTTTCCGCCGAGGCAGCCAGCAAGCCGCCCGGCTTTGCCGTAGCCAGCGCCCACCCCCTGGCCACCGACGCCGGCATCGAGATCCTGCAGCAGGGCGGCAATGCCTTCGACGCGGCGGTGGCGGTGAGCGCGGCGCTGGGGGTGGTGGAGCCTTACAGCTCGGGCATCGGCGGTGGCGGCTTCTGGCTGCTGCATCGCGAGCGCGATCGCTTCGAGACCATGGTCGACGGACGCGAGATGGCGCCGCAGGCGGCCAGCCGCGCCATGTACCAGGACGCGCAGGGGCATGCCATCGCCGACCTGTCGCAGAACGGCCCCATCGCCGGCGGCATACCGGGAACACCGGCGGCGCTGGACCACATCGCTTCGCGCTACGGCAAGCTTGGCTTGGCGCGCGATCTGGCGCCGGCGATCCGCCTGGCGCGCGAGGGTTTCCCGCTCGATGCGCGCTTCGCCAAGTTCATCGTGATGGAATCGAAGCGCATGTCGCCGGCGGCGCTGGCCCTGCTGCTGCCGGATGGCAAGCCGCTGGCCGAAGGCGCGATCCTGCGCCAGCCCGATCTGGCGGAGACCCTGCAGCACTTGGCTGATCACGGCCGCGATGGCTTCTATGCCGGCGCCACCGCGCAGCAGCTGGTCGACGGCGTCCGTGCCGGCGGCGGCATCTGGACCCTGCAGGATCTGGCCAACTACAAGGCGCTGGAGCGCAAGCCGATCGTGGTGCGCTTCCAGAACTACCGCATCGTCACCGCGCCGCCGCCGTCGGCGGGTGGCGTGGGCGTGGCGGAAATGCTCGACCAGCTGGCGGCCCTGCGCTGGACCGGCGCCAACGGCGTGCATTCGCAGCAGCAGGTGATCGAGTCCATGCGCCGCGCCTACCGCGACCGCGCTGCCTACCTGGGCGATCCCGACTACATCGATATGCCGTTGAAGCGCCTGCTCTCGCCCGAGTACGGCCGCGAGCTGGCCCAATCGATCCAGCCCGACCATGCCACGCCCAGCGCCGACCTGCCGCAGCCGGGGCAGCCAAACCGCCCGGCCAAGGAAGGCGTCGATACCACGCATTACTCGATCATCGACGGCGAGGGCAATCGCGTCGCCGCCACCGTCACCGTCAACCTGATTTTCGCCTCGGGTTTCCTGGCGCCGGGCACCGGCGTGTTCGTCAACGACGAGATGGACGACTTCGCCGCCAGCACCACCGATTCCAATGCCTTCGGCCTGATCGGCTCCTCGGCCAACGCCATCGCGCCGGGCAAGCGGCCGCTGTCGACCATGACGCCGACTTTCGTCGAAGGCCCGAAAGGGGTGCTGGTGATCGGCACGCCGGGCGGCAGCCGCATCCTCACCATGGTGCTGCTCGGCATGCTCGACTTCTTCCGCGGCGCCGATGCGCAGGCCATCGTCGCCGCGCCGCGCTACCACATGCAGTACCTGCCCGATCAGGTGCAGTTCGAGAAGGGCGCCTTCGATGCGGACACGCAGACCGCGCTGACGGCCATGGGC
>FTIF01346293.1_pt1 | contig 16826 bp, 9 predicted proteins | sample 1658001 | NCBI WGS metagenome assembly FTIF01 (sample SAMEA3914789, study PRJEB12502) | metagenome | biome: forest; material: soil | place: Canada | collected 2011-07-03 | depth 0.3 m | reverse complement strand
GCGTCCTTCGACTCGCGCTCTGACGAGCGCGGCTCAGGATGACGTTGAGGGGTGGCGAGCGGTTGGCTTAACGCCTATGGGCGAGGGCCGGTGTTTGTATTGGTTCAACCTCGGTCGTCCCACCTCAATCGCGGAGCGTCGGTTTGATGAATAGGAGCAGGGACATGCTGCGTTGGGGTTCGATTCTGTGTGCGGCGGCCTTGATGCTCGGGGCCGCGACCGATGCGCTGGCGGACGACAAGCCCGCCGCCGAGGGCGCGGTGAAATCGGCTGAAACCCGCCTCAAGGACGCCCAGGCCGCCGAAGCCGTCGACGGCTGGGCCCGCGCCCCGGTCAAGGAGGCTGAGGTGATCACGCCGCACAGTCTCAGCGTCGGCGGCAAGACCCTGCGCTACAAGGCAACAGCCGGGACCCTGACCATCCGCGACGACGCCGGCAAGCCGATCGAGAGCCTGTTCTATGTCGCCTACACCCTGGATGACGCCGGCCCCGCCAGCCGGCGGCCGGTGACCTTCTTCTATAATGGCGGCCCCGGCTCCTCGAGCATCTGGCTGCATATGGGCGCCTTCGCCCCCGTGCGCGTGCGCACCACCACCCCCGAGACCATTCGCCCCGCCCCCTTCGCCTTCGGCCCCAACGACAACACCCTGCTGGACAAGACCGACCTGGTGTTCATCGATGCGCCCGGCGCCGGCTATTCCCGCGCGCTCGGCGACACCGAGGAAAAGAGCTTCTGGGGCGTGGACCAGGACGCCGACGCCTTCGCCCGGGGCATATTGCGCTACGCCACCAAGGCCGGCCGTTGGAACAGCCCCAAGTTCCTGTTCGGCGAATCCTATGGCACCACCCGCTCGGCCGCCGTGGCCTACCAGCTGCAGGACCGCGGCATGGCCCTGAACGGGGTGATGCTGCTGTCCTCGATCCTCAACTACGGCATCCGCCAGCCGGGCTATGACCAGCTCTACATCACCTACCTGCCCAGCTACGCCACCGCCGCCTGGTATCACAACAAGCTGGCCGATCGCCCGGCCGACGTCGCCACCGTCGCCGAGCAGGCCCGCGCCTTCGCCCTCGGCCCCTACGCCGCCGCCCTGGCCAAGGGCCAGGCGATATCGGACCAGGAGCGGGATAGCGTCGCCCAGCAGATGAGCGCCCTGACCGGCCTGTCGCCCGAATTCATCAAGAACGCCAATCTGCGGGTGGATCTCGATCGCTTCCAAAAGGAGCTGCTGCGCGACCGCCGCCAGACCATCGGCCGCTACGATTCGCGCTATATGGGCGTCGACGCCGACGCGGCCGGGTCCAGCCCCGACTATGACCCGTCCGACACCGCCGTCAGCGGCGCCTTCGTCTCCAGCTTCAGCGACTATATCAGCCAGGATCTCGGCTATCACACCGATCTGCCCTATCGCGTCAGCATCTATGGACTGAAGGGTTTCGACTGGGACTGGAAGCACAGGCCCGCCGGCAAGGCCCGGGCGCTGAACAATCCCGACGTGGCCCTGGACCTGGCCGCGGCCATGCGCACCAACCCCTATCTGAAGGTGCTGTCGCTGAACGGCTATTACGACATGGCCACGCCGTTCTTCGGCACCGAATACGACCTGCGCCACATGATGCTGGAGCCGGCCCAGCAGAAGAACCTGGAGTTCCGCTACTATCCGTCGGGCCACATGGTCTATCTGAACCCCGACGCCCTGCGCATGCTGCACACCGATCTGGCCGCCTTCTACGACCAGGCCCTGGCCGCCAGCGGCGCGGGCGCGGCGCCTAAGCCGGCGAACTGAGCAGGACGGCGCCCAGCACGAAGGCGGCGCCCAGCACCGTGGCGACGGCGCCGGACAGGCCCACCGCATTGGTCCGGCTGCGCGGCAGCAGCTGGGCGGCGCCGATATAGAGGAACATGCCGGCGAACACGGCCAGCAACGGGGCCAGGGTCTGGGGCGAGGCCTTGATCGTGCGCGACAGCAGGATGCCCGCCAGGGGCGCCGCCGCATCCAGGGCCAGCCAGCGCCGCGTGGGCGCGCGGCCAAGATCGCGCGCCAGGCTGAGGGTGATGGTGTTGGCGCCGTCCAGGATGTCGTGGGCCAGGACCGCCATCGCCACCACCAGGCCGGCGGCGGCCGAGACGCTGAAGGCGACGCCGATGCCAAGCCCGTCCATGAGGCTGTGCAGCACCAGGCTGGCCGGCCCCAGATGGCGAGCCAGGCGCGCAGACCGCTCGCCGAGCAGCTCGGCCATCCGATCGATCAGCACATAGGCCATGAAGCCGACCCCCGTCAGCGTGGTCAGGGCCAGGGGCGAATAGGTCTTGCCGCCCAGCTCCAGCGCCTCGGGCAAGAGGTCGGTCAAGGCCACCCCGATCACCGCCCCGCAGCCGAATCCCACCAGCTTGGGCAGATGCCGGCCCAGGCGCAGCGCCAGGGCGCCGCCGGCCAGGGTCGCCAGACCGGCCCCCACCCCGATGGCCAATTGCGAGCCGCCAAGCCCCAGGGCGCTCATCAAAACCAAACCCGTCTCCTTGACACCAGCGCCGCCCTCGCGGCCTGGGCTTTTACATCAGATCGCGCGCGCACAGCGACTTGTGATCGGCAAACCAGGAATTTCAATTTGACAGCGCTGTCACCAAACCGCACACAGGACAGGTGTGCTATGCGCGACCAACAGCGCCAGCCAGCACCGGAACGCCGCGTTCGGGAGGACCAGTTTTGCAGATTACATCCAGCTCTCAGTCGTCGGGCGGCGCTCAGCCATCAGGCGCCGTCGGCGGCAGCCGTCGGCTCATCCCCCTCGCCATGTCGCTGTTCTTCGCGTTCGGCTTCTGCACCGTCTTGGTCAACGACACCCTGACGCCGAAGCTGAAGGGCATGTTCGAGCTGAACTACACCCAGGCGGCGTTGACGCCCTTCGTCTTCTTCGCCGCCTATTTCCTGGTGTCGATCCCGGCGGCCTGGCTGTTTTCGCGGGTCGGCTATCTGATCAACGTGATCGTCGGCCTGGTGATCATGGCCATCGGCTGCGCCCTGTTCACCCCAGCGGCCCAGATCGGCAGCTATTACGCTTTGCTGGGCGCGATCTTCGTGGTGGCCAGCGGGGTGACCGTGGTTCAGGTCGCCGCCAATCCCCTGACCGCCAGCATCGGCGACCCGCGCTATAGCCACAGCCGCCTGACTCTGGCCCAGGCCTTCAATTCCCTGGCCACCATGATCGGCCCCTGGGTCGGCGCCAATCTGATCCTCAAGGGCAGCAAGCCCCTGCCCCCGGCCGCCAGCCTGTCGCCCCAGGCCCTGGTCCAGATGCGCATTCACGAGGCCCATGTGGTCCAGGCTCCCTTCCTGGGCATCGCCATCGCCCTGGTGCTGCTGGCCGGCCTCTGCGCTCTGTTCATCTCGCAGTCGCCCAAGGCCCCGGCCCATGTCAAAGGCGCCTATACCAAGCTGTTCGGCCAGCCGCGGCTGATGTTCGGGGTCCTGTCGATCTTCACCTATGTCGGCGCGGAAGTGGCCATCGGCAGCCTTCTGACCAGCTATCTGATGTCCTCCCACGCCCTGGGCCTGCCGATCGCGACCGCGGGCAAGCTGGTCAGCATCTATTGGGGCCTGGCCATGGTCGGCCGCTTCATCGGCGCCTTTGCGCTGCGCTATATTCGCCCCGGCCTGGCCCTGACCCTGTGCGCCCTGGCCGCTGGCGTCCTGGCCACGGTGTCGGGCCTCTCCAGCGGCATGGTCGCCGCCGCCGCCATCCTGGGCATCGGCCTGTTCAACTCCATCATGTTCCCGACCATCTTCACCCTGGCCATCGAGGACCTGGGCGACTCCACCCCTCAGGGGTCGGGCCTGTTGTGCCTGGCCATTGTCGGCGGCGCCGTGGTGCCCATGCTGTCGGGCAAGGTCGCCGATCTGTTCGGCCTGACCGCCTTCCTGGCGGTTCCCCTCGCCTGCTATCTGTGGATCGCCGCCTATGGCCAGATGACCCGGCGCAGCGCGCCGATCGCCGTCGCCGATGTAAGCGCCGGTGTGGGCTCAGATGTGGGCGCCGATGTCGCCGTGAGCGGAGCGGCCGGCTAGGCGGCGGCTTGGACAAGCCGCTGCCCTGCCCCGTGCAAGCGGGCCGTCATGCGCGCGTCCGGTCCGCGCCGTGATTGCCAAGCGGCGCGCGCCATGCCAGTCAAGCTTGAAAAGGCCCAGATGACTCCATGGCGTCGGTGACGATTTACGATGTGGCCAGCCATGCTGGCGTGTCGATCAAGACCGTCTCGCGGGTGATGAACGCCGAGCCCAATGTCAGGCCCGCCACCCGCGACAAGGTGACGGCCTCGGCCGAGGTGCTGGGCTACAGCCCCAATCTGTCCGCGCGCAGCCTGGCCGGGTCCCGCTCCTTCGTCATCAGCGTGTTCGTCGACGCCTCCCTGACCCTGGACCACTGGAGCAGCGAGCGCGGCACCGACTATCTGACCCGCATCCAGCTGGGCGCCACCCGGCCCTGTCGCGAGGCCGGCTATCACCTGCTGCTGGAGCTGATCGACCACGACACCCCGCGCATCCGCCAGGAGGTCCACGCCCTGCTGGCCGCCCTCAAGCCCGACGGCGTGATCCTGACCCCGCCCAGTTCGGACAATGAGGTGGTGCTGGACATCCTGCGCAAGTCCGGCACGCCGTTCGTGCGGCTGGGCCCCGAGGGGCGTCTGCCCGGCGGCCTGCGCATGCGGCTGGACGACCGCGCCGCCGCGGCGCGGATGACCAGGTCGCTGATCGACCTCGGCCATCGCCGCATCGGCTTCATCATGGGTGAGCCGCGCTATGGCTCCAGCCAGGCCCGCCGGGACGGTTATCGGGCGGCCATGACCGACAGCGGCCTGACCACGCGCCCGGCCTGGATCCAGAATGGCGACTTCACCTTCCAGTCCGGCTTTGACGCCGCCCGCGCCCTGTTCGCCCTGCGCGAGCGGCCCACCGCGATCTTCGCCAGCAATGACGACATGGCCCTGGGCTGCCTGGCCGCGGCCGACGAGGCCGGTCTGGCCACGCCGGGCGACCTGTCGGTGGCCGGCTTCGACGACAGCACCGGGTCCCGCTTCAGCCGCCCCAGCCTGACCACGGTGCGCCAGCCCCTGGTGGAGATGGCCAACGCCGCCGCCCGGGCCCTGGTCGCCGGCCAGGTCCCCGCCGACTGCGACCGCGACGCCGACCTCGACCAGTTCCCGCCCTTCCAGCTGATTCACCGCCAGTCGACGGCCCCGCCCCCGGCCTCGGCCAAGGCCGACAGGCGCTAAATTGGAACCCTTCCCCCTCGATGGGGGAAGGGCAGGGTTGGGGGTGTGCCCGCACGGCTTGGGGCGAAGGCTGTTGAGGCGACGTCGCCCAACGGCGTCAAATCTGCAAACCGATCGCCAACACCCCCAACCCAAACCCTTCCCCCATCGAGGGGGAAGGGCTTTTCGCGCCGCGCCAGGTCAAACTCAACGACCATTGACCTAAGGCGCCGCCTTCACCCGCACCGAAACCGGCGCCACGTCCCATCCCCTCAGGTTCAGGTGCGGCGCCTCGGACAGGCTGCGCGGATAGCGGATCTCGACCTGGCGCGGCTCGCCGGGCAGCAGCGAGACATAGTTGTCGCTGTAATAGGCCGGCAGGATGCGCTCGCCCTTGTCGTCGACCAGGGTCAGTTTCGCCGCCAGGACGGGGACGGTTCCCGCATCCTCCAGCTGGGCGCGCACCACCACCTCGTCGCCGTCGAGCCTGGATTGGGCCGTAAGCCGCACCGTCTGCGCCGCCATGCCGTCCAGCGCCCGGGTGCTGGCCTCGTCCTGGCTCTGCCAATAGACATTTTCCGAAATCGGCGCGCCGGACCCTTCGCTCAGGGTCAGCACCACCAGCACCACCCCGTTCCTGGCCAGATGGGGCGCAAGGTCGAGCGGCGGCAAGGTGACCACCTGGTTGGCCGGAGCGGACAGCACATCCTCGCGGGAGGCCAGGACATGACCGTCCAAGGCCAGGACGCGGCTCTTGACCTTCAGGCCGACATGGGCCGCCTGGGTCGTATTGACCACCGCCAGGGCGTAGTCCGGCAGGTTCATCTGCACATGCAGCGGCTCGGACGCCTTCTTGACCCCGTAATAGGAGGCCTGGGTGTCGTAGTCCGAACTATAGATCTGCCAGTGATTTGACGGCCAGGCCGGGTGGGTCATCCACAACAGCCGGCCGCTGTTCTGGGTCCACAGATGGGCGAAGAAGCCCTCGAATATGGCGCGATAGTCCACATAGTTCATCATCTGGGCCTTGCGCTCGAAGTCCTCCAGGCTGTCGGCCTCACCGAACTGGGTCTTGAGCGCCGCCATGAAGCTGGCCACATCGCCGTTCCCGCCGAAATGCCAGTCGTGATAGGCGATGGTGTCGCTGAGCGGCCAGCGGTCCGGCCCCGGAACCATGGCCTTGATCGCCTCCAGCGTGGCCAGGGACGGCGTGCCCACCTCCACCGCGAAGCCCTTGGACAGGTCGGTGAAATAGCCCACCGGCGGACGATAATTATAGGGTCCGCTGTCCTGCAGGTTCACCCGGTTGGAGCTGCCGGTATAGAAACGCGTGCCGTCGATCTGGGCCACCAGATCGGCCAGGCCTTCATTGATGATCGGCTGCGGCACCCCCTCATTGCGTCCGAACCACATGACGATCGAGGGGTGGTGGCGATAGCGGGTGATCACGTCGCGGGCGTTAGCCAGGAACAGGGCCGGATCCTGCGGCTCCAACTGGAAGTCCTCGGTGGAGACCCAGAAGTCGTTGAGCACCAGCATGCCGTACTCGTCGGCCAGGTCGTAGAAGCTCTCCTCCGTATCCTGGCCCAGCCAGTTGCGGATGATATTGAGGTGCGCCTCCTTGTGCAGGCGGAAATAGGGCTCCAGTCGCTCGCGCGAAACCCGTTTGCGCGAATCGTCCATGCCCCAGCTGCCGCCGCGCACCGCGATCGGCACGCCATTGACGCGGATCACCAGATAGGGCGCGAGCGCCTGGCTGGCCACGTCATGCACGGCCGGGGAGGTCTCGCCCGCCGGCGTCAGGGACTGCGCCCAGCCATTGGGGACCTTCTTGATCGCCTCGTGACGGATGTCGACCAGCCGCTCGCCGCGCGCCGCGGCCGCGGTGGGGTCGATCTCCACCCGACGCAGCTGGCCGGTATGATCGAACAGCGACAGCTCATAGGTGATCTCGCGGACGCCAAAGCGCACGGCCTCAGTGTCGACGCCGCCATCGGCGTCGCGCACGGTGACGGTCAGGTGGTAGAGGCTGGCCGGGCCGTAGCCATTGGGCCACCAGAGATTGGGGCGCTTGACCTTCAGCTGGGGAAACTCTGTGGGATCGAGCCGGACCTCCGATCGGCCGGCGGCCACCGTCAGGGTCTTGCGGACCGTGACCCCCTCGAAGGCCGCCTCCAGCGTCACCTGGCGCGGCGCCGCGCCGCTGTTGTCGAGCGGGACCAGGATCTGCAGATCGGCCTCGTCGGTCCGCGGCAGGGGCAGGTGGGTGATCACCGTAGGATCGACGACACGGACCGCGCCGGACGCCTTCAGCTCCACGTCCTGCCACAGGCCGGTATTGCGGTCGCGGACGCCCGGGATCCAGTCCCAGCCCTCGGTGGCGACAAAGGTCGGGCCGTCGATGGCCATGGAGCCGCCGTTCTCGCCGGGGCCATAGGCGATGGACTCCTCGGACGGAATGCCAGGATGTGGCGGCGGCGACACCCGCACCGCCAGCACATTGGCCTCGCCCGGCTTGACCTTGCCGGTGACGTCGAACACCCCGCGCACGAAGGCGCCCTTGATGTCGCCGATCTTCGCCCCGTTCAGCCACACCTCGGCGGCGTAGTTGATCCCCTTGAAGGTCAGGGTCAGGCGCTTGCCGTCCACATGCGGCGGGCCGGTGAAACCCGTCCTGTACCAATAGTCCTGGCGCGCCAGGGACTCGGGGATGACCATATTGTTCAGCCCATGGTCGGGGTCCGGATAGACGCCGCGATCGATCAAGGTGGTCAGGACTGTCCCCGGCACGGTCGCCGGATACCATCCACTGTCCTGATAGTCGGGCTGCGACAGAGCGGCGCCCGGGGCCTTGACCCCCGGCGCCGCCGCCAGCCTCCAGGCGCCCAGGATCCAGGCGCCATCGGCGCCGGCGCGCAAGGGCGGGCTGGGCTTCAGCGGCGCGACGGTGGGGGCGTCGGCCGCCGCCTTGGCGTGCGGCAGGGTCCAGGGATCCTGCGGCGTCTGCAGGCCGATCCAGGCGGTCACCTGCACCGGCCAGCCCGCGCCCACGGGGGTGAAGGTGATCAGGTCGAAATTGGGCCGCTCGGCCGCCAGGGCGCTGATCCTGGCGGGCGGCAGGGCCTCGGCCGCCAGCTGGAACTGGGCCAGGGCGCCGCCGAAATGACGGACCTGCGGCGCCGCGCCCAGGGCCGGCCCCAGGCTCAGCGCGGCTGTGACCGCCTGGGTGGAGACCGGGGCGGCGGAGACCTCCAGCCCATCCACATAGAGGTGGGCGGCGTGGCCGTCATAGGTGGCGGCCACCGGGCGCCATGCGCCGGGCTGCAGGGCGGCCTGGCTGTGAATCTGACCGCCGCCGGCCAGGTTGAGACCGATCCGGCCGCCCTCCAGCACCAGGCAATCGCAGGCGCCCGAGGCCGGATCGCCCAGGCCCGCCACGATCACCGGCCCGGGCTGGGGCGCATCCACCTTGACCCAGCCGGTCATCGACCAGGGCGCGCCCGCCGTCAGGATCGGCGAATTGGCCGGCAGCGAGCGGCTCATGCCCACCCCGCCCTGCAAGAGGATCAGGTTATAGGGGCCCAAGGTTCCGGCGGGCGCCGCGGCGGGCGCGGCGCCGCAGGTTCCGGCCAGGGCGGACAGGCCCAGGGCCACCGCCGCCAGCGGCCCCACCAACCGCGCTTGGCCATTCAATGTCGCCATCATGCGTCTCCGCTCAGGGTCTGGGATGAGGATCGCCCGCGCGAGTCCCCATGTGATTCAAGGGCCGCGGTCATGGCTTCCAGCGCGACGCCCTTGGTCTCGGGGAAGAAGGCCCAGACCACACAGACCTGCAGCGCCATACAGGCGGCGAAAAACACGAAGGGCAAGGCCTTGGTGGTCGCCGCCACCAGCGGAAACAGGCCGGCTATGACCGCATTGGCGATCCAGTGGGTGGCGCTGCCCAGGCTCTGGCCCCGCGCCCGCACCGAGGACGGAAAGATCTCGCTCAGATAGACCCAGATCACCGCCCCCTGGGAAAAGGCGAAACTGACGATAAAGCCGACCAACATCACCAGCAGCCAGGCCTTGCCCTGGCCCGTGGCCATGATCGCCGCCACGCCCGCCAGGGCCGCGGCCATGCCGACGGCGCCGATCAGCAACAGGGTCTTGCGCCCGAGCCGGTCGATCAGCGACAGGCCCAGGACGGTCGCCGCCAGATTGGCGGCCCCGATCACCACCGCCTGCACATCGGCCGACACCGCGCTGAAACCCGCCGCGCGGAAAATGTCGTTCAGATAGTAGAGGATGGCGTTGATGCCGGACAGTTGGTTGAACAGGGCCAGACTGATGGCCAGCAGGATCGGCCGCCTGTGCGCCGTCCAGGACAGCCGCGCGTTCTCGCCGCCAGTCTGGCCGCCAGCCTCGCCGCGAGACATCTCGCTCAGCTGAAGCTCCGGCTCGGCCACGCCCAGGCGCCGCAGGGCGATCCCCGCCTCGGCCAGGCGCCCCCGCACGGCCAGCCAGCGCGGGCTCTGCGGGATGGTGAACAACAGGCCGAAGAACAGGATCGCGGGCGCCGCGCCCGACAGCAGTTTCCAGCGCCAGGCCCCGGCGCCGCCCACCAGTTCGGCGATGGCGAAATTGCTCAGATAGGCCGCCAGTATGCCGACCACGATATTGACCTGGAACAGGCCCACCAGGGCCCCGCGCCGCCGGGCCGGGGCGATTTCGGAAATATAGACCGGCGCCAGCACCGAGGAGCCGCCGATGGCCACCCCGCCGATAAAGCGAAACACGATGAACGATGGCAGGCTCCAGCACAGGGCGCAGCCCACCGCCGAGATCACATAGAACAGTCCGACCAGTTTCAGCGTGTCGCGCGTGCCGAAACGGTCTCCGGGCCGGCCCATGACCAGGGCGCCGCATAAGGTGCCCCACAGGGCGCTGGACACGGTGACGCCCAGGGCCGCCGGCGACAGCTGGAACACCTCGCGCAGCGGCTGGGTGACCCCGGCGATGACCGCCGTGTCGAAGCCGAACAGCAGTCCCGCCAGGCTGGCGACAATGGCGATGCGCAGGCCCGCGCTGGCGGTCTTGGTCATGGTCTGGCTAGGCGCCGGGACCGGGAGGCCCGGCTGCCGCCAGGGCGTCGGCGGCTATGGCCAGGGCGCCCAGGGGACCGGCCAGATCGCCAAGCCCCGGCGCGCGGACATAGTCGGCTATGCCTTGGCCGATCTGGGGCGCGGTTATGTAGCCGTTCAGGCTCAGCTGCAGTTCGCGGCGCAGGCGGTCGAACATGTGCGGCTGGGCGTTCATCACCCCGCCGCCCAGCAGGATCCGCCTGGGCGCCGTGGCCAGGACCAGGGTGTGCAGCAACTGCCCCAGGGCATGGGCCACCAGGTCCCAGACCGGATCGTCCGCCGCCAGCCGTCCGGCGCTTAAGCCCAGCCGGCGCTCGATCGCCGCGCCGGACGCCAGGCCCTCGACGCAATCGCCATGGAACGGGCAGGCGCCTTCCCAGCGGTCGCCGGCCTTGCGCGGGATGCGGATATGGCCAAGCTCGGCATGGTTGAAGCCATGGGCCGGCCGCCCATTGACCACCAGGCCCACCCCGACCCCGGTGCCGACCGTGACATAGGCGAAATCGGACAGGCCCTGGGCCGCGCCCCAGCGGCCCTCGGCCAGGGCCGCGCCATTGACGTCGGTATCGAAGCCCGCGGGCAGGTCGAACAATCGCCCCAGCCGCCCGGCGACATCGGTGTCGCGCCAGCCCGGCTTGGCCGTGGAGGTGATGAAGCCATAGGTCGGCGACCCCGGCGTCAGGTCGACCGGGCCGAAGGAGGCCACGCCCAGCGCCGCGAAAGATCCCATGGCCAGGCTCAGGTCCCGCAGGGTCTCTGCGATTCGCCGCAGCGTGACGTCCGGATCATCGCCCGTGGGCACCGAGATCTGGGTGCGGATATCGTCCGGGCCCGTGCCGACGATGCACACGCACTTGGTCCCGCCCAGCTCCACGCCGGCCAGCAACGGCTTGGCTGGCGTCATTGCGCCGAGGCTCCCATCGCAGCGCCCACCGGCGGGCGGGGCGGGAAATAGCTGTCATGAGACGGCGCGGCCTTCGCCGCCCCGGCGGTGGTGCGGGCCAGGCCGGTGAGGATCTCGCGAAACTGGCCAGGGGCGACGACATCCATCAGGGGGTCATAGCGATCCGGCGACACGCCCAGGCCCTCGAAGATATAGAACCAGCTGAGATCGGTGAACAATTCCCCAGCCTTGATCGGTATCCGGCCACCGCCCCTATAGAGCGCGATCCGCCGCCTCAGGCTGTCGGGCAGGGTCATGGAGCGGCAATAGTTCCACAGCGGCGCGTCATCGCGCTGGGTAGCGCAGTAATGCAGAACGATGAAGTCCCTTATGTGCTCGATTTCGTCGATCAGCTGATCGTTATAGGAGTCTATGTTCGCCTGATCGAAGGTCTTGTCGGGAAAATGGTCGAGCAGATTATAGATCCCGCTCATCACCAGATGGATGCTGGTGGATTCCAGCGGCTCGAGAAAGCCTGAGGCCAGGCCCAGGGCGACGCAGTTGCGGTTCCAGAACAGCTTGCGCCGGCCGGTGACGAACCGCAAAAACCGCGGGTCGGCCAGGGGCTTTTGCCCGGCCGTGGCCAGCAGATCGCTGCAGGCCTCGTCGTCGCTGATATGGGCGCTGGCATAGACATAGCCATTGCCCACCCGGTGCTGCAGCGGAATGCGCCATTGCCAGCCGGCCGTGCGAGCCCTGGACTGGGTATAGGGCGCGCGCACCGGCGGCAGCTCGGTGGGGACCGCGACCGCGCGATCGCAGGGCAGCACGTCGCTCCAGTCGAGATAGCCGGTCTTGAGCGCCTGTTCGATCAGCACGCCGCGAAACCCGCTGCAGTCGAGAAAAAGATCAGCCTGCAGCCGCGAGCCGTCGCCGAACACCAGCTCGTCCAGAAAGCCGCCCTCCCTCTGGGTCGCGGTGGCCACGGTCCGCTCCAGGCGCACGACGCCCAGCCGCTCGGCATAGGCGCGCAGATATTTGGCCACCAGCCCGGCGTCGAAATGCAGGGCGTAGCGCAGGCCGGATTCCGGTCCCTGCGCGACAGCGTCCGGAAAGCGGAACCTGTTCTCGTCGCCCAGGGCGGCGCACAGGCTGTAGTCGTTGACCCTTGGCGCCAGGCCGTCGGCCGCGGCCTTCTGCCAGGCGTGAAAGAACGGCCGGCGGTTGATCGGGACGCCAAAGCCGCCGAACGGATGCCAATAGCTGTGGCCGATCTTGCGCCAGTCGTGGAACTTGATGCCCAGCTTGTAGGTGGACTGGGTATGGCGGACGAAATCCGCCTCGTCGATGGCCAGGAACCGCAAAAGGTCGATGATCGGCGGAATGGTCGCCTCGCCGACCCCGATCGTGCCGATATCGGGGGATTCGATGACGGTGATGGCGCAGCCGGTTCCCGGCAAGGCGCGCGCGAGCATGCTGGCGGCCATCCAGCCGGCCGTGCCGCCCCCGACGATGGCGATGCGCCTGATGCGCTGGTCGTCACTCATGCGTCACCCTTGGCGTCGACGGCGGGACCCTTAGTCTCCGCCATGTCGCCCGCACCCTGAAACAAAAAAGGGGGTGGCGAGCTTGACCCGCCACCCCGTTCAGTCACTCGCCCCCTTAGAGCTTGAACTTGACGCCGAGGAAGTAGCGCCGGCCGCTGTCGTCATAGGTGAACGGCAGGTTGGGCCACTGCAGATAGGTGTGCTGCACTTCGTCTGTCAGGTTCTGCACCGAGAAGACCACGCCGATCCTGGGCGTGATGTCATAGGAGATCTGGCCGTCGAGCTGGCCATAGGAGGCCGAAAACACCTGATAGACCTTGGAATTGCCGAACTGGTCGTTGAAAGCGAAGGTCGAGCCCACCAGCGAGTCGTTCACGGCCTTGTCGCGCCAGGAATAGGACAGGCGGGCCGAGAACCCGCCCCGCTCGTAGTAGCCGGTGGCGGTGACGGCGTTTTTGGCCACGCCTGGGATCGGCCCTTGAGCCGAGAACGCGGTCGGTTGGTCCGAGAAGGATTCCGAGCGGGTGTAGTTGGCGGCGATGCCGAAGCCCTTCAGCCAAGGCATGATGTCGTCGCCGAACGCATATTGCCCGCCCAGCTCGACGCCATAGATGCTGCCCTTGCCGGCATTGACCGGTTGGGAAATGTTCGACTGCGTTCCGCCGAAGTCATCGGGGATGGTCGCCGGGATATTTTCCAGCTCGACGAAGTTGTCGACCTGTTTGTAGAAGCCGGCCACGCTGACCAGCGCGCCCTTGGTGAAGTAGTTTTCATACGAAATATTGAACTGCGACGCCCGATAGGGGTCGAGATTCGGATTGCCCGACGACCCGCCGGCGAAGGCGAAACCATCCTTCAATCCGAACGAGGTCGAGTTCGGGTTGGTGTTCACGCGCTGCCCGGTTTGGCGGGTGTAGTTGTACGAATTGCCAAGCCCAAGCGAGAACAGATCCTGAGGCGCGACCACCCGGGCGGCGCCGAAGCGGACGATCTGGTTCTCGGTGACATCCAGGGTGAAGTTGAACGACGGCAGCACGTCGATATAGTTCCGCTTGTGCTGGACCGCCACGTCGTTGCTGTTGACCCCGTTCCAGGACGCCGTGCCGTAATAGGTGGTGACGACGGGGGCCACCGGCGGGTTGGCGTTGTCGATGGTCAGGTTGGTATCGACCAGCCGCAGGCCGACGTTCAGGTGGAACCGGCTGTTCTTGCCGCCGAGATCGGCCATCACATAGCCGGCGGTGGTGCGCTCATCGACCTTGAACGAGCTCAGCGTATCCTTGAAGAAGGCTTCGGTCGTGTTGGGCACGCCCGCGCCAGCCCAGATCTTGTTCAGATAGGTGGAGGGATCGCTCATCGTCGCCGTATTCTTGACGATGATATTGCCGACGGCGAAGTTGTTCACCACCTTGGCCAGGCTGGGATTGGAAGTGGCCGTGGAATAGGGAATATTGGGCGTGCCGTAGCCGGGATCTTGGTAGTAGTCGAAGGGACCGCCCGGCCCGTTCGGACCGCTGTTGCCCACATTGCCCGCGATGTCGCCGTTGGCCAAGGTGCCGTTGATCAGGTAGCGGCCAAAGGTCTGGTCCACATTGCGCGTTCCAAAGCGCACCCCGCCGCTGATCTTGGCGTCGACTTCGGTGAGGAAGGGCACGTCATAGGACACGTCGGCCTTGCCGGCATACTCCTTCTCGTCCGAATAGTTCGCCCAGGCCCAGTTCGACTTGAAGGTCGTAAAGGCGGGGTCGCTCAGGATATTGGCCAGCGGCGCCAGATATTGAGCGGTCGGCAGGCCCGACGTGCCGCCGTTGGTCCAGGCGAACTGGTAGCCGTGGCTGGCGTTGGCGTCGCCGCCGCAGGTCGAGCCGCCATTGTTGCAGCCTGGCGCGCCGGGCGAGGTGGCCACCCCGCTGCTGGTCTCATAGAGGCCATGTTCCACATCGGCCTGGGCCGCCTGCAGGTTGGACGTGGCGTGGGCGTAGGATAGATCCAACGACGCGTGCAGCGGACCGCCATTGTCGTATTTGGTCACCCACTGGAAGTTGTTGGCCTCGGAAATATTGTGCTGATAGAGGGTCGCGGTTTCCGCGCCATTGGCGTTGAACACGCCGCTCTGCACCACGCCGTTGCTGTCGATCGATTTCGGTTGGACCGCATCGAGCCCCGGAAGCAAGGTCCCAGGATCGGCCGCCGTACCGGAGGCCGCGCCCTGGCCGTTGAACCAGACCTTGTCGGAATAGCTGGTGCTGGTGTCGTCTTCCTTGGTGTAGAACCAGTTGAACCGGGTCGTGATCGCGTCGCTGAGCTTGTAGGCGACCCCGATCGACGCGCCCAAGGTCTTTCGCTCGTCCTGGACATCGGTGAAATAGGCCAGCTGCGGTTCGATATAATAGGTTCCAGAGTGGGCCAGGCTGGCCGCGGTCAGGGCGCCCGTATAGGGGTTGGTGACCGAGTCGGTGATCAGCCACTGATTGCGGTTCTGGTCCTGGAATTCCTTGGTGTGGGTCTTTTCGTCGTCATAGGAGACGCTGCCGGTGATCGCCAGGCGGTCATTGAACTTGTAGGCGCCGACCAAGGTGCCGACGGGGGTCCAGCCTGAATAGGAAGACCCGCCCGAGGTATCGTTGTAGGAGGTGCGCAGGTTGCCGGCGATCGACAGGCCGTCATGCGCGGCGAGCGGGTCGCGGGTCTTCAGGTCGATCGTGCCGCCGAGGCCGCCTTCGGTCATTGAAGCCTGCGGGTTCTTATAGACGTCGATGCCGCTGATTTCTTCGCTGGGGATGCCTTCCAGCGACCCATACTGGCTGTTGCCGCCGGCGCCGCCGCCGGAACCTTCGCCCGATACATAGAATTCCTTGCCGGTCAGGAACACATCGCCGTTCAGGGTGGTCAGGTTCTGGCGCAGGCCGTCGATCAGCACCGCGGTGCCTTGACCCTGGGAGCGGTCGATCTGAATGCCGGGCAGGCGTTGCAGGGATTCAGCCACGTTCTGGTCCGGCATCTTGCCGATATCTTCGGGCGCCACCGACTCGATCGGCAGGATCGCCTGGCGCTTGGCGTTCAGGGCCGACTGCAGCGATGCGCGGTACCCCGTGACGACGACTTCATCGATTTTCTGAGTGGCCGCGGGCGCGGCGGGCGTTGATTGCTGTGCGCTGGCTGTCGAATACGCGCCTAGCGCCAGTAAAGATGCGCCGCCCATCGCGATGGCTCGCGAGCAGGTTCCGATTCTGGTCATGTGCTTTGACTCCCCCCAATGTATATTGGTGATTTTGAGTTTTTGATAGATTCAAGACGACGTCTACGGTCTAGTTTGGCATTACTCCTATAATGGCCAAATCAACCTCGACTGTGTTTAGACGGATACAAGAATTCCCGTTCGGAGCCACTTAGGCATTCCGAAACCTCCAACACGACACGCACCGGCGCGCCGCTTCCCTACTTGGCTGTGGGGCCTTAATGGGCCGCGATTTGTTTCACCTTCGCGACCATGCCCAAGACCGACAGCGCTGTCAACGAGATATCATCGCCTTCACTCCCCTGGCCGAACAACAGCTGGTGAACGACGGACGCCACGACCGAAAGCCAGCGGCAGCCGCCGCGCTTCCCAGCATCCATTCCAGACGTTCGCCTCTCCCTGACTATGGCCGGCTCTGACGACGCATCGGCAGGTCGACCTGGGTTTTAATATGCAATTTGTTTTATCATTAGGCAAGCCCGACCTAACGCCTGGCGTAAAAGTCCAAAAACCATGATATTCATTGGTCTTTTCCAGCCCCCTTCGGGATTCGGATGACGCAAAAAAGAAGAAAATCTCGAGGCCACAGCCTTTCCGGCACCAATCTGAAACGGGCGGGAGACCACAACCAGCGGGTCACCCTGCAGGCGATTCGGATCAACGGGCCGATCGCGCGCTCGGAGCTGGTGGCCATCACCGGGCTGACGCCGCCCTCCATCGCCAACATCACCAACCGGTTGCTGGATGAAGGCCTGATTCTCGAGGCCGGGCGCCTGCAGGGCAG
>FTIF01034051.1_pt1 | contig 16878 bp, 19 predicted proteins | sample 1658001 | NCBI WGS metagenome assembly FTIF01 (sample SAMEA3914789, study PRJEB12502) | metagenome | biome: forest; material: soil | place: Canada | collected 2011-07-03 | depth 0.3 m | reverse complement strand
GCTGGTGCTCGACGAGGCGCAGGCGATCAAGAACGCCGCCGCCAAGCGCAGCCAGGCCGTGTTCGCGCTGCAGGCCACGTTCCGGCTGGCGATGTCGGGCACGCCGATCGAGAACCGGCTCGGCGAGCTGTGGTCGGTGATGCGCGCCTGCAATCCGGGCCTGCTGGGCACGCTGGCGCGCTTCAACGAGCGCTTCGCCAACCTGATCGAACGCCAGCACGACCGCGGCGCGCAGCGCACGTTGAAGCGCCTGATCGCGCCGTTCATCCTGCGTCGGACCAAGGCACAGGTGCTGTCCGACCTGCCGCCGCGCACCGAGCTCGTGCTGCAGGTGCAGGGCGACGACGCCGAGAAGGCGCACTACGAGGCCTTGCGGCGCGAGGCGCTCGTTGCCGCCGAGAAGAGCCTGGCCGGCGACGGCGCGGGCCAGGCGCACCTGAACATCCTGGCCGGCCTCACGCGCCTGCGCCGCGCGGCGTGCGACCCGCGCCTCGTCACGCCGACCTTGAAGCGCCCCGGCGCCAAGGTGACGGCCTTCGCCGAGCTGGCCACCGAGCTGGTGGCCAACGGCCACAAGGCACTCGTGTTCAGCCAGTTCGTCGACTTCCTCAGCCTGTTGCGCGAGCCGCTGGACGCCGCCGGCATCGCCTACCAGTACCTGGACGGCAGCACACCCTCGGCCGAGCGCACGCGCCGCGTCGATGCGTTCCAGAACGGCGAGGGCGACCTGTTCCTCATCAGCCTGAAGGCCGGCGGCTTCGGCCTGAACCTGACCGTGGCCGACTATGTCGTCATCGCCGATCCGTGGTGGAACCCGGCCGCCGAAGACCAGGCCAGCGGCCGCGCCCACCGCATCGGCCAGCAGCGGCCGGTGACCGTCTACCGCCTCGTCAACAACGGCACGCTGGAAGAAAAGATCCTGACGCTGCACCAGACCAAGCGCGAACTGGCCGACAGCGTGCTCGAGAATGACGGCGAGGCCGTGGTGGCCGTGCCGATGGCGCGCGAGTTGCTGGCGTTGATGCGGGGCGACGAGTTGCCCCAGTAGCGGCGCTGCGGTGCCCTGAAATGCGAGGAGATCTTCAGCTTTGACCGACGTCACCGGCATCGACCACATCTACATCACCGTCTCCGACCTCGCGCGTTCGGAACCGTTCTACGACCGCGTGCTGCGCGACGCGCTCGGCTTTCGCAAGAACACGTTCACGCTGGCCGGCGATCCGCACATCCAGTACTTCAACCGGCTGTTCGGTTTCGTGCTGCGCCCCGCGCGAGTGCAGCATGCGCACGAGCCGTATGCCCCCGGGCTGCACCATTTCTGCCTGCGCGTCGATGCCGTCGAGGACGTGCACGCGGTGGCGCGAGACTTGCAAGCCTGCGGCATCGCCGCCACCGACGCCCGTTTCTACCCGGAGTACGCGGGCGACTACTGCGCCACGTTCTTCACGGATCCGGACGGCGTGCGACTGGAAGTTACCAACTGGCGCCTGGAGCGCCGCCAGCGTGCGGCACACTGGGACGACCCGCAAGCCTGAACCGCGCCTCACCCGTTACCCGGAACCCATGTCGAACAACCCGTTCAAGCCTCCTGCGACCGATCCGAAGAACACGCCGGGTTCGCCGATCCGGGCCGTGCTCGTCGGCCTGGCGATCGACCTCGGCGGCACCGCCCTGCTGGGCCTGGTGCTGCAGGTCGTGTATGCCATGCAGGTCGGCACGCCGGACATGACCGAGAGCCAACTGCACGACGCGCTGGAGAACGTCCCGCCCGATTCCGGCGTGATGATCGCCGGCCACCTGCTGGGCGCCTTGCTGTCCGTGGCGGCGGGCTACGTCTGCGCCCGCATCGTGCGGCGCGACGAATACCGCGTGGGCGCCATCATGGCCGGTGCCGCACTGCTGCTGGGCATGATGCTGTACCCGGACGACCAGCCGGTCGACATGACGCTGCTGCTGATCCTGTGCGACGTCGCCTGCAACATGCTCGGCGTGAAGTACGGCGCCGAACACAACCGCCGCCTGGAAGCGCCGGCGACACCGCCGGCGGACACGCCCACGCCATGAACGCACGCCGCGTCGCGATCGGTCTGGCCACCGTGGCGGCTGTAGTCGCGGCGACCTGGTGGGCGATCACGGCGTACGCGCCCGAGGGCAGCATCGACATCGACCAGGCACAGCTGCAGGCGCGCCTGGACGCGCGCTTCCCGCAGAAGAACTGCACGATGATGGTGGCGTGCCTCACGCTCAGCGCCCCGGTGGTGACGCTCACCGACGGCTCGCCGCGCATCGGCCTGGGCGCCGACGTGCTGGTGACGCTGGGCCATCGCGAGATGCCCGGCAAGGTCGTCTTCTCCGGCGTGCTGCGCTACGTGCGCTACAAGGGCGAGTTCTACCTGGACGACGTCCAGGTCGACAACTTCTCCCTCACCGGCTTCCCGCCCGACCTCGTGCAGGTGGTGAAGGTGCGCGGCCCCGCCGCGCTGCGCCGCACCCTCGAAGGGCATCCGATCTACACGCTCAAGGCCGACAGCGCGACCTCCGCCTTCGCCAAGCTGGCGGTGCGCGACGTGCAGGTCGTCAACGGCAAGGTGAGGGTGACGTTCCTGCGCTTCGGCGGCTGAGCGGACACCCTCATCCGCGCGCAGGCCGTTGCCGAATGGCTCAAACCATGCTAGAGTGTCGGACTCCGCTCAATTGACCACAGCGGAACGCCAGGACCGCTTCGCAGCGGGGCTGGCCAGCCGAGAATCCTGGAGAGGTGGCAGAGTGGTCGAATGTACCTGACTCGAAATCAGGCGTACCGCAAGGTACCGTGGGTTCGAATCCCACCCTCTCCGCCAGTATGGCTTTCTGTGGCATTCGATGCTGCACTTAAGTAAGCCATCCTACGAGGGAACGACCGCAATCAGCGTTCGTTCCCTTTCTTTTTTTGTCGTTTCAATTCTGCGACGTATGGTAGAACTGATGGTAGATCGATCTGCCGGCTCACCATGCCTCGCAAAGCAAAAGAACTCTCCCCCCTTGTCATCGGGCGCCTGACCCAACCTGGGCATCACGCCGTGGGCGGCGTCGCGGGCCTATACCTCTTCGTCAAAGACACTGGCGCTCGGTCCTGGGTGCTGCGTACCGTTGTCGGCGAGAAGCGCCGCCACCTCGGGCTGGGCGGCTTCCCTGACGTGCCGCTTGCAAGTGCCCGGGACAAGGCGAGGAAGGCCCGGGAAGCGATCGAAGCAGGCATCGACCCTATCGCCCAGCGTCGAGCCGCCGCTAGCGCGTTGCGCGCCAGTCAAGTCGCGGAAACGACCTTCAAGCAGGCAGCCGAGGCGTACATCGAGGCTCACGGCGAAGGCTGGAAGAACGCCAAGCACCGAGCGCAATGGACTAACACCCTGACGACCTACGCCTATCCCTTCGTCGGTGAGTTGGGCGTCCAGCACATCGGCCAGGAGCACATCCTCAAAATCTTGGAGCCGATTTGGAAGGACAAGACCGAGACGGCCACGCGGCTTCGCGGGCGTCTCGAAGTCGTGCTGGATTGGGCGACGGTGCGCGGCTACAGGCAGGGCGACAACCCCGCCCGATGGAAAGGCCACCTCGACAAACTGCTGGCCGCGCCCGGCAAGATCCAGAAGGTGGAACACCACCGCGCACTGCCCATTGCCGACATGCCCAAGTTCGCAGCGGCGCTTCGCCAGCGCGAAGGCGTGTCCGCGCGAGCCCTGGAATTCACCATCCTGACGGCCGCGCGCAGCGGCGAGACGCGCGGCGCCACGTGGGCGGAAATCGACAAGAAAGGGAAGCTCTGGACGATTCCTGCCGAGCGCATGAAGGGCGGCAAGGAGCACCGTGTCCCGCTGTCCATGGCGGCTTTGCAAGTCCTTGGAAAGCTGACTAAGGGCGAAGCTGCCGACTTTGTCTTTCCGGCACCGCAAGGTGGCGCGCTGTCGGACATGGCGCTGACGGCGGTCATGCGGCGCATGAAAGTGGATGCTGTTCCGCACGGCTTCCGATCGACGTTCCGAGATTGGGCCGGCGAGCATACGAACTACCCACGAGAAATTGCGGAACAAGCGCTCGCGCATGCTCTTGAAAACAAGGTCGAGGCCGCATATCGTCGAGGTGATGCACTTGAGAAACGCCGTCAGTTGATGATCGAATGGGCTAACTTCGCTGGCGGATTGCGAACCAACGATTTTTCCATAACCACGCTGGCGGTTGGCAGCGTAAGCGTCCCCCGCAAGGGTTAACCATAGAAACTACTATCGTAAGGTTAGGCTTTCAATGAAGACATCGGCTGATGCCCAATTGGCGACCGATTTGCTCCATAGCTTCTTCAAGCCATTTTTTGCTCACCGGTTTGGACCATTGCTGGAGGAGTTGAAGCAAACATATTCAAAATTCTTTCCATATGGAAAATTTGAGAGTGATATCTACGAGCCCCTTCAAGCTGATGAGTCACTGATTGTTGCCTACGTCTTGGAAGACGATTTTCTTGCTTCTGACCCTGATCGTAGCTTCGAACAAACGCGTTATCAGCTCATTAAAATAGCCACTGCTTATCTACTCCAAGCTGGAAGGCTTTTTTCTGTTCTTGACTTTGTTGAGGGCGCAAACTCTCTCTGCGAGGCCAACTATTGGCAGGGCGTAATTAGGGTGTATAACAGCTTAGAGGTACTAGAATCACAAGTCCATTTGGTCGTGCGTCACGCAATCGCATTGGCTGGCGCTCGAGCAAAAGACGAAAGCGGCTATGGTCTTGTACGTGCCGAGGGGAAGAAACTGTTTTTCTCTTTGGCAAAGGAGCGCCCTAGTGGGAAATTCTCGACCATGGGTGAAGCTGCAAAATTAATCAATGAGGCGCTCAAAGATATGCGCCCCTTTGTCGGTGTCAATACCGTCAAGACATGGATTCGGAAGTGGAAAGAAGAAAGCCAATCTGTAGGCGTCTTAATAATTTCAACCCGTGACTAGATCGAAAGAAAAATTCTTCACTTAGATTTATTTTAGTTGCGGAGCTTGGGATCTTGTACTCCCCTGGGAAGGGGATAGGTCTGCTAGCACACTGAGTATCCAGGCGCTTCGGCTTGATTCAGAATTCGTCCATCGTCACCAACCGATGAGAAAGGACGAAGATGGAAAACAGCAATCCGCAACGCCCGATGCGGCTCTTGAGCAAGTCGAAGGTCAAAGACCTCACTTGTATGGCAAACACGGCACTGCATGGGATTCAAAATCCGCATTCGCCGTACTTTGATCCGCTTTTTCCGAAGCCACGCCGTCGAGGCCCGACGTTCCCCCCGTTCTGGCTCGAATCCGAAATCCACAACTGGATCGAAAACTTCGGCAAGAGCATGGAGGCACTGCCGACAGAAAAACGTTGCCGGTGACGTACGAGTGGGCTGGGGACTTGATCACGTCGACGAGCACGCGGGAACACAAACGGAATGCAGCGCAGCCATTTCGGCTCCGCAGGTTGCCAACCCTGCTACTCGGTGCATTCCCCAGCCCTCCGCACGACTTGGCTGTACAAGTTGAGCGACGAGAGGAACGAGTTGTGCGATCTCTGTACAACTTGAGCGACTTGGTTGTAGCCGTACCGCCTTCGAAACCGCAACCACAGTGCGCATAACCTTGTATAGCACCGAATATCTGGTTGTGCCGGCGTCGAGCCGCTTTTGGAGGATTTTAGTCCGGCATTGCCGTGAAAAGCCCAAATCGTGAATTTTGGTTATTGATGCTATTGTATCTTCAATTGATATTCAAGAATCAGGGCCTCGTGCGCAACGCGTAGCAAGTTCGCTGCTTCTCTGAGCGATCGTTATTTAATAGAAATGGTCTTTAAAGCCATTTGACTGGAAAGCAAGAATGATCTTCAAACTCAAAGCGCTCAACGAGTGCATGGATGATTGCCGCCCTTTCGACGCGTTGCAGCGCGAAGATATCTATATCAGCATCAATGCTGGGCACGATCTCGTTTGCGGAGTAAGCATTCCGCAGTTGCCTAAGATAACTATCGGCAAGGGGCGCAACGTAGCGGCTGTAGCGAATCGTGTTGAGGACTTTGTCGAGGCCGTTGGAGAGAGCGATGGACCCGCATTCGAACTTGGCCACGTGGTTCATGGTCGGCCAATTCTGAAGAAGAACACGCTCGCTCGGTGGTATGGAACGATCATGCACTGCGGTTTATGGGTGGATAATCACTACGACTTCAGCGAAGAAGTTCAGATTGTGCATGAGGGATTGCATGCCCTCAAATTTGAAGCCCATCGTCTCAAGCTGCCTGAATCTCGCGAATCGAAGGATGGACTATTTGGTTACGAATATTTTAATGTACTCGTTGAATGGTTGCGCGAGAAGCTTAAAGACAAAAATTATCTCAATCGACGTCGTCGCCGGCGGGAGCAAGCACGACGCCACTATGATAGCGGTGTGGTGTATATCAACAAGCTCTTCGATCGCCACGCCCGACTGTTAGTCTTACGTTTGGACTTCGGTTACCAGGACTGGACTAAGAAAGAGAATGGCTTCGTCAGTTATAAATCGCTAAATGACGCGCGAGGGGATCTTAAGCGATTCTTCAATAACCGACGATCAAACCGACTCTTCGACAATATGGTTGGCTACATTTGGAAGTTGGAACACGGCACGACTAAAGGCTTCCATTTCCATCTCATATTCTTCTTTGATGGCTCGAAAGTTCAGAAAGATGCCTACCTTGCCATGCGCTTGGGCGAATACTGGGAGAAGGTCATCACCAAAGGCAAGGGCTGTCATCACAACTGCAACCTCCACAAAAGCGAATACCGCCGGCTTGGAATTGGCCAAACAGATCATAACGACACAGAACGACGGGCCAACCTCATGCTTGCTTTGGCGTACATGACCAAGGCCGATCAGTATCTCCGAGTGCGAACTGAGGACGCGCGCATCTTTGGCACAGGCGTCGTTAAAGCTCGCCTATCCGCTGTCGGTCGTCCCCGTCGAGGGTCGGATGCCGACGGTACCTCGCCCGATGTCGACAACGGCCAGAACCTGGACGACGACAGCTTGCCCGAAACCAACTGACCGCCTTCGCTGCCGCAGCGGGTTTCACCTCGACTGGGTATGACTGGCACCCAGCCCGACGCCGTTGCTGGCCTTTCGCGCCTGGATCGGCGCAGGTCCAATTTCGAAAGTCATTCGAATGCCTTCCTACCGCACCCACTCACATGCAGTGGCGCTCGCGCTGCAAGAGCGGGCGTTGAGTGGCCTCTCGATCGCAGACGTGTGCACTCGCAATCCTTGGGATTCGCAACATGTCGTGTCGCTAGCGGCACTCATGAATCTCATCGACAGGCTCGCAGTGTCCAAGGAGGCCCCTTGCAAAATCTTCAGGGGCGCGTCGCCGACCGTTAAGTTGTCCAATCAAGGGCGCTGCCTCCGTGACTTGCTGACCTACCTCGCCCCGTGGGTCGTCAGCGTGCCTGACGCACTGAAGTTCGACCCTCGACTGCAAGCACTGGTCGACATCGCACGCCCCTGCCGCCTCGAACACTTCGGCATGGAGGCAATGCCCCAATGGGCCAGGCTTCGAACCTTTGATGGCATGAACGGCCTCGTCGAAGAACTGCGCGCCATCACTGGAGCGCGAAGTTTCTACCGGGACTTGCTGACCCATCAAAACCGCGTGGTCATCCGTCTCAAGCGGTTGCGCAAATACTTTAACAACGTTGTTCGGCAGGCACCCGAGTCGGCAGTCCTGCGGCTGGAACTTCGCACAACCCACGGTGCCAGCCAAGCGTGGCGCACATTCGAGACCGAATCGGATAGCTTCGGACGTTGGTTCAGCAGACTTTTGAAGACTCACGGCAAAGCCATCTGCGGCAATGCGTGGAAGTTCGAACGCGAACCTGATGACGGATATCTGCTCCACGCCACCATCATCGTGCGCGACGGCTCCAAGGATTTTGTAGAAGGCATGCTGCGGTCGGCCTGCGACATCTGGCAACCCATTGCAGGCGAGCCCGGATACGTCCTCAATTGCAATGCGCCGGATGCCGGGCTCGAGTACCGGGGCTGGAACACCGACGAATGGGGCAGTTCCATCCGCGAAGAGCTCGACAAGGCCGCGGTCTACCTGATCTCCACCGACGCGCTCTATCGGTGGGACTTCGGCCCCGAGTATCCGACCGCAGGGTTCGGGGATCAGCTTCCTCAGAGCCTCCCCTTCTAACTGCCTCACATCGAGGCGACTACCGCGCCCACACGAAGAGACAAGGACTGGCCGATTCGTCCGCGCGAAGAACTCCACAAACGCCACCATCTACCTGGCCACGACGGCAGGCGGGCTGAACCACGCGACGCTGAGGCGCTGCCGCACGACAAAAAAAGAGGTTCATCGCCGATCTGCGGGGATGACACAGGTGCAGCCATGGAGCCACTCCTGCTAAGTTGAGGTTGTCGAGACACTCATCTGGCGGGGGGCAGCCATGGCCGCAGCCCAGTGTATTTCTCGCCTCGGAGCCTGGGAAGGCTATGAGGTCGAGTCGGACGAGGAAGTGCGTCGAGCAGGTACTGTTTGGTGCGTCATTCGCCTGAAACCGATGGCGCGGGTGCTGCGCTGTTGCAGCGGCTGCGGCGAATGGGTCGAGGCAGTTCACGACCTGCAAGTGAGGCATGTGCGCGACTTGCCCATCTTCGAGATACCGGTTGAGTTGGTCGTGCCGCGAGTGCGGCTGCTGTGTCCGAGGTGCGGCCCCAAGCTCGAGCATTTGTCTTGGCTGGAGCCGTATTCACGCTCAACCGTGCGGCTCGAGAAGAGCGCGGCCAGGCTCTGCAAAGTCATGTCGGTTCGCCATGTCGCCTCGTTCTACGGCCTCGCCTGGACGGCGGTCAAACGCATCGACAAACGCTACCTGCAACGCGAGCTGGGCCCCATCGATCTGGACGGCATTCGTGTCATCGCGATGGACGAATTCGCCATCCACAAGGGCCATCGCTACGCGACGGTTGTCGTCGAACCCTACTGCAAGCGTGTTCTCTGGCTGGGATTGGGTCGAGGGCGCCAGGACATTCGACCGTTCTTCGAGTTGCTGGGCGAGCAAGGTCGGGCGCAGATACAGGCCGTGGCCATGGACATGAACGCCGGCTACGCCGAGGAAGTTCGGGCGCAGTGCCCCAACGCCAAGATCGTCTACGACCTGTTCCACGTCGTGGCCAAGTACGGCCGCCAAGTGATCGACCGGGTTCGCGTCGACGAGGCCAATCGCCTTCGTCACGACAAACCCACTCGCAAGCTGGTCAAGACGGCGCGCTGGCTGTTGGCTCGAAACCCCGAGAACGTCACGCGCCCCGAAGACAAGATCCGGCTGCGCGAGCTGCTCGACGCCAACAAGGCGCTGTTCACGGTCCACGTGATGAAGGATGACCTCAAGACACTCTGGAGCTACCGCCACAGCGGCTACGCCGAGCGCTTCTGGCAGCAGTGGTACGCCCGGGCCATCCGCAGCCGAATTGCCCCGCTCAAGGCCTTCGCCATTGGACTCAAGGCCTACCTGCCCGGCATCCTGTCGCACTGCCAATGGCCGCTCGGAACCAACCTGGTCGAGGGCATCAACAACAAGATCAAGGTCATCAAGCGCATGGCCTACGGCTACCGCGATGACGCCTACTTCTTCCTCAAGATCCGGGCAGCGTTCCCCGGAAATCGGCGATGAACCAAAAATGTCACGCATATGGAGCAGAGGCACATGCCTCTGCTTCATTTCTTGTGGCTTGACCTCTAGTGGGGCATCAGGGGGAGGCGCGTACACGCGAATTGGCGTCCGAAGATGCGCTCGCTGAGGGCATTCGGGAAACATTACCTGCGAGTTGCTCAGATCGAGCGCTCGCTAAATTGCGAAGAGTCCGACTCCGGTCATGCGGTGGCAAGATCACAGGAACGCTGGTGGGCAAGATCTCCGTGCCCATCAGTGCTGAGTAAAGAAATAAAATGCAGGCGCAGCGAGCAGGGGGCGTTGGACGCCCCCTGCTCGCTGCGCCTGCGGACTTTTCAGGAGCCAGCCTGTACGCGCTTGACGCAGTCCAATGTCGCTTGCGCCATGTCTCGCGCGAGTTCTGGGGATGGCATCTCGCCATTGGTAGAGGCCTGCCGAAGCTCCTCCGCGCTGTGCTTTTCACGAAGCTTGTCGTAGGTGCAACTGCAGATCTCCTGGTTCCTCAAGGCGAGATTGCAGGCGATCAAGTAAGACTTCTTAGCTCGCGATTCCTCGTTCGAGCATGCCGCCAAGGCGATCAATCCCGCGATGAGAATCGCGCCCGTGCCTCGAAGGCGCGCGGTCATCGCAGCACCAGCACCATCGCGACAAGGGCACAGACCACAAGGCCGATAACTTGTGGCCCGACGGCCCAGAACAGCTTCGTCCCCAGCAAGCTGAAGAAGCCCCCATTGGTGATGACCATGTCGGGGTGGACGGCGCGACGCAAGGCGTCGCCAATCAATGCACCGGCGGTTCCTGCCACCGAGGCTGCGACTACGGCCAGGATCTTTGCGAACAGGCTGGCGTAGACGACCATTGCCGCGTTGTTGAAGACACAGATGAAGATCGAAAACGCTGTCGCAGCAATCCCCCAAATAACCGCAGACTGTTTGAGCTGGTTGTTGATAGGCATGAATATTTCTCCCTCCTTGGGGATGTTGAACGTTGTGGATGGATAGGTGCGTCTGGTGGGGACGCACTGGCCTGAGGGGGCCAGTGCACTTCACCTTTGCCCAATATACTTGGAAGACATTTCGAATACAAACCGTCACGCTCTTGCCCTCTATTCTGGGCAAGACGTTGACGGCTGAAATCGCATTTGGGCAGGTACTGCGAGAGGCGCGGAGGGCCCGCGGGCTCTCCCAAGAGGCGTTGGCCGCCGAGGCGAGCGTCGAGCGCAACTACATCAGCCTGCTGGAACTGGGCCGCAACAGCGTCAGCATCCGGGTACTGTTCCAACTCGCGGCAGCCTTGGGTGTCTCCGCCTCAGAGCTGATGCGACGAGTAGAGCGGCAGCTCAAGCCCTGACGTCTCGACGACCAGCAGGGCCTTCGGGCGCATCAGGTCACGCCGGCCGTGAACCGTGCGATACACGCACAACGCTTTGTCCTGATCGCCCTGTCCTCGCGTGGTGTGCCTCTTTAGTTCGATGCGCGCGTTGTAGCCCGCTCCCCAAGGTGGGCTCTCGTCGGGATCGATGAGCAAGAGCGCCCGGGCGCTTTGGTTGCGATCGGCCCCGTCGATTTCTACACCGCTGACGAATAGCCAGCGCAGCCCGGCGTCGGTCTGCAACTGCACGCCGCAGGCGCTTCCACGACGAATCGCTTCGGAGACGGTTGCGCCCAGCGCGTTCTGCCGCACTTCCTCAATGCTGGCCCGTGTTTCGAGCCCGGGCTGCTCGCACCAGGCTGCCAGGCCGAGCTGATCCGATAGCGCTGGCACGGGACCGGCCAGTTGCCACGGTCGTTTGCGGGCCATGACCACAGCGGCCTGCAGCAAGCAGCCCTGAGCGCCGTCATCTCCCGACGATGGCCCCAGCCAGGGAAACAGCAAATCGGCCCATGAGTGTCTGCCGCGTCCGTTGACCACCCGGTATTGGGGCTGGCAGGCGAATCGAAGGCCGTAAACGAACCTATGCACGAGCCGGCTGTCGGCTGCGTTCCTCACAGCAGCATGTCGAGCGCCAGATCGAACGCTCGTTGCTTGACCGCCGCCCCTTGCCCGAACCAGGCACTGTCGAGCCGATATTCTCTGCTGCGCGCCCGGCGCTCGTGGTCAACGAATTCCGTCACCGCGTTCAACAGACCCCAGGTCGTACCTTTGGCGGTCGATAGCTCCGCGCCACGCCCTTGTCCATCGAACAGCGCTTGCATGCGTTTGAGCGCCCGGCCGTTGGCCGGTGCCGCTGCAGGCGGGCGGTGCGTCGGCAGATTCAGGACGTTCTCGAAGTACGTCGAGGCTTCCGACGCCTTGACCTTGCGGTTGGCCATCGACTGGATGCGGTACAGGAATGCGCCCCATTGCGAGGTCGCGATGCCCAACTGCTTCTTGACCGCCATCGGATCGAACGTCGTGCTGTGAGGCACTTTGACAGCGTTGTTGGCTCCCTTGAGTGCGACGGCCAGCGTGTTGTTGCAGACAACTCGCACGGTGGTAGGCGTCGCCATGGTCGCCAGCGTGCCGTCGCAGGACGTGGCCAGCAGCAGGTAGCTGCAGACCGTGTCTTGGTTCTTCAGCATGGCGTCCTGGCCCGTGCGGGCGAGTGCCCAGAGCTTGCGTCCGCCCTTGAGCACCCCGGCCGTCTCCAACTCGTAGCCGAAGACGTCCGTTAGGTCGCGATAGAACTCCAGCACCTCGCGCGGTTGCACGACGCGGTACCGGTCGCCGACGACAGACAGAGCGTCACCCGTGTCGCTGCGATAGAGCACCTTCTGGTCCTCGTAAGTGAGCACGGCGTGGTCGTGGTCAACGCCGTTCGTCCGATAGCAGACTGGCGTCTCGCGGATCGACCAATCCATGCCGGCCTGCTTTGCCCAGACTTCGATGGGCTGCTTAGGCAGGAGCCTGTTCCCGAGTTCATGCCACGGCGTGGCGCCGACGTAGGCCATTTGTTCAATCAGGTGAGACATGAGAAGTGATTTCCTTGAAGTGCGCGCGACCGCGTGCCTCGTGGCATATCTGCCACGAAGCGATCGCAAAGGGAGTGGAGTGGCGCGTGTTGCGCCGAAGAGAGGCGATGGCGCAGAGGCCGTCAGTCGTCGTACGAGTCGTCGCTCGGGCCGCAGTAGCCGTCCGGGTAGGCACCGGGGTGAGTGCGTATCGGCGCCTCGGACTGCCCGAAGCGATGGCCGCAAGACAGGCAGGCATGCGCGTCGAGCAGGTGATCGTCGATCGCCTGCCCTAGGCGGGTTCCGAGGGCGCAGCCGGTGGCGCCGCCCGTGAGCGCGGCCAGGACGGCGCCGCACGCCATCCCGACCACAGCACCGCCCGGCCCCGCCAGCGCGCCGATGGCCATGCCGGCTTCAACGCCACCGAGCGACGACAGGACGGATCCGACAGCACCCGCCAGCGTGCCGAGAGCACCGACGATGCGACGCGCCAGGCGACGCTCGACGACCTGCCACGATTCGCAGCGGGGGCAGCGTAGCGTCATGGGTGTGGCTCAGATAAAGCCAGCGCGGCCGCCAACCTTGGCAACGCTGATGCAACTCAGCGCGATCAGGATGCCGGCGAAGAACGCCAGCGCGAAGGCTTTGAGATGCTCCATGGGAGACGTTGAGAAATCAGGCATATGTATCCTTGCAAGATGGTTGAGACGCATCGCGGCCGACCCGCGCTCGGCGAGCGGATCGGAGCGATAAGTGGTGGACAGCTGGACTTTGCGATAACGGAGTCCAAGGTCCAGAGCAGTGATATGGGTTTGAAACTTTCTGCATCCCAAGCGCTCAATCGGCTCGGAATTCGAGCCTTCACGAGCCCCTATCGCGATCTTCGTCACAGCAAGCCCTGATAGCCTTGGCACGCTTGCTTTGCTTCAAGCTCAGCGCTGAAACGGCGTGGGGTCGACACCAACAGCCTTGAGGCGACGCTTGATGACCGTCCCCAGGCAGGCGGCGTCAAGCCGATACAACGTGGAGTTTCCTGCGCGGTCGAAGCGCCGAATCAACGGGCCGTCCTGTCCGTCCAGTTGGGCGTGATGGATCCACTCGGAGGTCGCCCGAGCCGCACACCGTTCGTGTCCTGTGCGCGGGACGGCGACCACTCGATGGCGTTCTGCATCGTTGCTCGGCTCACGCATCGACTCCTGAACCGCCACGTGCATCGCGTCGTTGGTGAAGTTCACATTGCCCAAGTCCAGCGCAATGAGCGTAGATCGCGACAACGCCGCGCTGAAGCCCAGTAGAAACAGGCAACGATCCGGGCGGTCGAGCGCATTCGCGCCCATGGCGTCCAGCATTCTCGCGAGCGAGGCTCGAGTAAGTGGACATGCCTGGCGTGATTCCTTGTGCTTTGGCTGTTGGTGCTTTGGCGGTGTCCGTACTCGGACTGACCGATCGATCTTGGCGGGAGTGACACCCCGTTGAAATTGCCGCATCAGCGCTCGCACCGGTGGTGACTCGGTCGGGCTTGGCAGCGCGCGGCGAGATATTGCGTGGCGCGGCGCTTGCAACCGCAAGTAGACGGTCGAGGTGCGTTCTCGCGCATCGAGGCGACGTAGCGATCAAGCGCTGCACGATCGCAGGGGACTTCCCCTTGAACACCCGCTCAAAACTGAACCACCCTATTGGTGCAACTGGCTCGAAACAACAAGCGCGTAGCCAACGCCATCTCACCGAAGACTTATGTGGACTGAGCCCCTCAAGCGCGCAAACGGATCGCGGCCTTACGGGGAAACGTAAAACGGCTCTGAAATCCGACATCGCTGGTTAGGGATAGCGTTGCCGATGCCTACACGCAGACTGATCACCAGGGGCTCGGTTGTCCCAGTTGCAGCCTTGACCAATCCATCGACAGCATCAAACGCGAGGGAGTGTCCATGAAATCAGTCTGTTTTTGCGCGCCAAGCCTTTCCATTTGGAAGATCTGCTCGGGCTTGGTTGCAACAGCCTTCCGGGCCTCGATCATCTCCATGTTGTCGATTGCCTTGATTACTTCCGCGGTTGCTGGCGTTGCGGGTTCAGGTGGCACTTCAATGGCCAATACGAAGAGAGGCTTGGCCTGTGATGAGACCTCATACAGGACGCAAATAGCTGTAGTGGCCCTGGACGCGTACCGGCTTTCAGACGCGTCGAAGCTGACGAAGTTCAACGAGGAGACGCAGAACGCCCTATCTGCTCTCAACGACCTGCTGGTGTCGCCGGACTTCGGCCTAGACTCTCTGTGTCCCGTATTGCCTATCGATCGCCCCTACGCAGATCGAGGCCCTTCCGGCGACAGAGCCGCCGACGTCGAGACCCTGTTGACTGCGGCAGTCCGTACGTGCCAGGCGAAATTCGTGGACGCCGTGTTGAAGATTGAGAGCAACGCCAATGGGAATGTCTACGCCACAACAGGATCGTTGGCACCGACGCCTATGAAACTATTGAGAGACTCCGATGCGACCTGCATGCCGGATGATCGCGCTAGGCTCATGGTCAAACTGGATCCCACGCCGATTCCGTGGCCCTTCGTGGCAGCAGCGAATCCACTCGGCCCGTGGGAACGCTTGCAAACGGAAGGCAATTCTGGCCCGATCGTCCCTGACGTCGACGATGTGCCGCAGAGGTTTCCTGGCTATCTCTCTGCGCTCCTGGCATCGCAGCAGGGGCTGTCAATCGGCGCGGCGACGCAAGGTGGCACGACCAGTCCAAAAATTCAGGGCGAGCTGCGATACACGCTCAGAAGGATTGACAGCGTCGGTGACAAGGATGACGGTTACTTGGGCCGGTTCTTCGCCTTTACGAGTGGCAACGTCAACGCAAACAAGGATGACTCCAAACCGACCAACCCCAAATGGGTTGGCGCGGGCTTAGGGTACAAGGAGATCCTTTCCGCCTATCCATTTCTCGGTACTGGGGAACCCGGAGAAGTCAACAAGGCTCGATGGGTTGAGATGCGGGCCAAAGTAGGCGATGTCTACAACTTGCTACCTTTCCATCGGGCGAACTACGTCGTCGGAAATGTTGCTCTGTCCTACTTCTTGCCGTTTGCTCACGACTTGGGTGGAACCGGCGACGTTCCTGAACGTATCGGCGCGCCAGCATACGGCGGCGTCACGGCAGGCGCTCAGATGCAAGATCGACTCGCAGGAAATCGCGATTCAGCGGTGCGTTCGGCATATACGTTCGAACGCTTCGATGTCTATGTGTACCCGCTCTGGCTGCTTAGCAAGACCATCGGTAGCAACGAAGCGACTAACACGGCGTGCCTCACAACCCTGCCGGCATCCTGGCTGCAAGGTGGATGCTCGCTTGTCACGCTTCACTTGGATCGTCAGATAGTCAACAACGGACTAGGAACGCTCAACGAACTGGGCATAAGTTGGGGGTTCCGCAAGGGCCTATCGCTCGCCTTCACAAGATCGGTGGGCGTGCAGGACCCGATATCGAACCTGGGAATCAAGCTCCCGCGTAGTGGCGTATCCCAGCTTTCACTCAAAATCACCCCAAGCGGCGGCGGGAGTAATTGAGTATGGGCGAGCGCGATGTAAGCACCCGTTTGGGAAACCTCCCGGATCGAGGCGGCATAGAGGCCGCCGTAGCGGCCGCCGTAGCGGCCGAGGCAGTGTGGCAGATGGATCGGTATCTGAATCGCCCCGGGTTTCGAGGAGGCTCCAACCTTTGAGAAGATGGAGCCATGAACAAGTCGAACAAGTTCTCACCTGAGGTGCGCGAGCGTGCCGTGCGTATGGTGCAGGAACATCGTGGGGAGTACCCGTCGCTGTGGCTGGCGGTGGAGTCGATCGCGCCCAAGATCGGCTGCGTGCCGCAGACGCTGCTGACGTGGGTCAAGCGTCAGGAGATCGATGCCGGCGTGCGCGAGGGGGTCACGACGTCAGAGGCGCAGCGCGTCAAGGAACTGGAGCGCGAGGTCAAGGAACTGCGTCGAGCCAACGAGATCCTTAAGGTGGCGAGCGCGTTTTTCGCCCAGGCGGAGCTCGACCGCCGATTCAAGTCCTGAGGGAGTTGATCGACGAGCAGCGCGACACGTTCGGGGTCGAGCCGATCTGCAAGGTTCTGCAGATCTCCCCGTCCGGCTATCGACGGTATGCAGCGCTTCGGCGCAACCCGCAGCGGCGCTGCGCGCGGGCTCAACGCGATGATGTCCTCGCACCTCAGATCGAACGCGTCTGGCAAGCCAACATGCAGGTCTACGGCGCCGA
>FTIF01001811.1_pt1 | contig 16968 bp, 12 predicted proteins | sample 1658001 | NCBI WGS metagenome assembly FTIF01 (sample SAMEA3914789, study PRJEB12502) | metagenome | biome: forest; material: soil | place: Canada | collected 2011-07-03 | depth 0.3 m | reverse complement strand
GGCCACGCACTTTGCAGCGTCTGCTGTGATGCTAAGCGCGTGGGGTTTGCGTGCTTCGTCCGAAGTGACTAATTTTTATTTCTTAATTGCGTGGCAGCTTCATTAAAAAAATGCGGCGGCGTTGATCGGCAACGCCACCGCGGAAAATTTTCGGCCGCCGGATGCGGAGGCAGCGCTCAGCGTTTCTGCATCCATTCGCGGGTCTGCCGCCGCTTGCCGCCGCGCGCACCCGCACCGGGCTGCTGGTGGCTCCAGCCCAGGGCGCCGAGGATGCGCCAGACCTGCACCTCGCTGTAATTGCGGCCGAAATGGCGCGCGATCAGCTGCCGCACCCGGCTCAGCGACCAGTCGTCGCCGACAAAACCGTGTGCCATGCCGCCCTGCTGCAGCAGCAGCCCAAGCTGCTGGCGCTGCGCGGCATCGAGGCCGGCGGGGCGCCCCAGGCGCGGTGCGTTCTTCAGCGCGGCAAGGCCGCCCTCGCCCATCTTGCCGGCCCAGCGCCGCACGGTTTCGCGGCTGACGCGCAGGCGATCGGCCACTTCGCTCTGGCGTATGCCCTGCTGCAGCAGCTCGCCCGCCTGGATACGGCGGCGCTCCAGCTCCTTGCGCGGAACCACTTCTGCCATGCCTTCCTCCGGACGAGCAACGGGCTGCGGCGAGATGCCGGACACCGCCGCGCGCCCACGCAACGGCAGCAGCCGATCCTCCCGCGGCGGGTCCGCAATCTGGCCGGTGCGGAACGCGCGACCGGCCGGCAGCAAGATCCTGTTCACCTCTGGTGACCTCCTTGGATGCGGCTCAACCGACATAGGGTTCAAACGACTCCTTGGGCGAGCCGCACTCCGGACAGGTCCAGTCGTCCGGCAGGCTTTCGAAACTGGTGCCGGCGGCAATGCCGTGATCGGGCATGCCGAGCGCTTCGTCGTAGATGTAGCCGCAGATGATGCAGATCCACTTTTTCATGAGATTGCTTAATCGTGTGTCGGGAACGGTGTCGGAAGCGAACTAGGCAGCCTTGCGCGCTTCGGCAATATTGGTTTTGACCAGCAGGCGGTTGATGCGCCGGGCGTTGTGGTGGTTGTAGTCGTATTCCACTTCGCCGTTGCCGTTGACCAGCTCGGCGTTGGGGAAGCGTTTCATCAATTCGCCGATCATCAGGCTACCCTGCACCCGCACCAGGTAGGTGCCGATGCAGAAGTGGGCGCCGGCGCCGAATACCAGGTTGCCGTCGAGGCGCCGCGTGATGTCGAGCTGGCGCGGCCGCTCCCATTTCTGCGGATCGACCCAGGCGGCGGTCAGGTTGAGCAGGATCGACTGGCCCTTGCGGATGTGTTGGCCACGGAACTCCGCGTCCTCGCTGGCGAAGCGGTACTGCGGCATCTTGCCGAAAGCGCCGACGCGCAGCAGCTCGATGATGGCGTTCTCCATCAGCTCCGGCCGCTGCCGCAGCAGCTGGTACTGCTCGGGATTGCTCAGCAGGCCCTGGATGGCGTAGGTGTGCAGATCGGTGGCGGTGTCCGAGCCGGCAACGATCACGGCCTGGATCATGGCCATGATGTCGTAATCGCCGAGGCGGTCGTCGCCTTCGCTGGCGCTGATCAGGCTGCCGACGAAGTCGTCGCCCGGATGGGCCGCGGCGCGGCGCTGGGCGATGACGTCCTTGAAATAGGCGAAGCCGGCCAGCGAGGCCTGCATCGCCGCCTGCCGCTCCTTCGCCGGCAGGTTGATGCGGGTGGACTTGATCACACTCACCGCGAATTCATGGAAGAACGCTTCCTGGTTGGTCGGCACGCCGACCATGCGCGCGATGGCGCGCACCGGCAGCTTCTCGGCAATCATGCTGAAGGCGTCGAACTGATCGGGCTGGCCGATCTCGTCGAACACACCGGTGACGAGATCGCGGATCTTGGCGTCGATCTTGCCCATCACCGGCTTGGAGAACGCCGGCATGGCCAGCTTGCGCAGGCGCAGATGATCCTGTGTCCTGGTGGCGAACAGGCCGTGATCCAGCGAGCGCTCGAAGTCGTTCTTCTCCGCCTCCGGCTTCTCCGGCGGCGCATGCTCCCAGGCCTTGTAGTTGGGTGTGAAGACGTTGTTCTTCAGCATCTCGGCACAGGCATCGTGGGAGCTGACCACCCACATGTTCAGGTCCTTGTGCCAGGCCACCGGGTACTCCAGCACCATCTTCTCCCAGGTGGCCCAGGGCGAGCGGATGAAATCCTTGGAATAGGGATTGAAGATGCGGCCGTCGATTTCGACGCGGCCCTCGGTGGCGACGCTGGTGTTCATGGCTCTCTCCTCCGTTATGGGTTCAGCTGGCGGCGCCTTTTGAGGTCTGTGCCGCTTCATCGGGTTTTTCCACTGGTTTGTCGCCATGCGGCTTCGGCGCGGCGACGAAGAACTTAGCCAACCGCCCCTGCGGCGTGGGCAACTCCTCACCGCGCTCGGCGGCGATGCCCGCCAGCATCTGATGCAGCGGCACAAGCCAGTGCCACTCGTCGAAATGCAGGTAATCGCTCATGGCCAGGCGCACATTGGGCAGATCGCTGTCCGCCCGCTCGATCAGGGTGCGGCGAATCTCCACATGCCAGGGTGTGCCGGCAGCCTGGCGCGCCTTCACCGCGATGACGCCGGTGGCGGCGCCGATGGTGAAGGTGCCGATGGCCCGGTGCAGCAGCAGCCCCTCTTCCGGGGAAAAGCCATAGCGGCCCATGGCGCCGAGAAACTGGTCGAGCACGTCGATCTCGACATGCGGGCCGATGCTGCCCTTGAGGAACTCGCCGACCAGCTCCGGCTCCTTCATGAAGGTCTCGAACATCTCCTCGGCATAGTGCATGGCCAGCTGCGACCAGTGCGCATGCTCCTGATCCGGCAGTCGCCGGCTCAGGGTCAGCTGGAATGCGGCCAGGCGCAGCAGCTCGTTGCGGTTGCGCACATAGCGGTAAATGGTGGCGACGTTGACGCCCAGGCGTGCCGCCAGTTGCTTGAAGCTGACCTTGTCCAGGCCGATTTCCAGCGCGGCGGCAATGATCGCCTGGGTGCTGAGGCTGGGCGGGCGGCCGACCCGCGGCGGCGCAGCCGGCGGCGCCTTGACTGCCGCGAGGACCGGCTTCAGCGCCAGACTGGGTGCGCGCACGGACATGGCCAAGCTTCCTCCGGATCGTTATGCCACTATTTTTGCGATATCCATCGCAAAATGTAAAGCGGCAATTTTCCGGCAAGCATTTCCGCCCAAAAATCAGGGGCTGAACGCAGCACGCAAAGGCGTCTGGCCAGCGTTTTTAGTGCCGGTAACCCCTGACCCGAACCTTGAAGCTCATCGCCGGCCCCGGCGTGGGCGCGGTCTTGGTTTTCAACTGGTAATTCGGCGACTCGAACTCCAGATCGAGCTTGTGGAACACCTGCGCCATGGTAATGGTGAGTAACACTTCGGCCAGGCTCTTGCCGAGGCAGGTATGGTGGCCGCGGCCATAGGGAGAATAGCTGCCGACCTGCATGTGCTCGGCACGCGGCTTCTGGTAGCGGTCGATGTCGAAACGCTCCGGGTCGGGATAGAACTCTTCCATGAAGTGCGGCACGCTGGTGCCGAGGTAGATCAGCTCCCCTTCCTTGAGCTGATGACCGGCGAAGATGAAGTCCTTGTTGGCGGTGCGGATCTGCGCCACCGCGATCGGATACAGCCGCATCGCCTCCATGATGGCGCCGTTCAGCGCCGGCAGGCTCTTCATGAATTCCTCTTCGTTCACCGGCCCCTTGGCGAACAGCGCGTCCACTTCCTGCTGCACGCGGCGCAGCACCTCTGGGTGCTTCAGCACGGCATAGACGATGGCCGAGGTGGTATTGGCCACGGTGTCGAGGCCGGCGACGTAAGGGCCGGTCATCAGCATGATCAGGTCCCGCTCCGGGATCAGCTCCGGGTTGGCCTTGTGCGCTTCCATCACATCGTCGATCAGGGTTTTCTGATCGTCGGGCTTGCCCGCGCCGCCGCGGGCAGCGTCCGCGGCGCGATAGTCGGCCACCATCTTGCGGCCCAGCTCGAACATGCGCGCCTTGGCGCGCTTGTACTCGGGCATCCGCATCATGAACTGCGGCCGCTGCCGCGTCACCAGCACGTTGAGGATGTAGAGAATGGTAGTGCGGATGTCCTTGACGTACTCGCGCGGGGTGGTGCCGGTCAGAACCGTGCCGAGCTGGTCCACCACCACGTACTGCATCGCCTCCACTACCGGCACCAGGGTGCCGGGCTTCCAGTCGCGCTCCAGGCTGGCATTGGTGATCGCCAGCATCTCGTTGTAACGCCCCTTGATCGGCTCCTTGGAGAAGCCGCGCTTCATGATGCCGCGCAGCTCCTTGTGCAACTCGCCATCGGTAGCGCTGAGCATCTTGGAAGCGCCGAACTCGTCGACCAGGGGCTGCCAGGCCTCGCGCGAGCGCAGGCACTCCTTGCCCTCGCGCGTGCCCATGAAGTTGGCCGCTTCCGCGCCGGCGATGCAGGTATAGGTGTTGGCCAGCACCTTGACCCGGAACACCGCGCCGTATTCGCGGTAGCAGCGAACGAAGAAGCGCGCCGGGTCCCTGGAGAAATCGAACAGGCTGCCCACCAGCGGCAGGCCGCGCACATAAGGCGGACGCGGCGCGCCGGCCCCATCGACTGTTTCCATCATGCCCATGAAGCTCTCCTCCATCCAGCCGGCCGACCCCTATGCTGAGCGGCCAGCAAAAACATTTTCCTCTCAATGTTATATCAGGACGGGACGGCGTGCATACGGACCGCCCGGCGGCTCCCCCATCAAAAGCAGATGGATCAGCCTCCAGGCAATAACTGCACGGTATCGATCACCCAAAGCGGATCGGCTGCGCCATGACTGACGAACAGGCATAGGGGATGCGTGCCTGCCTGCGGCGCGATGGCGATCGATAGAATCTGCGCCCCCCGCGCTGCGGTATCCGCCTGCAACGGCACCTGCGCCAGCAGAGGGCCGTCGCAGCCATCGCGATGGATCTGCAACTCGCCGTAGCGCGTGTGCGGTCGGCGCTGCACCACCTTGCGCGCGTCGCCGCCAAGCTGAAAATTGTACGGCAGCCGGCCAAGCCGTACTTCGACCCGCGACACTCCGTCCAACGCCACGGCAGCATAGATCCAGCAGGGATCCATGATATCCACCGAGTAGACATCCTGGGTGCCGTCGTCATGCAGCGGGCCGCCCAGGCGCAGCGGCAGCTTGGCCGAACAGGCCTGCAACTCATCGCTGTTGCGCAGCAGCAGGCTGGCGGCATCGATGCGGCGCTGCGCCGCCGGCGCGATGCTGCGGCCATCGACGAAGGGCGCGGCGCTGATCTGTTGCGGCAGTTTCACGGGCAGCGGCGCCAGGTAGCGCGGCGAAGCAGCGTTCGCAGTAGCGCCGTCCAGCGCATAGCGGATTTCGCCCAGTCCGGTCTGGCTGGACAGCGTCAGCGTGGCGCTATCCGCGCTGTCGCCGGGATGCGCTTCGATCTGCACCACGAAAGCGCTATCGGCATAGGCGATACCGAGTGCGTGATAGCGCGACAGCTGCGGCAGCAGGCGCGTCAGAAAATCCTGCCAGTCATGCGAGGCCGCCGGTGACCAGCCGATTTCGGCCAGGGCGGCGATGCGCGGGAACACCGCATGCTCGACGCGCTGCGGTGTGCGCATGTGCTCGGTCCAGACATTGGCCTGCACACCGATGATGTGACGCGCCTGTGCCGCATCCAGCTGCGCCGGCAGCGGCTGGAAGTCATAGACATTGCCCAGGGTGATCAGGGTCGGCCGACCCGGCGGCTCGTCATGGCCCGCACCTTGGAGATAGTCGAAATACAGCGCGTTCGACGGCGACATGATCACATCGTGACCGGCGCGGGCGGCGGCCACGGCACCCTCGCTGCCGCGCCAGGACATGACAGTGGCATCCGCCGGCAGGCCCGCGTCGACGATCTCGTCCCAGCCGACCAGCTTGCGACCGTGCGCGGCGAGCAGGGTCTCCAGGCGCTGCATGAAGTAGCCCTGCAGGGCGTCTTCATTGGCAATGTTGAGTTGGCGCATGCGGGCCTGTACCCGCGGCGCAGCCTTCCACTGGTCCTTGATCGCCTCGTCACCGCCGACATGGATATAACGGCCGGGGAACAGCTCCATCACCTCTGCCAGCACATCGCCGACGAAGTCGAAAGTGCGCTCGTCGACGTTGAGCAGGTAGGCGTGGACGCCCCAGTCGGCCGACACCGCCGGGTGGTCGCCGCGCGAACCGAGCCAGGGGTAGGCGGCGATGGCAGCCTGGGCATGGCCGGGCATGTCGATCTCGGGCACGATGGTGACGTAGCGCTCGGCGGCATAGCGCACGATGTCGCGCACCTGTTCCTGGGTGTAGTAGCCGCCGCTTCTGGCGCCGCCTTCCGGCGGTGTGCTCCAGGCGCCGACTGCGGTCAGCCGGGGGTATTTCTTGATCTCCAGGCGCCAGCCCTGGTCGTCGGTGAGATGCCAGTGCAGGGTATTGAGCTTGTGCAGCGCCATCCAGTCGATGAGCTGCTTGACGAATTCAGGCGGCATGAACTGCCGTGATACATCCAGCATCAGTCCGCGCCAGGCAAAGCGCGGGCTGTCCACGATATGCACGGCTTGCACCGGCGGCGGTGCGCCCTGGCCGGAATCCGGCGTCAGCAACTGCCATAGCGTCACAGCGCCATAGTAGAGGCCGGCCGGCGCCCGTGCGGCGATGCGTATACCCTGCGGCGACACTTCCAGTTCATAGCCCTCGTCGCTCGCCCCGCCGGCCTTGGGGTCGATGGCCAGGGTAATGGCACTCGGGCCGACGGCCTCACTCTGCCCCGCACGGACAGCCAGCTTCAGGCCGCATACCTGTTGCAGATAGCCGGACAGCCGTTCGCCGATGCGCTGTGCATCGGCGTTGCCGTCCGGCACCAGGATCAGCGTGTCGGCAGCGACCGTGAACGCTCCGCTGCGCGCCTCGACCAGCGCCGGTAGTGGGAGCACCGGCACGTTGCGCTGGGCCGGCGCCGGCTCTGCCACGGGCATGGTCGGCTGCGCACCGCAGGCGCCCGCGTCGAGCAGGGCGAAGCAGACTATCGCGACGGAGAAAAATAGGGGACGAAGCTGCGATTTCATGTTCGGTCAGCACATAAGAAGGAATACGGCCGGCGGCGACTCTTGCCAGCAGTTTCCGGCATGCATCGTAACGCCAAAAGTAGTCGCCGCGTCCTCACAAAAAAAGCGGGCCCGAGACATCCGAGCCCGCACAGCACCTTTACCACTGTGGGAGAAACGTGGTTACAGCTTCAGGTGCAACGTTGCAAGGAACTCACGACCGTTCTTGTAGTGGGCGGTGGGCAGGTCCGGAGTGCCCAGGTACTGCGAATAGGTCGAATCGAGCAGGTTGAGCGCATCGGCACTGATCGAGATGTTCTTGGTGATCTCGAAGGAAGCCGTCGCATCCAGTTCCGTGTAGGCCGCGGTATAGGTGGCAGGAGCGCCCGCGACATAACCACCGGCGAGATACTTGCTGCGCCAGTTGTAGGACAAGCTCGCCGCAAGGGGACCCTCCTCGAAGTACGGCGTGATGCTGATCGAATCCTTCGAGTTGTAGGGCAGCGCACCGCCGCTCTTGGTGGTGCCGTTGGAGTAGGTGACGTTGCCGCGGACGCCGAAGCCGGTGCCGGCGAACGGTTCCTGGAAGCTCACCGCCAGACCGTCGACGGTGGCGCGTCCGCCGTCCTGCGGGCGCGTGATGCCGTAATCGCAGAAACCGCTGCCGTCGCAGTTGGTGCCCGGCGTCGCCACCAGCGCTGCGTACTGTGTCGGACTGGTCACGAACAAGCTGTTGAACAGATGCTCAGTTCCGGTACCGTTGACGATGTAGTTGATGATCTGCTTGTGGAAGAAGGTGCCCGACAGCAAGGCCTCGGGTGCGAAGTACCACTCCGCAGCAAGGTTGAGGTTGACCGACTTGTACGGCTTCAGGTTGGAGTTGCCGCCGGTGCCGGTAAGGACCGTATCGTTGGTGAAAACATACGGCGCCATCTGGTTGAAGGGAGCCCAGGCGATCGCTTCGTACATGGCGCCGCGCAACACCGTATGCGGCGTCAGATCGTAGCTGACGTTGACTGCCGGCAGCGGATCGAGATGACTGTTGTTGGTGGTGACATAGGGACCGGCATTGGGCTTGGTCGGATCGGCGCTGCCGAGCACATAGGCCGAGCTGTCGGTGGAGGTGTTCACCACGCGTACGCCCAGATTGCCGCGCAGCTTGTCCTTGCCGAAGTTCAACTGCGCATAACCCGCATCACTGGTCTGGGCGACCTGAAAGGTGTTCTGGTAGAAGAACGGGTAGTAGAAGTTGTTGAACAGGCCCGGTGTCGCCAGCACCCAGTTGTAGACCGCGTCGCTGCTGCCCGGCTGTACGTGATTCACCGAGCCCGGCAGGAAATTCAGACTATCCAGGCCGGACAGCTTGGTCAGCGGGGCGGAGCCGACGTCAGCCAGGGAAGCCGGGTTTCCGGCCCCGTTATTGGCATTCACGCCGGTGTAGACGTTGTAAACCTGCCCTTCGTGATGAACGGCATGGCGGTAGCCGACCTGCAACTGATTGAAGAAGCCTTCGAAATCCTTGCTGAAATCCACCTGACCGTACAAATCGCGCGCACTGTACGGAACACTGGCGTAGTTGCCGAAGAACCCCCCCTGGGAGGTCCAGTTGGCCGCATTCTGGGCCGACTTCATGTCGTCGAAGTTGAAACCACGGCCGAGGTCCCAATTGTAACCGCCCGTGTAGGCGGGCTCGATAAAGGCCTGTTGCAGCACGTCATGCGAATTGCTCAAGCCAACCTGGCTGTACAGCTTCCAACCGTCGCCCTTGTAGGTGCCATGCAGGTCGAGGCCCTGAGTGGTGATCAGCGAACGTCGCGCCTGGTTGTCGAGGATGGTGCTGGCGGTAGCGGCGCAGGTGCTGGACGGCGGGCTGCAAGTCTCCTTGGTGTGGCCGGCGGTGATGACGCCGTTCGAACCTTCGGTCAGGCTGTCGATGCCCGATTCATAGGTGCTGTTCTGCAACATGAAGGCATACATCGACTGATTCAGGTTGTCGAGGTGATCCTGCATCCACATCAGGTTGGCGCCGAGCTCGATATCATGGGTCGGCTTGAACTGGATATTGGAAGTGACGCTGTCGCGCTTCTCGGTCTGCTGGAAATAGGCAGCGTTGATCTCGTTCGGCATCAAGTCGGTCGCGCGCAACTGGCCGCTGGCGATCTGGCTCTTTACGTAAGTGCTGTTGGGCGCAACGGCGGAGAGCGGGGTGTAGCCGAAGATTTCCTCGCCCTCGCGATTGGTGATCTGTTCGTAGTGCTGCGCCGAAATATCGAAGCCGATGGTCTTGCCGGCATTCTTCCAGCTGTAGAACACCGAGGCGTTCGGCCTGCCCTTGTCCGCCATGTCGTTGTAGTTGTAGCCAACCGAGCCGCGCAGGGTGTTGGCCGGCAGGTCTAGCGGCTGCAAGGTGTTCATCAGGATGGTGCCGCCTAGGCTGCCTTCGATCAGGCGCGCTTCCGGCGTCTTGTAGATCTGGATTGAGCCGAGGATTTCCGGCGGCAGCAGGGAATAGTTGAAGCCGCGGTTGGGCGAATCGCCGTAGAGCCAGATGGCCTGCGCCACCGGATGGCCGTCGAGGAAACTCAGATTGAGGCTGGGATCGAGGCCGTCGATGGAGACGCGCTGCTGGGCGCCCAGTGCGTGATCGAGCGTCACACCGGGCATCTGTGCCAGTGCTTCGGCGGTGTTGGTCGCCGGCAGCTTGCCGATGTCCTCCGCGGTAACCACTTCGGTGATGGCGTCGGTGTCGCGCTTGCGGTCCAGCGATTTCCTCAAGCTGGCGCGAATGCCGGTGACGGTCACTCCCTGCAGCTGCTCGGCCTTTTTGTCGGATGCAGCGCTGTTGTCTACCGGTGCTGCCGCCGGCGCGGTGTCCTGCGCATAGGCTGCGGTCGAAACGGCCGCGGTTGAGACGGTGAAACACGCGGCGATGCCGGCGATCAATGCTTTCTTACGGTAAGGCATGTTTTCTACTCCCCTCGTGGCTGTGGCTGCACCCGGATGCGGCCGGGCGCACATCTGCTAAGGCATCTGCTATGGCTCTGTCACTTCCCTAAAACGCTCAACTCAAAACAAAATCCAAAACAAAATCGATTCAACGCCCTCCGGCGCGTTCCGCCGCGCCTGCGCTTTCACCCGCTCCGCCCAGGTACCAGCTGGCCGCGCCGATCACGCCGATCTGGCCGTGTTCGATCAGGCGCACCGGCACCCGCTCCAGCACCGGGCGCATCTGCCCCTTGTCGAGGAAGCGCGCCTTGAAGGTGCTGTGCAAAAGAAAGGACTGGATCTGCGGCAGGATGCCGCCGGCCAGATAGACGCCGGCCTGGGCGCGGTACAGCATCACCAGGTCGCCGACCACGCCGCCCATCAAGCCGCAGAACACCTCGAGGGCCTCATGGGCCAGCGCATCGCGGCCCTGCAGGGCGGCGTCGCTGATCGCCGCCGGTGCGCGCAGCACCGGCGTGGCGCCGCGCAATGCGCAGATCGCCCCGTACAAATTGACCAGGCCGGGACCGGACAGCAGCTGCTCCACCGGCACATGGCTGGCGCCGCGGCGCAGCAGACGCAGGATTTCGATTTCGAGATCGGTGCCGGGCGCGAAGCTGGTCTGCCCGGCTTCGGTGGCCAGCACCACGGTGCCGCGGCCGGCGGGGATGCGCGCCGCGGCACCGAGGCCGGTGCCCGGCCCCACTACCAGCACCGGACCGGTCGCCGCGGATTCGACGGGGCCGCTGAGCAGGGTGGTGCCGGCATTGTCGATGCACGGCACGCCGTAGGCCACCGCCTCGAAGTCATTGACCAGGGCCAGACGGCGCAGGCCCAGGGCATCGCGCATTTCGTCGATGGAGACCGGCCACGGCAGATTGGTATTGATGACCTGCCCGGCAACCGCGTACCCGGCGCAGGCCACCGCCCCCTCCTCGATGCCGCCGCCGGCTCCGTCGAGGAAATCGCGCAGGATGGCGGTGAGGCTGGGATAGTCGGCGCAGACGTACTTGCGGAACTGCTCGACCTGGACCGAGCCGGCTTCGCCGCGACGGGCGCTGACGATAGCGACGCGGGCATGGGTCCCGCCGACGTCGGCGGCAATGAAGCGCCTGCCGCCCTGCTGGGCCTGGACTGAGTCGATCTGGCTTGCGGCTTGAATCAAACCTGCACTCCCCTCTTGGTACAGCGAGCCTTCCGATCACTACGGCGAAACTACGCCGCGCTCTCTTGATGGACCGAGTCTCTCTCCGAATGACAACGTTGTCAAGAACGAGACCGCAAGACATTCAAATGCCCCTAGAGCGACCCCTCCGCCAAGATGGCAGCCAAGCCGGGTTCCATTCGAAAATGCCCTTTTACAATCAATATTTTGTTGCGCGTAACTCTAAAATTACTTGAATGCAAAGGGCATCCTGCAGAAATAAGCTCCGGACGGCCTTTCCGCGCAGCGCCTGCGCAAAAACCCTATACAACCAATAATGAAAACAAGACAACGATGACAACGTTGCTCTTATTTCATCTGCAATTGATAATCGGGCAAGACCGCAGCGACGCACCGGCAACCATAAACGAGAGGGGATTGGGACCATGAATGCAATGCAGATGGCGACGCGCGAAGAGCGCTCACCGCTGGCGCCGACGATCATCATCGGCACGCTGTTCTTCATTTTCGGTTTCGTCACCTGGCTCAACGGGCCCCTGATCACCTTCGTCAAGCTGGCCTTCGATCTGGATACGGATGCCAAGGCCTTCCTGGTGACCACCGCGTTCTACCTGTCCTATTTTTTCCTGGCCCTGCCCTCGGCCTGGATCCTCGAACGCACCGGCATGAAGAAAGGCATGGCGCTCGGGCTACTGGTGATGGCCGTCGGCGCATTCGCCTTCGGCACCTTCGCCACCGCACGCCACTATCCCGGCGCGCTGGCGGGGCTGTTCATCATCGGCTCCGGCCTGTCGCTGTTGCAGTGCGCGTCCAATCCCTATATCAGCATCCTCGGCCCGATCGAAAGCGCGGCGCAGCGCATCAGCCTGATGGGCATCTGTAACAAGACCGCCGGCATCATCAGCCCGCTGGTCATCGGCAGCACCGTGCTCAGCGGCGTCGACGTGATCGAGCGGCAGGTGCGCGGGGCGGCGGACACGCAGACGCGCGAAGCACTGCTCAACGAATTTGCCGCCAAGGTGCATGCGCCCTACATGATGATGGCCGGCATGCTGGTGCTGCTGGCACTGTGGATCCTGCGCTCGCCGCTACCGGAGATTCGCGCCTCCGAAGTCAATGCGCAGATCCGCAGCGAGGGCGCGCCGCAGGAGCGCACCAGCATCTTCCAGTTTCCGCATCTGTGGCTGGGCGTGCTGTGCCTGTTCCTCTATGTCGGCGTGGAAGTGATGGCGGGCGACGCCATCGGCGCCTACGGCAAGGGCTTCGGCCTGCCCACCGGCGAGACCAAGTACTTCACCGCGCTGACCATGTCGGCGATGCTGTGCGGTTACGTTGCCGGCATGTTCGCCATCCCGCGCCTCATCACCCAGGCGCAGGGCCTCACCATCTCGGCGGTGCTCGGCTTGGCATTCACCGCCTGCGCATGGCTCAGCAGCGGCTATGTCTCGGTCGGCTTCGTCGCCGCGCTGGGCCTGGCCAATGCGCTGATGTGGCCGGTGATCTGGCCGCTGGCCATCACCGGGCTGGGCCGCTTCACCGAGAAGGGCTCGGCCCTGCTGGTGATGGGCATTGCCGGCGGGGCGCTGATTCCGCGGCTGTTCGCCACCCTGAAGGAGCAGTTCCCGTTCCAGACCGTGTTCCTGGTCATCATGGCGCCCTGCTACCTGTACATCCTGTACTACTCGCTGCGCGGGCACCGGGTCGGCCAGCAGGGGCGCTGAGCCAAGGCCGCGGCAAAAGCGAATATACTGGGCGCGGTTGTCGACGGTCCCGGACCCGTGTCGATCCACGCGATGCGCCGCAAGCGCCGGAAGTCGCCTGGAAGCGGCGGCGGCCCCGGCGGGCGCGGCACGACGCTCAAGGGAACGCGACTTCATTCGAAGATGGCCAAAAGAAGCACCATTCGCGACGTAGCCAAGCGGGCCAAGGTTTCCCTCAAATCGGTTTCGCGGGTGATCAACCACGAAACCTCGGTGCGTGAGGAAACCCGCAACCGCGTGCTGCAGGCCATTGCCGATCTCAACTACCAGCCCGACCTGTCGGCGCGCAGCCTGCGCAGCGCCCGCTCCTACGCCATCGGCCTGGTCTACGACAACCCCAATCCCTACTACGTCATCAGCGTGCAGAACGGCGTGCTCTCGGCCTGCCGCGAACGCTGGTTCGGCCTGCAGATCCACCCCTGCAACTCGTCCTCGCCGCGGCTCGGCGAGGAACTGGTGGAGTTGGCGCAGCGCTCACGCCTGGCCGGCCTGGTGCTGGCGCCGCCGATGTCCGAGCGCACCGAGATCATCCAGTTCCTTGCCGCCAATAACATCAAGTTCGTGCGCATCATCTCCGCCGCGGAAGACCCGCACGACGAATTCCCCTGCGTCTTCGTCGACGACCGTGACGCCGCCTACGACATCACCGAGCACCTGATCCAGCTCGGCCACATCCGCATCGGCTTCCTCTGGGGCGGCAAGTCGCATCGCTCGAGCTGGGAACGCTACAAAGGCTATGAGAGCGCGCTGAAGGATTACGGCATCGCCCTGGACAAGCAGCTGATCGTCGAAGGCGACTATTCCTTCGACGACGGCTTCCGCGGCGGCCGCAAGCTGCTGGCCGTGCCCGACCGCCCCACCGCGGTATTCGGCTCCAACGACGAGATCGCCGCCGGCGTCATCGCCGCCGCTAAGTCGAGCGGGCTGGACGTGCCGTTCGATCTGTCCGTCGCCGGTTTCGAGGACAGCCCCTTCTCCAAGCATTCCTGGCCGGCGCTGACCACGGCCAAGCAGGCCACCGAAGAAATCGCGCGCTCGGCCGCATTGCGCCTGATTGCCGGGTTGTCGGTGAAGGAAGGCGAGCCGGAAGGCCCGTTGCCGCCGAACGAAGGCTTTAGCCCGCAACTGGTGGTGCGCGGCTCCACTGCCCCGCTACGGCAGCGGCCGGCCAACACCGTGCCGGCGACCCCGACACCTGCCGCCCGCGCAACGCGGCGTCCGCGGCAGGTCTGAACCGGGAAATCCCGTCTCGGCGGAATTCAAGGCGGGGCACCAGCGGAGCCGTCAGCGCTGAAACAATACCAGTTAGATACCAACCCAAATCCCATTGACGATTCTCAGGGAATTCTTGTCCGAATGCAGGTCGCTAGCGGCCTGCATTGAAGGAATTGGTATTATAGTGGTATTGTATTGGCATGGAAACCATGCTGCTCGATGCCTATCGCGCCCTGGGCCTGGAGCGCCAGCCGGAACACGGGCTGGCCTACATGAGCCTGCGCCGCGCCATCCGCCACACCATCGAGAACGGCGCAGTGGCATCCGGCCAGGCGCTGCCGAGCGAGCGTGAACTGGCGAAGCTGCTGGAACTGTCGCGCGTCACCGTGCGCAAGGCCATCACCGGCCTGGTCAGCGACGGCCTGCTGGTACAGCGCCAGGGCGCCGGCACCTTCGTCGCCGACCGCATCGTCAAATCCTTTTCCAGGCTCACCAGTTTCAGCGACGATCTGCGCGCGCGCGGACTGAAACCACGCTCGCAATTCCTCGACCGCGGCATCGGCACGGTAACGCCGGAGGAAGCGATGGCATTGAACCTGTCGCCCGGTGCGGCGGTGGTGCGCCTGTATCGCCTGCGCTTCGCCGGCGACGAGCCGCTGGCAATCGAGCGCAGTGTCATTCCGCGCGCCATCCTGGCCGATCCGGCGCTAATCGAGCATTCGCTCTACGAAGCCTTCGACCGCCTCGGCTGCCGTCCCACCCGCGCCCTGCAAAGACTGCGAGCAGTAGCGTTCGATGCCGAGCAGTCGCGCCTGCTCGGTGTTCCGCCGGGCAGCCCCGGCCTGTTTATCGAACGCCGCGGCTTCCTCGACGATGGCCGCGTGGTCGAATTCACCTACTCCCATTACCGCGGCGACATCTACGACTTCGTCGCCGAACTGCACAACGATTGAGCCCATCCATGAACACTGCAACCGCGCCCGAAGCTCCGCCCCTGCCCGCACCGTCCGCCACCATGATGCACCGGGAAACCCACGAGGCGATCGACGCGGTGGCACACCAGCTGGCGCGCAACGACGAGGCCATGGGCAAGCTGGTGGCGATGCTGCACAAGTATCCGCCGCGCTTCGTCGTCACCTGCGCCCGCGGCAGCTCGGACCACGCCGCCACCTTCGCCAAATACGTATTCGAGACCCAGCTCGGCCTGGTCACCGCTTCCGCCTCGCCCTCGGTCAGCTCGATCTACGGCTCGCGGCAGAAACTCGACGGCGTGCTGTACCTGGCCATCTCGCAATCCGGCAAGAGCCCGGACATCGTCAACCATGCCAAGGCCGCGCGGCGCGCCGGCGCTCGCGTCGTCGCCCTGGTCAACGTCAAGGAATCGCCGCTGGCCGAAGTGGCGCACATGGTCATCCCCCTGCAGGCGGGCAGCGAGCAAAGCGTGGCGGCGACCAAGAGCTACATCTGCTCGCTCTCGGCGATCCTGCACCTGGCTTCGCGCTGGAAGAACGACGCCGAGCTGACCGAAGCCCTGGCCGCAGTGCCGGAGCAGATGCGCGCCGCCTGGGGCCTGGACTGGTCGCCGCTGGTAGACGGGCTGGTCGATACCCGCAACATGTTCGTGGTCGGCCGCGGCTTCGGCCTTGCCGCCGCGCAGGAAGCGGCGCTCAAGTTCAAGGAAACCTGCGGCCTGCATGCCGAGGGCTTCAGCGCCGCGGAAGTGAAACACGGGCCAATGACCCTGGTCGGCCCCGACTTCCCGCTGCTGTTCCTGACGCAGCAGGACGATACCCTGCAAGGCACGCTGGAGGCCGCAAGCGAGTTCCGCGCACGCGGCGCGCGAGTCTGGGTGGCGGGTGCGGACCTATCGCTGCCAGGCGCCTTGCCGGTTGGCGCGGTGCGACACCCGGCCTGCACGCCGCTGGTGGAAATCCTCAGCTTCTACAAGGCGGTGAACACCCTCGCCGTGCGCCGCGGCCGCAACCCGGATGCGCCGCCGCATCTCAACAAAGTCACGAGCACCGTCTGATGCTGCGCGCCTTCGTCAACGGTCGCATTCTGGGCGACGAGCACATTGAGGCAGGCCGCGCGGTGCTGGTCGAAGACGGCGTCATCGTTGATGTGGTGGCTGCAGACGAGGCCCGCGTCGCAACGGCACAACAGCACGATCTGGCCGGGCAGCTGCTGTTGCCGGGCTTCATCGATACCCAGGTCAACGGCGGTGGTGGTGTGCTGTTCAACGACGCACCGGAGGTGGACAGCCTGCGGCGCATCGCCGCGGCACATGCGCGCTACGGCACCACCGGCCTGCTGCCGACCCTGATCAGCGACGATCTCGACGTCATGCGCCGGGCGGTCGCCGCGGTGGACGCGGCGATTGCCGCAGGCGTGCCGGGAATCCTCGGCATCCACCTGGAAGGCCCCTTCCTGTCGCTGGAGCGCCGCGGCGTGCACGACCCGGCGAAGATCCGCGCCATCGATGCGCAGGGCGTCGACGTCGCCAGCTCGCTCAAGCGCGGCAAGACCCTGCTGACGCTGGCGCCGGAGCACACCACCACCCAGGTGATCCGCGAACTGGGCGCACGCGGCGTGATCGTCGCTGCCGGTCACACCACGGCCAGCTACGAGCAGATGCGCGTGGCCCTCGCTGCCGGCGTGCGCGGCTTCACCCATCTGTTCAACGCCATGACGCCGCTGCAAAGCCGCGAGCCCGGCGTGGTCGGCGC
>FTIF01001322.1_pt1 | contig 16974 bp, 16 predicted proteins | sample 1658001 | NCBI WGS metagenome assembly FTIF01 (sample SAMEA3914789, study PRJEB12502) | metagenome | biome: forest; material: soil | place: Canada | collected 2011-07-03 | depth 0.3 m | reverse complement strand
TGGCGGTCGAGGCCGGCGAGGGCGTCGCGCGGCGTCGGGAAGACCGGCGCGTCGCGCCAGGCGGTGACCGGATAGGCCAGTGCCAGCGCCGCCAGCGGCAGCAACCAGGCCCAGGGCGGCAGGACGGCCGCGACGCCGGTGACCAGCAGCGACAGCGGAAACCCGGCGGCGACGATCACGCGGCGCCAGAAGGTGGCGGCCAGCAACGCGGGCGCAGCCGAGACGAGCAGTCCGGCGACGACGGCGAGCCCGGGCGCCAACGTCGCCGTTCGCGCCAGCGCCGTCATCGCGATCCAGCCCGCGGCCCACGCCAGCAAGGCCGGCAGCGGCCAGCGCAGTTGCGGCAGGCGCGCCAGCAACGGACGGTGGAGTGGGGGAGCGTGGGCCATGCTCCGAGTGTCCCGGCCCGAGCCCCGGGGCACCGGGTGGAAAAGACCGGCAAACCCGGCCGTTCTCCATCTTGCGCTGCAGCATCCAGGCGGATGAGCACCAAAGAAAAAGGCGATCCGTTTGAGGGATCGCCTTGGAAAGCACAGGGGTTGTGCTAGGAGGAGACAAGCAAGAAAAACACTAACTGATAGAGCTGATATCGGACAGTTTGTTCCACCAATCAAGGGCCAATCGCGCCCGGATCTGTAAAGAATCGCGTACTGGCTCCCAGGACGTCGGGTCCACCCGGGCCCGTTGCGCCCGATTTCCGCACGTTGACGCGGGCATCGAACTCATCCGTGGGCGCAAAAGGAATTCAGTGAGCCAGGGACAGGGCGCCGGCCGCCTTGCCCTTGCCGGCGCGGGCCGGCGGGTTGCACAGGCCGCAGACGAAATGGCGCGCCATCTCGTGCGGATGGGTGACGAAGTTGCCGCTGCACTTCGTGCACTTGGTCAGCGTCAGCATGCCGTTGTCCACGAACTTCACCAGGCGCCAGGCCCGGGTGACCGACAGCAGCGGCTCCAGGCCCTGCGCTTCGGTCTGCTCCAGGTAGAGCTGGTAGGCCTTGATCACCGTGTCGATCTCTTCCATCGCCGCGGCCTTGTTCAGGTACTCGTGGATGTTGAGGAAGAGGCTGGCATGGATGTTGGGCTGCCAGGTCATGAACCAGTCGGTCGAGAACGGCAGCTGGCCCTTGGACGGGCTGCGGCCCGAGACTTCCTTGTACAGGCGCAGCAGGCGCTCGTAGGACAGATCGGTTTCCGACTCCAGCACCTGCAGGCGCGCACCCAGCTTGATCAGCGTGACGGCACGCTCGATCTGACGGGCTTCGGTAAGGATGCTCTTGACGCGCATGGGGGTCTCTCCTGCCTGGTGAATTGTTCGTGGTGACGGCTGCTGCCGGAAGACTTACGCGGCTTCCTGGTGGCGGCCGGCCATCAGGATGGAGGCGTGCAGGCGCGAGACGGTCTCGTTCGCGGCGGTCTTTCCGTGGCTGGTGATCAGGTTCCAGACCAGGTCGTCGTCCATGCGGAAGCGGCACAGCAGCGTGTTGCCCGACGAGATCTTCATCATCTGCGCCGGCGTCAGCGCGGTGATCATGTTGGCGGTCTCTTCCGAGATGCCCAGGCGGAACAGCGCTTGTTCGCGATCCGAACGGATCAGGCTCTGGGCCAGCATCATGTACGACAGGTTGGCTTCGCGGATCTCGGCCAGGATTTGATTGGTTTCCATGCTGCTTTTCCTTGAGTCTGGTGGGGGACGGAACGGTGTCAACGTGAGATGGACTTTAAAGCCGGGAACTGGGCGGGAACATAAGCCCACTTCCGCGACTTGAGTCGGGCTTGCGCCAGTCCCGCTGTAAGGCAAATTCCTACAAGCCGAGCACATCGAACTCGGCAGTCCCTGGACGGGCGTACAGCATTCAGCTCATCTGCACGAACTTCATTTGGGATATATTTCCCAAATGATTGAAGACTCGGTGCTTGTTTCGGCGATGGGCTTGGCGCTCGCGAAGCTCCTTCGCCCGCTCGTGCGCCTGCTGTTGAAGCACTCGTTTCCCTATAGCGCCTTCGAGTCGATCGCCAAGCGCGTCTACGTCGAGACGGCGATGGAGGACTTCGCGCTGCCGGGCAAGAAGCCGTCGATCTCGCGCGCGGCCATCCTCACCGGCCTGACGCGCAAGGACGTCAACCTGCTGCTGGCCGAGCCGTCGTCGCGGGCGGATGTCTTCGCCACGCACTACAACCGTGCCGCCCGCGTGCTCACCGCGTGGGTGCGCGAGTCGCGCTTCGCCGGGGCGGACGGCGCGCCGCAGCCCTTGCCCATGGACGGCGACAACGGGTTTGCCGAGCTGGTGCGCCGCCATGGCGGCGACGTGCCGGCGCGCGCGGTGCTCGACGAACTGCAGCGCGTGGGTGCCGTGCAGATGCTGGTCGACGGCCGCGTGGCGCTGCGCCAGCGCGCCTTCGTTCCGCACGAAAGCATGGTGCAGAAGCTGGGGATCCTGGGCACCGACGTCGGCGAGCTGATCGAGACGATCACCCACAACATCGAACACGGAGCCACCGATGCGCGCTACCAGCGCAAGGTGATGCACGTCGGCATTCCGATCGACGCGCTGCCGGCCTTCCGCGAGATGAGCGCCCGGCAGTCGCAGGCGCTGCTCGAGGGCCTGGACGCCTGGCTGACCGAGCACGACATCGAACACCTTCCCGCTTCGGGACTGCCGGCGGGCGACACGGCGCGAGTCGGCGTCGGCATCCATTACTTCGAACAGCTCACCAACGTTCAGGAAAGCCAGACATGACCAGCAGAACCCTCTTCTCGGCCGTCGCCCTGGCGACGCTCACGCTGCTGACCGCCTGCGGTGGCGGTGACGCCTCCGACGACGGCACGCGCGCCCAGCTCCAGGTGGGCGGCAGCGGCCCGACGACACAGGGCGTTGGCGGCATCGGAGGCAGTGGCATTGCAGCGCAGGGCGTGGGCGGCATCGGCGGCAGCGGACTGACGACCCAGGGTGTTGGCGGCATCGGCGGCAGCGGCGTCGCCGCGCAGGGCGTGGGTGGCATCGGGGGCAGCGGCGTTGCAGCGCAAGGCGTGGGCGGCATCGGCGGCAGCGGCCTGACGACCGCCGCTTCGGTGCGGGCCTGCAGTGTCCAGAGCGTCAACGTCACCATCGCGGGCGCGCGCGTGAACCAGAACGGCGCGGCCGATCTGAACAGCAGCGGCTGGGTCGATGTCGCCCTGGCGTCGCCCGTGCGCGTGGACCTGATGACGCTGGCCTCCGGCGCCACCTTGCCGCTGGACCTGACAACGCTGCCGGCCGGCACCTATCGCCAGATGCGCCTGCTGCTCGTGGCCGACGACGCTGCCGCGCCGCTGGCCGACTCCGTCGTGACGAAGAACCGGATCGAGACGGCGCTGGCCGTGCCCAGCGTGGCGCAGGGCGGCCTGCCGCTCGCCACGGCCATCACCGTGGCGGACGGGCAGGTCTCCGCTTCGTACCAGGATCTGGACGTCTGCAGTGCCGTGGCCACGGCCGGCGCGGGCGGCTACCAGCTCGACGCACTGACGCAGGGCACGACGCAGGTCGCGTCTTCGCTCTGAGCACACCCAGGCCAACCAGGATCGGGAGCAGCACGATGCCACCATTCGACGATATCGGCTGGCTGTTGATGGACGTCGCCAAGATGTGCGGGGTCGACGCCGCGCGCATCGTGACGGGCGACGCGATTGCCGCCAGCCTCGCGGCGCCCGATCAATCGGGCTTCCACCTGGTGGCATCCGAAGCATTCCAGGCCCCGGACGGCACGCAGGCGCGGCTGCTGCTGCTCAGCGTCAAGCCGCGGCGCCTGAGCGAGCGCGAATTGAACGTGCTGCGGGCGATGGCCCTGCACGCGCAGATGCAGCTGGTCTAGGAGCGTTGCCGGCTCAGCGCGCGAGCGCGAGCTTGCGCACCGGCGCCGCAGGTGCGGCGGTGCCGTCCACCTCGCGGTAGTACTTGGCCGGCGTGCCGAACCACACCTGGTTGTCCGGCACGTCCTTGCGCACTTGCGAGCAGGCGCCGATCTCGGCGTTCTCGCCGATGATCACCGACGGCATGATCACGACGCTCGCGCCGAAGCGCGAGCCGCGCTTGAGACGGCCCACGCTCTTCTCGTTGTTCTTCTGGAGGTCGGGGGTGTCGGTGACGACGAAGGCGTACTTCATCACCACCTCGTCTTCCACGACCGTGCCGGCCGACAGCGTGCCGCGGCTTCCCATCAGCACGCGATCGCCCAGATCGCATTTGTCGCGGATCTCGCAGAATGACGTGAACGAGCAGTCCTCGCCGATGCGCACGTCGCGGCCGATCTTCGTGTACGTGCCGATCCTGGTGCGCGCGCCGATGCGGGCACCGGCCAGGACCATCGCGTAGTCCTCCAGAACGACGCCGTCGGACAGCACGACGCCGTCCTCGACGATGCAGAAGCGGCCGATGCGGACATCGGCACCGAGGCTGGCTTGCGGAGAGACGTAGGAACCGAACATGGAGAGCCCTTTCAGGACTGAGGTTTGGGAACGCCGGAGTGGCTGGCCTTGGAGTCCATGATCCGGGCGGGAACGCCCGAGACCACGACGCCTTCCTGGTCGACATCCCGGGTGACGACGGCACCAGCTCCGACGACCACACCGCGCGCGAGAACGATGCGCGGCCTGAGCACGCTGGCGGAGCTCAGGAATGCCCGATCGCCGATACGGCAATTGCCGGCGATCGAGACGTTGTTGGCGAAATGCACGTGCGCGCCGATGACGCAGCCGTGGCCGATCTTGGTGCCGTGGGCGAGGACGCAGCCGTTGCCCAGCGCGGTCACTTCGTTGACGGATCCGCGCACGATGGAGACATCGGTGCCGATGAAGCAGTCGTCGCCGATGCGGGCGCCGCCGATCTGCGGCTGCACGATGCGCTCTCCGGTGAGCGGGTCCCAGACCCAGGCGACGCCGGTGGCGCCGACCGTGGAATGGGACTCGATCGTCACGCGGTCGCCGACGACGCAACCGTCCTTGACCACCACGTGGGAGTCGAGGCGCGAGCCGGCGCCGATCTCGCACTCGCCGACGACGCAGTACGGCCCGATGAACGTGCCCGCGCCGATGCGGGCATCGCGCGCGACGACGGCGGTCGGATGGATGATGGTTTGCAGCGGCTGCGGCGTCGCGAAGAAGTGGCGCATCAGCAGGTAGAACGCCCGCTGCGGATGGGCCACCTCGATCGAGCAGGCGATGTCCTCGGACAACGGGTGCGCCGCGAGCACGACGATCTCGGCGTGCTCGAACGACGGCGCGGCGTCGCCTTCCCAGAAGTAGAGGCCGCCCGCCTCCTGCGCGAACACGCTGCAGAAGCGCAACGGCCCCACGTCGCGGCGACTGTGCAGGGTGAACGCGACGCCCAGCGTGCCGAGCGCGTCCAGCACGTCGTTCAGCGTGAAGCCGGCGTTCTTCATGGCAGGGCGTTTCAGGCCAGCGCCGGTTCCGCCGCAGCACGCCTGGCGGGCGCCGTGGCGCGATGGCTGGCGAGCACGCGCAGCCAGAACGGCCTGTAGGCGGCGTACAGGCGCTCGAGGTTGCCGCCATGGGCCTGGATCAGGTCGAAGAATTCGTTGATCACGGGATCTTCCTCGCCGAAACGCTCCAGGCACTGGCGCACGTTCCAGGTGAGGGCGGTGACCACGTCGGCCCGGGAGATGCGTCCTTCGCGCCACGCCAGCAGCGCGGTCGTGACCCAGGCCATCGACGACACGCGGCCGCCGTGCGTGCGCAGGTGGTGGGTGGTCTGGTCGGGGTGCTGGCGAAACACACCGAGGTGGTCGCGCAGGAACACGAGCGGCGCCTTCTGCACTGCGGTGAGCAGGAAGCCGACATCGAGCCAGCCATAGTAGGAGAGCTCGCTTTCCGGCGGCCGCGGGTAGGCGCGCGCGCCCTCGGCGGACATCACCATGTTGGAGAACTCGCCCGCCCAGTTGTTGCAGGTCGGCACCATGCTGGAGAACAAGGCCTCCTCGTCCACCGGCACGTGCAGCAACGGGCTGTCGGCGACGAAGGCGGGCTGGTTGATGGCCATGACCGGGCGGGTGTCGCCGTGCGTGATCCAGCGCCGGCTGATCGAGGCGCTGAAGCGGCCCGTCTGGTGGGCCAGCATGTGCGAGCGGTAGAACTCCGGGTAGATCACGTCGTCGTCGAGCTGGATGTGCACGAACGGCGTGCTGCCGTCCCACAGGTCCATCAGCGCCTGATGGTTCAGCCGCGCATGCTTCGGGCCGCGCACCACCTGCAGGTCCAACTGCTTCGACAGGTCGCCGAAATGGCCGCTGCGGATGAGGTGGGTGATCTCCTCGCCGGGGCTGTCGTCGGAGAGGATCACGCGGAAGTCGCGAAAGGTCTGCCGAGCCAGGCCGAGCAAGGTCTCGCCGAGAAACTGCTTCTTGTAGGCGGGAATCAGCGTGGTGATGGTGGGCATGCGGCGCGTCCTGGCGGGGCCCTCGTCGGGCAATGAGGCGATGATCCGCGCAGAGACGCCCCGGTGATCGGTGGAACTGCAGGCTCAATGCGCGCCAGATCCACCCGGTGGCCCCGGTGAGTACGCGGCCAATTGATGGGCGACGCCCCGCCATTTCCGCGGATCGGTCGCGTGCAGCCGCGGCCATCATTCGTGCAGTCAGGCGACATGCGAGGTCGCCGCCCGAATGAAGGATGCCGCATGGCCGCCAGGAAACCCATCTACGTCACCCAGCCCGAGCTCCCTCCGCTGGAGGAGTTCATGCCCTATCTGCAGAAGATCTGGGATGCGCGCGTGCTGACCAACGGCGGCCCGTTCCACCAGATGCTGGAGGCCGCGCTGTGCGACTACCTCGGCGTCAAGCACATCTGCCTGTTCACGAACGCCACCATCGCGCTCGTCACCGCGCTGCAGTCGCTGCGCATCACCGGCGAGGTCATCACGACGCCGTACTCGTTCGTGGCGACCGCGCATTCGCTGATGTGGAACGGCATCAAGCCGGTCTTCGTCGACGTCGACCCCGTGACCCTGAACATGGATCCGGCGAAGATCGAGGCGGCCATCACGCCGCAGACGACGGCCATCATGCCGATCCACTGCTACGGCACGCCGTGCGACGTCGACGCCATCCAGCGCATCGCCGACGACTACAACCTCAAGGTCATCTACGACGCGGCCCACGCGTTCGGCGTGCGGCGTGACGAGGACGGCGAGATGCGCAGCGTCCTCAACCACGGCGACCTGTCGGTGCTGAGCTTCCATGCCACCAAGGTGTTCAACACGTTCGAGGGCGGCGCGATCATCTGCCCGGACGCGAAGACCAAGCAGCGCATCGACCATCTCAAGAACTTCGGCTACGTCAACGAGACCACCGTGGTGGCGACCGGCATCAACGGGAAGATGAGCGAGTTCAACGCGGCCCTCGGGCTGCTGCAGCTCAAGCACATCGACGACGCCATCGCGCGCCGTGGCGCGATCGCAGGCCAGTACCGCGCGCTGCTGGACGGCGTGCCGGGCCTGCGCATGCTGGAAACGCCGGCTGGCGCGACGGCCAACCACTCCTATTTCGCGGTGCTGATCTCTGCGGAATTCGCCAGCGGACGCGATGGCCTCTACAAGCGACTGCGCGACGAGGGGGTCGTGGCGCGGCGTTATTTCTACCCGCTGATCTCCGATTTCCCGATGTATCGCGGCTTCCCGTCGTCCGACCCGGCGCGGCTGCCGGTCGCGCGCACGGCGTCCGAACAGGTGCTGTGCCTGCCGATCTACCCGGCGCTGGCGAGCGAGGACGTCGAACGCATCGCGGCCATCGTGCGCGACGCCGCGATCCCCGCGCGGCCGGACGTCGAGATGCCGCTGCTGCTCGCTGCCTGACGGCGGTACGGCGGATGGGTGCGTGAGGGCCGCCATGCGACATGTCGCCCTGTTCGGATGCCCGCGCAGCGGGACCAGCTGGCTGGGGCAGATCTTCAACAGCGCCCCCGACGTGGCCTACCGCTACCAGCCGCTGTTCTCCTACGAGTTCAAGGACTGGTTCGGCCGCCACGGCGTCAGTGACGCCAGCATCGCGGCCTTCCACCAGGCGCTGGCAGGCGCGAGCTCGCCTTTCGTGCTGCAGGCGTTGCAGCCCGCCAAGACCGTTGCCACCTGCATGGTCTGGAAGGAGGTGCGCTATCACCAGCTGATGGCACCGCTGCTCGAACACCACGGCCTCGATGCCCTCGTGTATCTCGTGCGGGCGCCGGTGGAGGTCATCAACAGCTGGTACCTGGCGCCCAAGGAGTTCCATGCCGGCCAGGACATCCACGCCGAATACCGCGATGCGCCCTCGAAGAACACCTCGCCGTGCGAATTCAACGGGCTCGCCAGGTGGAAGGAGTCGGTGGCGATGGCCATCGCCCTGCGCCGGCGCTTTCCGGATCGCGTCCACCTGGTCGGCTACGAGCGGCTGCGCCAGTCGCCGGTGGCGCAGGTGCAGGCGTTGTTCGAGCGCCTGGGGCTGGCGGTGACGCCGTCGGTGCTGGCCTTCCTCGCGGACTCCACGTCGCGCCGCGACGACGATGCGTACAGCGTGTTTCGCGGCGGACGCACCGCGATCGAGCTGCCGGCCGACATCGTCGAGGCCATAGCCGACGATGCACACGCCAACGAACTGGGTCGCATCGTCGAGACCCTGATCTAGGACGAATCGCTGCATCCGCGTACGCCTCAAGCGACCAGGTCGAACTCCCCGAGCCGGCGCACGATCTCTTCAGGCTCGCAGTACATCAAGGCGTCGAGCATCGACAGCCCCGGCACGAAGGCGGGACGCGACTGCGCGTAAGGCGTCGCGCGCGACTCGACGAATCTCAGCGACAGCCCGATGGCCTCGAAGGCGTCGGCGGCGTAGAGCGTGCGACCGCCTGGCGCATTGACGTAGGCCGTCGCACCGGTGGCCCGGCACAGGGCCAGCACGCGTGCCTGGCCCCGCAACTCGGGAGCCGGCGCCAGCGCGGACGACAGCGTCCAGCGCGGTCCCGCGAGCCCCAGGTATTCGTGGACGAGCCGGATCGAGCGCATGTTCTTGGCGGCGACGTTGTCGTCGGCGTCGCGCAGCACGGCCTCCACCAGCGGCCACGCCGCCCGCCATCGCGGCGCCCGCCGGTAGGCCGCCTCGAGCAGGGCGCACAGTGGCGCCCAGTCGCCGACATAGCGATGCTGCGCGATCGTGCGGAACGAGTCGACGTCGTGCACGGGCACCGTGAAGCGATGCGGCTTGCCGTCCAGCAGGATGCTGTTGCGGTGGATGAAACCCTGCTTGATGAACGCGGCGTCGTCCAGGAAGACGAACTCGTCGGCCGCGCGCGCCAGCTGGTAGTAGGGCAGGTAGGGGAACAGGTAGGGCTGCATCACCACGACCGTCTTCGCGGTCGCGGCGGCGAGGGCGGTCATGCGGGCTCGCCCACGCGGACCGTCGTCAGGCCGTCTCGAGCGCCGGTTCCGGCTTCGAGAACGCGAAGAACGGCTCGTGGCGGTTGCAGCCGAATTCCAGCGGGTCGAGGTCGCCGAGCAACTGCGCGTGCGACAGCAGCGAGCCAGTCAGGCCCGCGCCGTTGAAGTAGCCGGCGATGTCGCCGCCGAACAGGCGCACGTGGTCGACCTGGCCGTAGAAGATCTTCGCGAAGTCCTCGGTCGGCGGCGTGTCGACCTCGAACGTGCGCTTGAGCTTCGGCGCGTAGGGGGTCTGTGCGATCAGCATGCCACCCGGCTTGAGGCAGCGCGCGAACTCGGACAGGGCCCGCTCCGGATCGCCGACATGCTCCAGCAGGTGGTTGGCGATGATGAGGTCGAAGGACTCGTCCTTGAACGCGAGCCGTTCGGCGTCGACGCGCTGGATGCCGGCGCGCGCCGGGAACAGGTCGCCGCGGATGTAGGTGGCCGGGCCGCAGGCCTGCAGGCGCGGCTCGAGCGACTGCTCCGGCGCCAGGTGCAGGATGCTCGCGCCGGCGAGCTGCTCGGGCAGTCCGGCGGCGGCCATGTACATCCACAGGTGGCGATCGCGGTCGTTGCAGCCGCAGTGCGGGCAGGCGTAGATCGAGAGGTCGGAGCCGACCGTCTCCATCATCACCATGAAGTGGCTGCGCGCGGCGCGCTGGGGGTGGGGCAACCAGGCGTTGACGGTGCGTTCGCAGAGGCAGCAGAAGGCCATGGGAATTCCTTGTCGGGGAGGGAGAACGGCGGGTCGCTCAGGCGGCGAGTGCCTGCAGCGCCATGTCCTGCATCGGATGGAGCACGCGCTTGGGCGGTGCGGCGGCCGCGTGGGCGAGCGGGGCCGACGGATGGCACAGCACGTGGCGGATGGCGAGTGCGCGGTCGGCGCGTGTGTCGGAAGGGTGCAGCACGATCGCACCGCGGCGCAGTTCGGGGAAGGCGGAGAGCGCCCGGTAGCCCATCGTCTCGAGCATCTGCGGCTCCCAGCCGGCGGCGTACCAGGCCAGCAGCGCGATCTCGAGTGCGGTCGGATCCGCGGCGGCCGCAGGCCACCACACGACGCGTTGCTGCGGGTGCGCCGCGGCGTCGGCGGCCAGCGCGGCGAACGCGTCGGCCGGCATGTTGGCGGCCAGCAGCAGGTCGGCCTCGCCGGACGGCGTTTCCTGCCAGCCTGGGTTGGCCAGCGCCAGTTCCCTCACCCACAGCGGACCTTCGCTGCCCGGCGCGCCGCGCAGGCGCACTGCGGCGGTCTGGCGCAGCACCTCGAGCAGTCCCGAGATGTCGCGCGGCGGGGCGGCGGTTTCGTCGGTGGTCGGCTTCTGCGTCCCGTCGCCGTTGAGGATGAACGACTCCATGTTCATCGCGATCTTGGCGAGCAGGTTGTTGCGCGCCAGCCCGAGATAGCGCAGGCGGCCGTAGCGCGCCGGCACGGGTTCGCGCAGCGCGTCGGCGGCGCGGTGGCGTCCCGGCCGTGCCGATTGCGCGTAGTCGAACGCCACCTCGGTCAGCGTGGTGGCGTCGATGCCGTGTCCGTAGACGATGCGTTCGTAAAGCTGCTGCCACTGGAAGCCGGCGGTGGGCATCTCGGCGTGGCGGTTCTTCACGAGGTAGGCCTGCCAGCCGTTGATCACCTTGGCCGACAGCTGCTCGACGCTGCGCACCGGCAGGTGGGCCACGCAGACGCCTTCCATCGCGCGCACCGGCGGCCGCGTGCCGTCGGTGAAATGCACCATGTGGTTGCCTTGTTCGATCACCAGGCGCTCGTCATCGGCCGGATTGCGGCGCACTACCACCTTGAAGTACGTGGGCTCCTCGCGGCGGCGACGGTCGGGCATCGCGCCCAGCGGATCGGCCAGCACGCGTGCCGGATCGACCTGCGCCTCGGGCAGGTGAGTACGCCAGGGCAGCAGCACCGCGTTGCCGGCGGGCACCGCGCCGAAGGCGGCGTCGAGCGCGGCGCGCGAGGGCGCATGGATGAACTCGTCGGCGTCGAGGAACCAGACCAGCTCCGGGTTGAAGACGGGCGCCACCTTGCGATAGACGTGCGTGACTTTCTCCGACTGGTAGTAGCCGAAGATCGGATCGTCGAACACGATCAGCGGCAGCCCTTCGCGCTGCAGCGACGTGAGGATCTCGCGCGTGCCGTCGGTCGAGCCGTTGTCGATGACGACCATCAGGTCCATCAGCGCGATGTTGTGGCGCACGAAGGCTTCGACGATGTCGGCCTCGTTCTTGATCATCGCGATCGCAAGCGTATTCATGTCGGTGGCGGTCTCGTGTGTCGGTTACTTAGAGGAGCGCGTGCGCTTCGTCGTCGGCGAACTGTTCGTCGGTGTCCAGGCCGCCGAAGTCCGCGCGCATCGTGCGGGCGGTGGTGCGTTCGCGCGGCGTCGTCGCGATCTTGCGCAGCGTCACGCGCATGAACGCGGCCTGGTCCTTGTTGCAGGGCTGCACGCTGGCGTCCAGCCACTGCGAGCTGGCGATCTCGAAGCGGTGCTCGAACCAGCCCAGGTACCAGAACCAGTCGGTGTAGTAGAGCCAGGAGTTCTCGTTGAGCGCGCGCAGGTGCGTCGGATCCTGCCAGGCGGTCAATGCCTTCTCGTACGGCACTTCGATGGAGAAGCAGCCGCCTGTCTGCAGCAGCTCCAGCGCGTTGCCCATCAGCATCGGCAGGTCGGGCACGTGCTCCAGCACGTTGTTGGCGTAGATCAGTTCCAGCGACCCGGCTTCGAGGCGCACGGTGCCGCCCATCTGCGTCGTCGCTTCGTAAGGCAGCGTCACCGGCCGGCCCAGGTCCAGCACGAGGTCGGGCTCGGCGCGGTCGAGGATGTCGATGTTGAGCCAGGTCGGCTTGTAGTCCTTGCCCGAGCCCAGGTTGATCGCACGCGGACGCCACGGGCCGGGGGCGCGCAGGCGCGCGAAGCCTTGCTGGAAGCCGTCGACGAACGCCAGCAGATCGGCGTACTGCGCGATCGGATCGTGCACGGCGTCGGGCGTGCGGAATGTGGCCAGGCGCTTGCGTGCTTCCTCGTAGAACGCGGGCGTGGCGAAGTGCTGGCCGAACCATTGCTCCACCTGTTCGGGCAGCCACAGCACCGAGTCGCGGAACGCCGGAGCCGGGTCCGTGGTGGGCGTGTATTCCGAGATCACCGGCGTGCCCAGCGACAGACAGTGGAATGCACGCGCCTGCTCGAAGCGGTTGCTCTCGTAGTAGTGGCAGTTCAGCACGGCCTTGGCATTGCCGATGAACTCGTCGCGTTCGGGGCCGTAGACCGGCGAGTCGAACGTGGCCACGCTGAAGCCGGCGGCCTCCACGCTGGCGATGAACTGCTGGCGGCGCGGGTTCATGCTGCCGAAGAACAGCAGGTCGATCGGGCGTTCCTCGAGCGCCAGCGTGGGCTTGTCCAGGTACGCGGCGTAGCCGAACGGCACGATGGGCACGTCGTCCGGGTCCTGCGCATAGGCCGGCACGTTGGCGGCGTCGTAGTCGACGACCGCCGAGCGGCGCAGCAGCGCGAGATAGTCGGGGCTGACGGCGGCGCCGCCCTGGCCCAACTGTTCCAGGTTCACGAACACGCAGGCGTTGCGCTCCTGCCAGTCGGCCGGGAAGCCGAGATGGGCGCCGAACACGAAATTCACCGCATCCTCGCGCAGCCGGTTCTTGGCCATCGTCACCTTCGCGCCCAGGCGCCGGAACATGTGGCGGAAGTAACGTGCCTGGTCGAGGAAGCCGAGCGAATGCACATAGCCGGCAGGCTGGATGATCGCCAGGTGGATTGCAGGGGCATTCTTCATGGAACCGGGCTCCGAAAGTCGTTCGATTGCCGCGTTCGTCCGGACGTGCCGGACGGGTAACGGTCATGGAACCGATTCTGGAGAGCGGGGCGCCCGGCCAAGCACCGAAAAGGGCCCGGGAGGGCCGGCAATTCGCGCCAGAACTTGAGCCGCGGCCTTTCCTAGTGCGCCTGGCGCAGCTTCAGCGCCTCGATGGCGCGGCCGGTGCCTTCGTACAGCACGACCAGGTTGCGCGCGGCCAGCGTGGTGCCGCGGCCGGCGACGGAGCCTTCGAGATCCGGGCGTTCGCCGATCTCCAGGCAACGCAGCCAGGCCGATTCGATCATCGGCAGCAACTCGCCGGCGCGCGTCGGTTCCTCGGTCGCCCAGTCGAGCAACAGGTCGCCGAGCGCGAAGAAGAAATCGGGCGAGTGCGACCAGGCGGCCATCGCAGCATCGGCGAGCTGCACGCCCAGTGCATGCTGGCGGCATTTCTTGAGTGCATGGATCTCGCGCACCAGCCGGTCGTGGTGCCAGCCGGGCGTGGTGCCCGCCAGCGTCACGACGGCGCCGCTGGCGTCCTCGCAGGCCCGCGAGCGCGCGAAGTGCGCGCAGGCGTCGGCGTAGCGTTCGTAGACGTCGTGATCCTTGCCGATCTGGTAGTGCAGGTAGGCGTCGTCGGGCGCCTGCGCCAGCGCGCGCGCGAGCAGGTCGGCGTTGCGGCCTGCCTTGGCCTTGAGCGCGTCGGAGCGGTAGCCGTCGTGTCCGAGCACGGTGCTCAGGCGCTTGACCGGCTTCTTGTGCTTCGGTTGTTCGTGGACGTGACCTTCGTAGCGCACGCCGTGCGGCAGCACGCGCGGCAACCAGCTGGGCGCGACGGAGATGCCGATCGGCGTGTCGAAGTGGCTGTCCACGCGCAGCGTGCCGACGAAGTCGGGCGCGGTGTGGCGCAACGCCAGCAGTTCGATGCCGGCCTCGGCGATCCACTCGTCGGCATCGATGACCACGTTCCAGTCGGCGCCGGCCAGCTTCAGCGCCGCGTTGCGGGCGGCGGCGAAATCGTCGCACCACTCGAAGTGACCCACGCGCGCGCCCGCGGAGCGCGCGAGCGCGACGGTCGCGTCGGTCGAGCCGGTGTCGAGCACCACCATCTCGTCCACGCAGTTGCTGACGCTGGCGAGCGCGCGCACGATGCGCGGGGCTTCGTTGCGCACGATCATCACCAGGGCGACGCGATAAGGAGTCATCGGTCGTTCGCGGCCAGGGCGTGCGGCGTGAGGCCGGCGAGGTGTCGTTCGTGCATGCGGGTCAGCAGCGCGTCCATGTCGCGCGCCAGGAGTTCGGCGTCGAACAGCGGCAGCGAGCGGCGGTTGACGTCCAGGTGCGTCTTGATGCCTTGCAGCGTCTCGGGCTCGTTGGCCAGCGCGGTGGCGAACGCAACGTAGTGGTCGTCGTCAGGACAGGCCAGGTCGGCGAGGCCGCAGGCCGTCACGAGGCTGGCGGCCACGCGCGAGGCGAAGGTCGGGCCCGGCACGGTGAGCACCGGCACGCCGGCCCACAGCGCCTCGCTGGCGGTGGTGTGCGCGTTGCAGGGCCAGGTGTCGAGGAACAGATCGGCGGCGCGCAGGCGGGCGATGTGGCTGGCGAGATCGAGCTTGGCGGCGAAGAACACGCGCTCGGGTGCGACGCCGCGGGCGGCGAGCTCGCGCAGCAGGTTCTCCTTCGCGTGCGGGTTCCAGGCCAGCATCCACAGCACCGTGCGCGGCGCGTCGGCGAGGATGCGCGACCACAGGTCCAGCATGTGGGGCGACAGCTTGTACGTCTGGTTGAAGCAGCACAGCACGACGGCGTCGTCGGGCAGGCCCAACTGGGAACGCGGCGGGCAGGGCGGCAGCGGGCGCGCGGCGTCGTTGGGCTGGTAGCAGCCGTCGAGCTGGGCGATGTGTTCGGTGTAGTTCGCGGCGTGGGCCAGCGGCGTGACGACGCGGTCGCCCATGAAGTAGTCGATGAACGGCGCGCCGGTGGTGGCCGGGTAGCCGAGATAGCAGGCCTGCACCGGCGCGGGCCGGTAGGCCATCAACTCCATGCGGCTGTCGCGCGTATGGCCCTTGAGGTCGATCAGGATGTCGATGCCGTCGTCGCGAATGCGCTTGGCCACGGCGCAGTTGCCGGTCTCGCGCACATCGACGAAGTGCTCGCAGGCGGCGCGCACGCGGCGGCCGATGTCGGAGTCGTCGTCGCGGCTGTGCGAGTACAGGAAGGTCTCGAAGCGGCTCGAGTCGCGGCGCTCCAGCAGTTCCGTCATCAGCACCGCGGTGGCGTGGTGATAGAAGTCGGACGACAGGTAGCCCACGCGGATGCGGCCGGGGCGGCGCGGGCCGGGGGCCGGCAGCGGCACGAGGTGGTTGGTGAGGCCGGCGACGCGGCGCTCGGCGAGGCGGCGCTGCTGCAGCGGCGTCGACTCGATGGCGATCAGCGCGAAGGGCAGCAGCAGCCGGGCCGTCTCGGGGTCGTCGCGATCGACGGCGTCGAGCAGCGCGCGGGTGTCGGCGGCGTCGTCCTGCCAGTGGCAGGCCTGGCGGTTCTCCTGCACCACCAGGCTCAGCGCGAGGGCGCGGGTGGCGCCGTCGTCGAGCGAGATCGCGGTGCGGAAGCACTCGGCGGCCTCCAGGTCCATTGCCATGTCCATGAAGCACAGGCCCAGGCGATAGTGCACGATCGCCGAATCCACCTTCAGCGTCAGCGCCTTGAAATAGGCATCGACGGCCAGTCGCGGGTTGCGCGTCTGGAACAGGGCGTTGCCGTAGGCGTTGTAATAGTCGTGATCGCGCGGCGCGTCTTCGGACAGTGCCTCCAGCGTGCGCAGCGCATCGGCGGGGCGGGCCATCTGCAGCGCCAGCTCGGCCGCGATGCGACAGGCGACGGCGCTGCCGCGATCGAGTTCGCACGAGCGCTGCGCGGCCTCCAGCGCGGCGACATGCTGGCCCAGCGCCATGCGCGAGCGGGCCAGGTTGATCCACATCAGCGAGTCGGCCGGCGCCAGGTCGGTGGCGCGCTCGAATTCATGCGCCGCCGCGTCCCAGCGCTGGGCGCGCTGCGCATGCAGGCCGGCCTGGCGATGGGCTTCGGCGCGGCGCGCGCTGGCATCGGGGCCCGGAGATGAGAAGTTCTTCATGATCGGGCCAGTCTAGGGTCAAGACGCGGCGGGAACGCTCCGATAACAGGCCCAGTCACGGCGCAGTTCGCAGGAACGTCCGGGTCGACTGCCTTGGTCAACGAGGAAACGGCGACCCGAAAACGCGAGTGCGATGCACAACGCCTTCGCAGCGGTCGTGCAAGGAGCTGATCAAAAAGTCCTCAAGTCTTTCGATCAGGGTTTCGATAACCATCTCACGGCCCCTACCGTTTTCGACTTTGGGGCGAACCTCCGGGCAATCCCGCCCGGATTTTGTCTCCCCAGGAGTAAACATCATGACTCTCTCGATCAATACCAACATTGCCTCGATCGACGCCCAGCGCAATCTGTCGAGTTCGCAGTCCTCGCTCGCCACGTCGATGCAACGCCTGTCTTCGGGCCTGCGCATCAATTCGGCCAAGGACGACGCCGCCGGCCTGTCGATCGCCGAACGCATGAACTCGCAAGTGCGCGGCATGAACGTGGCCATCCGCAACTCCAACGACGGCATCTCGCTGGCCCAGACCGCCGACGGCGCGCTGGCCCAGGTCGGCAACTCGCTGCAACGCATGCGTGAACTGGCGGTGC
>FTIF01005300.1_pt1 | contig 16976 bp, 14 predicted proteins | sample 1658001 | NCBI WGS metagenome assembly FTIF01 (sample SAMEA3914789, study PRJEB12502) | metagenome | biome: forest; material: soil | place: Canada | collected 2011-07-03 | depth 0.3 m | reverse complement strand
TACGCCGACAACTGGGCCAATGTGCAGTTCCAGCGCATGGCCAATGTGTCGCTGGCGCCGGGCAAGGACAAGCAGACCGCAGCGGAGATGATCAAGAACGTCGAGAACGGCATCTACATCATCGGCGACGGCTCCTTCTCCATCGACCAGCAGCGCTACAACGCGCAGTTCGGCGGCCAGCTGTTCTACGAGATCAAGAACGGCGCCATCACCCAGCAGATCGAGGACGTGGCCTACCAGATCCGCACACCGGAATTCTGGAACTCCTGCGTCGGCGTCTGCGACGAGCGCGACTTCCGCTTCGGCGGCTCGTTCTTCGACGGCAAGGGCCAGCCGATCCAGGTATCGGCGGTATCGCATGGCTCCAGCACGGCGCGCTTCAACGGCGTCAACGTCATCAACACCGCCCGCAGCCTCGGCTGATAAAGGACCTCCAAATGAACATGTTTAACGAACAGGACGCCCGCGCACTGCTGGAAAAGGTGGTGAAGATGTCCAAGGCCGACGAATGCACGGCCACGCTGGACGGCAAGATCGACGGCAACATCCGTTACGCGCTCAACAACATCTCCACCAGCGGCGTGATCAACGACTGCGATCTCGCCGTATCGGTGGCTTACGGCAAGCGCGTCGGCACCTCCACCATCAACCGCTTCGACGACGCCTCGCTGGAGCACTGCGTGCGCCGCGCCGAGGAACTGGCCAAGCTGGCGCCGGAGAACCCGGAATTCATGCCGGCCATCCCCAAGCAGGAATACAAGCCCAGCAGCACCTACTTCGACAAGACGGCGGCGATCACGCCCGAGTTCCGGGCCCAGGTGGCGGCGGACTGCATCCTGCCCTGCCGCAGCGACAAGCTGGTGGCAGCGGGCTTCTTCAACGACACCCAGGCCTTCAGCGCCATCAACAACAGCAACGGCAATTTCGGCTACCAGCGCAGCACCAACGCCAATTTCACCTGCACCGTGCGCACCGCCGACGGGCGCGGCTCCGGCTGGGTGGCGCGCAACGTCGCCGATTTGTCGCAGTTCAGCACCAAGAGCGAGATCGGCATCGCCATCGACAAGGCCAAGCGCTCGGTCGACGCCAAGGCGCTGGAGCCGGGCAAGTACACCGTCGTGCTGGAGCCGGCCGCCAGCGCCCACCTGATCTCCGACATGATGAACGGCTTCGACGCGCGCCAGTGCGACGAGGGCCGCAGCTTCCTGACCAAGAAGGGCGGCGGCAACCGCCTCGGCGAGAAGGTCTTCGACGAAAGCGTGACCCTCTACGCCGACCCCTGGGACGCCGACTCCGCCGTAGTGCCCTGGGACGACGAGGGCATGGCGCGCCAGCGCACGCCGATCATCACCAAGGGCGTGGTCGACAGCCTGCAGTATTCGCGCTACTGGGCCAAGCTCAAGGGCAAGCAGGCCGGCGCCAAGCACGGCAACATCATCCTGATCGGCGGCGACAAGTCCACCATGGACCTGGTCAAGACCACCAAGAAGGGCATCCTGGTGACCCGCACCTGGTACATCCGACTGGTCGACCCGCAGACCGTGCTGCTCACCGGCCTGACCCGCGACGGCACCTTCTACATCGAGGATGGCGAGATCAAGTATCCGATCAAGAACTTCCGCTTCAACGAATCGCCGGTGATCATGCTCAATAACGTCGAGGAGTTCGGCAAGCCGGTGCGCGTCACCGACGACGAATCGCCCTTCGTCATGATGATCCCGCCGATGAAGCTGCGCGAGTTCACCTTCACCTCGCTGTCGGACGCGGTCTGATGCAAGCGCCCGGGGACCGCGCCGCATGGCGGAACCCGACGCGCGCGCAGTTCCTGCGCATGCTGCTGGGCAGCGCGGCCGCCGCCGCGCTGCCCGCTTTTGCGGCAGCACCGCCGGATGCAAAATCAACCACGCGCGGCCCCTACGACTTCCACTTCACCCGCCTGATGTACGAGTCCGGCGACTGGGACGTGGATCAGCGCATGCCGTCCAACCTGATCGACGCGCTGCTGCAATACACCACGTTGCGGGTGGACCCGCAGGAGCACGTCATCCCGCTGGCCGACCCGCGCATGCTCACCGCGCCGTTCTGCTACATGGCCGGCCACCGCCTGGTGGAATTCAACCCGGACGAGCGCCGCAACTTCGAGCGCTACGTCCGCAACGGCGGCTTCGTCTTCGCCGACGACTGCAACCATGACATCGACGGCCTCTTCGCCAAGTCCTTCGAGTCGCAGATGTCCTCGATCTTCGGCGCGGAAGCCATGCAGAAGCTGCCCAAGGACCACGCCATCTATCACAGCTTCTTCGGCTTCGACGGGCCACCCGCCACCTCCATCGAGCTCAACGGCTGGGGCGACGATCTGGTTCACGACTACCTCAAAGGCATCACCCTCGGCGGCCGCCTCGGTGTGCTCTACAGCAACAAGGATTACGGATGCGAATGGGATTTCGACTGGCACAACAAGCGCTTCAGCGCGCAGGACATCAGCAAGTTCGGCGTCAACGTGGTGATCTACGCGCTGACCGCCTGAAGGTGATGCCATGAGCGAGCCATTGACCGAAGCTGCCGTGAGCGCTCAGCTCGAGCGCCTGGGCCAGGTGCGCCAGGCCATCGGCCGCGCCATCGTCGGCCAGGCGGAAGTGGTGGAGCAGTTGCTGATCGGCCTGCTGGCCGGCGGCCACTGCCTCATCGAAGGCGTGCCGGGCCTGGGCAAGACCCTGCTGGCACGCACGCTCGGCAGAGCGCTGGCGCTGGACTTCGGCCGCGTCCAGTTCACTCCGGACCTGATGCCCAGCGACATCCTCGGCACCGAGATCCTGGAAGAGGACCACGGCACCGGCAAGCGCCACTTCAGGTTCCAGAAAGGGCCGGTGTTCACCAACCTGCTGCTCGCCGACGAGCTCAACCGCACCCCGCCCAAGACCCAGGCGGCGCTGCTGGAAGCGATGCAGGAGCACACCGTCAGTTATGCCGGCGTCACCCACCAGCTGCCCGAGCCGTTCTTCGTGCTGGCCACGCAGAATCCGCTGGAGCAGGCCGGCACTTATCCGCTGCCGGAAGCGCAGCTCGACCGCTTCCTGTTGCACGTGCGCGTCGCCTATCCGGCGGAAGCCGAAGAGCGCGCCATCCTGACCCAAACCACCGGCCTGGGCGATGCCGATGTGCAGGCGGTCATCGGCGGCGAGGAAGTGCTGGCCTTGCAGAAGCTGGTGCGCCAGGTGCACTTGGGCGACGACGTGCTCGACTGGATCGTGCGCCTGGTGCGCGCCACCCGGCCACAGACCGGTGCGCCGGCCGAGCTGGCCTCGTGGCTGCGCTGGGGTGCCGGCCCGCGCGCCGGCCAGGCCCTGGTGCTCACCGCCAAAGCGCGCGCCCTGCTGCACGGCCGCCTCGCCGCCACCCGCGAGGACGTCAGGGCGATGACCGCGCCAGTGCTGCGGCACCGCCTGATCCTGTCCTTCGCCGCCGAAGCGGATCGGCGTACCACGGACGACGTGATCGAAGCCCTGTTGCGTGCGGTGCCCTTCCCGACGTGACTCCCGGCTTGACCAAGCCAGTCGACGCCGCCGGCTTCGACCCCGCCGCGATCCCGGCGGAAGTGCGCGCGCGCCTGCGCGGCCTGCGCCTGGGCACGCGGCTGAACTCGCGCAGCGCCGGCATCGGCCAGCACACCGGCCATAGCCGCGGCGCCGGCCTGGAGTTCGCGCAATACCGCGCCTACGGCCAGGGCGACGAGCCGCGCCAGGTGGACTGGAAGCTGTACGCCCGCTCCGACCGTTACTTCGTGCGCGACGCCCTGCGCGAAAGCCCGCTGACCATCTGGCTGCTGCTCGACGCCAGTGCTTCGATGGAGCAGGCCGACGCCGCGCGCCCGCACTACCGCAAGCTCGACGCCGCCTGCGCCCTTGCCGCCTGCGTCGCCGAGATCGCCCTGCAGCAGGGTGACAGCTTCGGCCTCGCCGCGCTCAGCGGCGCCGGCATGCAGGTGCTGATGCCTGGCGGCGGCCCGCGCCATCGCGACCGCCTGTGGCTGGAGCTGCGCGCCCTGCGCCACGGCGGCACCCTGCCCTCGGAAAGCACCGTGCGCCCCCTGTGGGAACGCATCGCCCCCGGCACCCTGGTGTTAACGCTCTCCGACGATTTCGACGATTCCCTGGTGACGTTCGTCGAACGCCTCGCCGCCGCCGGCCGCGACGTGCTCTCCATCGGCCTGCTCAGCGCCGAGGAGCGCGACTTCCCCTTCCTCGGCGGTCACCGCTTCCACGAACCGGAGTCCGGCGCCGAGCTGCACCTCGAAGCGCGCGGCGGCGCCGATACATTCATCGGCCGTTTCCAGGCTGCCCGCGCCGCCCTGTCGCGACGCCTCGCCGCCAGCGGCATCCGCCACTGCGATCACGTTCTCGATGAAGCGCTCGACGCGCCGTTGCAGCGCCTGTTTCGCGCCGGCGGCTGGACGGCGCCCGCCTGATGCTGTCGCTGCTCGCTCCCGGCGCCCTGCTGGCGCTCGCCGTGCTGGCCGTGCCGCCGCTGATCCACCTGCGGCGGCGCACTGAGCAGAAGCTGCTGCGCTTCGCCGCCCTGCGCTGGCTGGGCCAGGGCGCGCGCCCGCGCAGACAGTTGCGTCTGGAACATCGCCTGCTCCTGCTGGCCCGCCTGTGCCTGCTGGCAGTGCTGGCCTTTCTGCTTGCGGTGCCGGTGTGGCGCAGCACTCCCACGCCCGGCGCATCCTGGGTGGTGGTGACACCCGGCCTCGACCCGGCCGCCGCGCGCACGGCAGTGGAAGGCTCGCCCGTCGAATGGCGCTGGCTGGCTCCTGCATTTCCATCACTCGATGCGCCCCCGTCGATGCCAGCTGGAAACAGCTTCGCCAGCCTGCTGCGCCAACTCGACGCCGAGCTGCCGCCTGGCACCGCGCTGCAGGTGGTGGTGCCGCAGGAACTGTCCGGCCTCGACGCCGAGCGCCTGCAACTGCGACACAAGGTGGAATGGCGCGTGCTGCCCGGCAGCACGGCTCCGCAGAAGCCCACTCCCGCAGGCAAGGACTTGAAGCTGACGCTGCGCCATGACGCGCAGCACAGCGCCGGCCTGCCGCTGGTGCGCGCACTCGCAGCAGCCTGGCGTGCCTCCGGCCTGAATGTGAGCCTCGATGAAGCACAGTCCGACGCGCCGCCGACAGGGACTGCCGACGCCCTGTTCTGGCTCGGCGCGGAATTGCCGGAGACGCTGCTGCAATGGGCACGCACCGGCGGCACCTTGATCGCCACCGTGCCCGGCACTGCAGCGGAAGACGCAGCCGGCATCGACGCTGCCGCGGCCCTGCCCTCGCCAATGCCATTTGGACAAGGACGCCTGCTGCTGTTTGCCACGGCGCTGGATCCGAACCGCAACCCCGCCTTGCGCGATCCTACCCTGCCGACCCGCCTGCTGGCGCTGCTGCGTCATGACCCGGCGCCGCCGGACCGCGCACCGGCGACAAGCGTGAGTCCGTTGCCCGTGGCGGAGGCGATATCCGACAAGGTCGGCGCCACCTCGCTCGAAACCTGGACGGCGTTGCTCGTCGCCCTGCTGTTCCTGGCCGAGCGCCTCCTGTCCCTGCATGCCGCGAGACGCGGCCGATGAACGCCGCACCCCTGTCCCCTGCCCTGCGCCGCACGCTGCGCGCCGCACGGCTGCGCGCAGTGGCGGCGACAACGCTGACCGTCCTGCCGGTAGCCGCCAGCCTGCTGCTCCTGCTCGGCCGGTACGCGCCTGTGGCGCTGAGCGCGATTGCAGCCGCGCTGCTGGCAGCGGCATGGCTCGCACTCTCGGTCCGTGCCTGGCGCGCACTGGATCAACGCTGGCTGGCCCGCGGCCTCAACACACGACTGCCCGCACTGGAAGACAGTGCCGAGCTGCTGATGCCGGATGCCGGCGCCCTGCCGCCGATGGCGGCCTTGCAGCGCACGCGCCTCGATGCGCGCCTGGCACAGACCGCGCTGCCCGATCTGCGGCCGCAGTATCCACGGCGCCGCCTGCTGCTGGCCTGGCTCGCCGGCTTGGCTCTGATAGCAGTCGCTTACGAAGGCAAGGCGCTGCGCAACGTCATCGCGCAGCACCACGCCACACCCTCGCCGAGCAGCGGCGAAGCGGCAGTGACACCGTCGATCCACATCCTGCCGCCGGCCTACACCGGCCTGTCCGCAAGCGAAATCGGTGCGCTGGATCTGAAAGCACCAGTAGGCAGCACGCTGCAATTCACAATGGGCATCGCGCAACCGGCAAGCACGGTGACACTGGCTTTCGCCGACGGCCGCAAGCTGGGGCTGAAACAACAGGGCGACACCTGGCAAGTCACGTTCAAGCTCGATGCGTCGGCCCTGTATCGCCTGGAACTGGATGGAGCCTCCACCGCGAACCAGCCGCTGCATCGCCTGGAAGCCCTGCCCGACCGTCCGCCCGAAGTGCTGGTGCACGCGCCGGACAAAACCCTCAACCTGCTCGCCGACAAGCAAAAGAGCTGGGAGCTGTCGTTCGAAGCCAGCGACGACTACGGCCTCGGACCGGCGGAGCTGTCCATCTCGCTGGCGCAGGGCTCCGGCGACAACGTCAAGACCACCGAGCGCAAGCTGACGCTGGACGGCCGCGGCGACGCGCGCCACCGCAACTACAACACCACGCTGGACCTGGCCGCCCTGGGCTTCGCCCGCGGCGACGACCTGATCGTGCGCCTCAGCGTGGCCGACAACCGCCAGCCGCAAGCCAACCTCACCCGCAGCGCCAGCTTCATCCTGCGCTGGCCGGAGCAGGCCGCAAGCCAAGGCTCCGGGGTAGAGGGGCCGGTGCAGAACGCCACGCCCGCGTTCTTCCGCAGCGAGCGCCAGTTGATCATCGACACCGAGGCGCTGCAGTCCGAGCGTGGCAACCTGGAAGCGGCGCGCTTTGCCGCACGCGCCGATGCGCTCGGCGTGGACCAGAAGATGCTGCGCCTGCGCTACGGCCAGTTCCTTGGCGAGGAATTTGAAAGCGAAGCCGAGCACGACCCACGCAAGGAAGGCCAGAAAGAGGGTGGAGCCGAGGATCACGACGCGCCCCCCGCCGCCGCGCCGGGCAGCGATGCCTTCGGCAAGGAAGGCAACATCCTCCACGAGTACGGCCACATTCACGATATCGCCGAAGCCACCACCCTGCTCGATCCGGAGACCCGGAAAATCCTCAAGTCGGCGCTGGACGAGATGTGGCAGGCGGAGCTGCGGCTGCGCCAGGCCCAGCCCGAGCAGGCACTGCCGTTCGAGTACAAGGCGCTGGACTACATCAAGCAGGTGCAGCAGGCCGAGCGCATCTACCTGGCCCGCGCCGGCCTGGAACTGCCGCAGCCGGATATGGGCAGACGTCTCAGCGGCGACCGCAGCGGCCTCACCGATCGCAGCACCGCACTGCCAGCCCCGCAAAGCGGCGACGGCACGCTGACCGCGCTATACCGCGCGGCGTCTTCCGGCGGCGTGGTCGACGTCACTGCCTTGCAGGACTGGCTGCACGCCCATGCCGATGTAGCGCCGAATGCGCTGGGCCTGATCGCCGCTGCCGACAAGCTGCAACGCGATCCGTCCTGCCAGTCCTGCCGCAGCGAATTGCAATCCCTGCTGTGGCCGCTGCTGCCATCGCCGCCGACTGCGATCACGCCGCGCAGCGCCGCCGATGCGGCCGGTAGCGCTTACCTGGATGCGCTGCCCGCGCCGGCAGCAGCGGGAGCGACACCGTGAACGCTGCCTCCCTCCCGACCCTCTGCGCCGTCCTGCTCGCGCTAGGCGCTGCCATCGCCATCTGGGGCGGTGTGCGTAGTGTCGGTTGGCGCCGCCCGCGTGTATGGGCGCAGGCACCGCTGGCGGCGCTGCTCTACCTGGCCTTGTTCCCACCGTCGCTGCACGGACGCGGCGAGGTGCTGAACCTGATCACGCCGGGCGCAACGCCGCAGCAATTGCGCGCCCTGCCCTTCAGCGATTTGCGCGCCATGCTCCCCGGCACACCCGAGGTGCAAAACGCGGAGCAGGTCCCCGACTTGGCCACTGCGCTGCGGCTGCATCCGGAAGTGCGTGGGCTCAGCGTCATCGGCGCCGGCCTGTCCCCGCGCGATCTGCCGGTCGCGGCAGGCTTGAGCCTGCGCTTCGATGAGGTGCCGCAACAAGGCCTGGTCGAATTGCAGGCGCCAGCCACGGTCCCGCTCGGCCAGCAATGGACGCTGAGCGGAAGAGTGGCGACGCCCGGTGCGCGGGTGGAGCTGCACGATCCCTCGGGCGCCGTGGTGGACACCGTGCTGCCGGATGCGCAGGGACGCTTCCGCGCTTCCGCATCCGCGGGCGGCGAAGGCCCCGCGCGTTTCGAGCTGCATCTGATCAAGGCTGGCCAGGCCGAACAGATCACCTCGGTGCCGCTGCTGGTGCGCGGCGGCACTCACCTGTCGCTGCTGTCGTTCGAGGGCGCGCCGGGCGCGGAAGGCAAGTACTGGCAGCGCTGGGTCGCCGATGCCGGCTTCGACCTGGCCGTCACGACCGGGCTGACGCAAAACGTCGCCGTGCACCAGGGACAGGTAGAGCTGACACCGCAACGATTGGCCACAGCGGACCTGGTGATGATCGACGCGCGCGCCTGGGACCTGCTGCCGCCTGCGCAGAAATCTGCGCTGCGCAACGCAGTGGAGCAAGGCTTGGGCCTGCTGCTGCGCGCCGATGTGCCGCCGAGCGACTCTACCGCCGCCGACTGGGCGGAGTTGGGTTACAAAGTCGCAGCCGCCGATGCTCCGCGCGACGTGCCGCGCGATGTGGTGCTCGATCACGCTCTGGGCCTACACGAGCGCCAGACCTTCACTGAAGCGCCGGTGTCAGTAGACGCAACCGACGCCGGCACCCTACTCAGCGCCGACGACGGCGAAGTACTCGCCTGGCAGCGCACCTTGGGCCACGGCCGCGTCGGCCTGCTGCGCCTGGTGGACAGCTACCGCCTGCAACTGATCGGCGAACCGGCGCGCTACGGCACGCTGTGGGCCGGCCTGCTGTCGGCGGTGGCGCGCCCGCATGCACCGCCACCGCCCGGCCCCGAACTGCCGCCGCAATCCTGGGTCGGTGAGCGCTCCGTGTTGTGCGGGCTGGGCGATGCCGCGGCCGTGCGCGCACCGGGCAGCAACGATCCAGTGGCGCTCAGCGTCGACGCCGACGGCTGCGTCGCCTACTGGCCGGCGCAATCCGGCTGGCAGGTATTGCAAAGCGCCGGTGCCAGCTGGCCATTCTACGTCCGCGCCGCGGACGATGGCGCTGCCCTGCGCAGCGCACGCGACCAGTTGGCGACGCAATTGCTGGCGCAGAAAGTCCTTTCCGAACTTCCGCCCGCCGCGCCGCATCGGGTGCCCGTGCCGCGCTGGCCCTTCCTGCTGGCCTGGCTGATGCTGGCCCTGGCCACCTGGTGGGCGGAACGCACCGGCTGGGGCGCATCACGGCGTACCAGCCTGCCTTCCGGCACAACCTGAATTTCGGCTGAGCGCAGAGCCGTTTCGGCAGCCGTAATCGCAGCCTCGCTCTTGACTGTACGTTCATCACCCTTATAATTGAGTGCGTACTCAGTCATATATCCCCGCCCGGCAACCATCCGGTCGGCGCAGAGCGAGAGGTATCCCGCATGAACGTTCTTCTATTCGGCGCCAGCGGCATGGTCGGCCAGGGCGTGCTGCGCGAATGCCTGCTCGACCCTGAAGTGCAGTCCGTAGTCACCATCGGCCGCACCGCGACCGGCACGCGCCACCCCAAGCTGCGGCAGATCGTGCACCCGGATCTGATGGAATACGCCTCGCTCGAAGCCGAGCTCTCCGGCTTCGACGCCTGCTTCTTCTGCCTCGGCATCTCCTCGGGCGGCATGAAGGAAAGCGACTACGCGCGCATCACCTACGGCTACACCCTGGCCGCGGCGGAAGTGCTGTCTCGGCTCAATCCGCAGATGACCTTCACCTATGTCTCCGGTGCCGGCACCGACAGCAGCGAGCTGGGCCGCAGCATGTGGGCGCGGGTCAAGGGCAGGACCGAGAACGCATTGTTGCGCCTGCCGTTCAAGGCCGCCTACATGTTCCGCCCCGGAGCCATCGAGCCGCTGCACGGCATCCGCTCCAAGACCGCGGCGTACCAGCTCTTCTACACCCTGTTCAAATGGATACTGCCGCCGTTGCGGCAGGCATTTCCAAATTTCATCACCACCACCGAACAGCTCGGCCGCGCCATGCTGGTCGCGGCAAAGCAGGGCGCGCCGAAACGCATCCTGGAAAGCCGGGATATCGTGGCCCTTGCCCCAGATTGAGTGATGAAAAAACCGTAGGACGAAATAAAATCAGCCGCTGCCCGTTAGCGCCTGACTGATGCTGGAAAAATCCAGCCCGCCACTCCCCGCCTCGCTGTGCCGCCGATACAACTCCCGCGCCAGGGCGCCCAACGGTGTCGACGCCGCGACAGCCAGCGCCGCTTCCTGCGCCAGCCCCAGATCCTTCAGCATCAGGTCGGTGCCGAAGCCGCCGCTGTAGCCGCGCGATGCCGGCGCGTTGTCCATCACGCCGGGCCAGGGGTTGTACACCTCCAGCGTCCAGTTGCGGCCCGAGCTTTTCGCCATGATGTCGGACAGCATCTTGGCATCGACGCCGCTGGCCACGCCCAGCTTGATCGCCTCGGCCGTGCCGATCATCTGGATGCCGAGCAGCATGTTGTTGCAAATCTTGGCGATCTGACCGGCGCCGCTGGCGCCGGCATGGAAGATGTTGCGCCCCATCTTCTCCAGCAGCGGACGCGCACGTTCCAGCGCCGCGGCCTCGCCACCGACGATGAAGGTCAGCGTGCCCGCCGCCGCACCGGCGGTACCGCCGGAAACCGGCGCGTCGATCATGGCAAAGCCCCTGGCACTTGCTGCCGCGGCGACTTCACGCGCGGTCTGCGGCGCGATGGTGCTGCTGTCGATCAGCAGTGCGCCGGGTTTTGCCGCGTCAAGCAGCCCGCCTTCACCCAGATAAAGCTTGTGCACATGGGCGCTCGCCGGAAGCATGGAGATGACCACATCGGCCTCGCGCACCGCTTCGGCCGCACTGGCCGCGGCAATCGCGCCGGCATCGGCCAGCGTCTTCAGCGCGGGGGGAACGAGATCGAACACGCGCAGGGCATGACCCGCTTTCAACAGGTTCAGCGCCATCGGGCCGCCCATATTGCCGAGGCCGATGAAGGCGATTTTCTGCATGACTGCTTCCTTGTTTAGTGTATTCACAGGTCTGCCAGGGGATGCGCACCCTGCGGCCAGGCCGGGGCGGCGAAATGCGCATCGATCCACGCCGGCGTGACTGCATCCAGCGTCGCCGGCTGCCACTGCGGCTTGTTGTCCTTGTCGATCAACAAGGCGCGCACGCCTTCGGCGAAGTCCGGATGGGCACAGCACTGCAGGGCCACAATCAATTCCAGGCGGAATACTTCAGCCAGGCTCAGGGTTGCGGCGCGGCGGCGCAGCTCCCACACCAGGGCCATGGTGGTGGGCGAGCCCGCCGCCAGTGTGGCGGCGCCGCGCCTGATCCAGGCATCCTCGCCGGCATAGGTGGCGATGCGCTGCACCACGCCAGCCAGGCTGTTGCCGACGCACAGGGATTCGATGGCCGCTGCCTGCTTGCGCAGGTTCGATTCAGGCAACAGCTCCGCGGCCTTGCCGGAATGCCCGTTCAACAACCGCGACAGCAGCAGCCGGTTGCCGGCGGAGGAGTCCTGCCAATCCAGCGTCAGCAGCTCCTCGAACAGGGAATCGCGATCCGCCGCGCGCAGAAAATGATTGGCCAGGCCCGCCTCCAGCGCATCATGCGCATTGAGCGGCACCCCGGTCAGCGCAACGAACAGCCCCATCGCTCCCGGCATGCGCCGCAGGAACCAACTGCCGCCCACGTCAGGAAACAGGCCGATGCCGATTTCCGGCATGGCGATGCGAGAGGTTTCCGTCACCACGCGATGGCTGGCGCCGGCCAGCAGGCCGAGGCCACCGCCCATGACGATGCCGCCGCCCCACACCAGCACCGGCTTGGGGTAAGTGTGAATGCGATGATCGAGCCGGTATTCCTCGCTGAAGAACGCCAGCGCCCCCGGATTCGGCGGCGCTCCCTGGTACTCGACGATGGCCTTGCGCAGGCTGCGCACATCGCCGCCGGCGCAGAGCGCCTTCTCGCCAGCGCCGTGCAGCACCACGCAGGCGATGGCCGGATCGTCTGCCCAGCGCCGCAGCTGCGGATCGAGCAGGCGGATCATGTCGAGCGACAACGCGTTGAGCGACTTCTCCGCATTGAGCTGCGCAAAGCCGATCCTGCGGCCATTGGCGGCCGCAACTTCGCGGAACAACACCACTTGCTGCATGCCGGCGTCGTCAGCCATTGCGCCACTCCGGCTTGCGCTTCTGCAGGAAGGCGCCGACGCCTTCCTTCTGGTCCGCGCTGTCGAACAGGTCGAGGAAAGCCTCGCGCTCCACCGGCAGGATCTGCTTCAGCGGATTGGCGCGCGCACCCTGGATCAGCGCCTTGCAGGCGGTGACGCTGGTGGGGCTCTGGTTCCCAACCTTGGCCGCGAGTTGCAACGCAGCTTCCAGCGCGTCGCCGGTTGGTACCACTTGCTCGACCAGGCCGATCGCTTTCGCTGTCGCCGCATCGACACGCTCGCCGCACAGGATCATGCGCTTGGCCCAGCCCTCGCCCACCAGCCAGGGCAGGTTCTGCGTGCCGCCAGCACAGGGCAGCAGCCCCACGCCCGCTTCCGGCAGCGCCATCTGCGCCTGCTCCTCGGCGATGCGAATGTCGCAGGCCAGCGCGCATTCCAACCCGCCGCCCATGGCATAGCCGTTGATGGCGGCAATGCTGACGCCGCGGAACGCGCTCAGCGCTTCGAAGGCCTCGCCGAAACGCCGCGCCATCTCCCGCGCCAGCGCCTTGTCGCCGTCAGCGAACAGTTTCAGGTCGGCGCCAGCCGAAAAGAACTTGCTGCCCTCACCGGTGACGACCAGGGCATAGATCTCCCGGTCAGCGTTCAGGTCGCGCACCAGCCGCGTCAGCGACTTGAGGCTGTCGGCAGTCCAGGTATTGGCCGGCGGATTGGACAGGATCAGCACGGCGGAGTGGCCGCGCTTCTCCAACTTCAGGTTCACGTATTCGCTCATCGCAGTTCCTCGGTTGCGCCTTCGCGCAAGATGGCGCGGGCGACAATCACCCGCATGATTTCGTTGGTGCCTTCCAGAATCTGGTGGACGCGGCTGTCGCGCACATGCCGCTCCAGCGGGAACTCGCGGCTGTAGCCATAGCCGCCGTGCAGCTGCAGCGCCTGGTTGGCGACTTCAAAACCGACGTCGGTGGCATAGCGCTTGGCCATGGCGCAGTAGGTGGTGGCGTCGGGGCTGCCGCTGTCCAGCTTCCACGCCGCCAGGCGCACCATCTGCCGCGCCGCCACCAGCTCGGTCAGCATGTCGGCGAGGCGGAATTGCAGCGCCTGGAACTGGGCCAGCGGCTGACCGAACTGGCGGCGGGCATTCAGATGCGCCTGCGCACGATCGAGCGCAGCCTGCGCCGTGCCAACCGAGCAGGTGGCGATGTTGATGCGGCCACCGTCGAGGCCCTTCATGGCGATGGTGAAGCCCTCGCCTTCCGCGCCCAGGCGGTTTCCCGCCGGCACCTCGACCGCATCGAAGCTGATGGCGCGCGTCGGCTGGCTGTTCCAGCCCATCTTGTGTTCCAGCTTGCCGTAGTGGATGCCGGGCGTATTGGCCGGCACCGCGAAGGCGGAAATGCCCTTCGCTCCGGCACCGCCGCTGCGCGCCAGCACCACCAGCAGGTCGCTGGCCCCGGCGCCGGAGATGAAGACCTTGCTGCCGCTGATGACATAGTGCTCGCCGCTTTTTTCGGCGCGCGTGCGCAGCGAAGCGGCATCCGAGCCGGCCTCCGGCTCGGTCAGGCAGTAACTTCCGAGCTTCTCGCCGCGCGCCAGCAGCGGCGCCCAGCGCTCGGCGATTTCTCCCCGGCCCCAGGTCGCCACCATCCACGTCACCATGTTGTGGATGGTGATGTAGGCCGCGGTGCTGGTGCAGCCGGCGGCCAGTTCTTCGAGGATGATGCTGGCGTCGAGCCGCCGCAGGCCGAGGCCGCCGCGCGCCTCCGGCGTGTAGATGCCGCAGAAGCCCAGCTCGCCCGCGCGCGCGATGGTCTCGCGCGGAAACTCGCACTCCGCGTCCCAGCGTGCCGCATGCGGCGCCAGTTCGCCGCGCGCAAAGCTGCGCGCAGCATCCTGGAACGCCAGCTGGTCTTCGTTGAGCGCGAAGTCCACGAGTCGCTTTTGCTCAGCGCAGGCTGATGGTGGTGTTGACGCCCGCGTGCAGCGTGCTGTCGTCGAACCAGCGCTGCGTCACCGTCTTGGTCTGCGTATAGAACAGGATCACCTGCTTGCCGTAGGGCCCCAGATCACCGAGCTTGGAACCGCGCGAGCCGGTGAAGGAGAACAACGGCACCGGCACCGGGATCGGCACATTGATGCCGACCTGGCCAACGTCGATGTCTTCCTGGAAGCGCCGCGCCGCCGCGCCGGACTGGGTGAACAGCGCGGTGCCGTTGCCGTTGGGATTGGCGTTGACCAGCGCGATCGCCTCATCGAGCGAAGCCGCCGCCAGGATCACCAGCACCGGCCCGAAGATTTCCTGCTCGTAGATCGCCATGCCCGGCTTCACGCCGGAGAAGATGGTCGGGCCGACGAAGTTGCCTTTCTCGTAACCGGCGACCTGCGGATTGCGCCCGTCCAGCTCCAGCTTCGCGCCTTCGGCTACGCCTTTCTCGATCAGGTCGGTGACGCGCTGCAGGGCGGCGCAGGACACCACCGGGCCGACATCGGTGCCGGCTTCGACGCCCGCATTGATGCGCAGCCCCCGCGCCTTCTCCACCAGCTCCGGAATCCAGCGCTGCGCCTCGCCCACTAGCACCGCCGTCGACGCCGCCATGCAGCGCTGCCCGGCCGCGCCGAAAGCGGCGCCGAGCAGATTGTTGAGGGTCTGCTCCTTGTTTGCGTCCGGCAGCACCACAGCGTGGTTCTTCGCACCCATCATGCACTGCGCGCGCTTGCCGGCCAGCGTGGCGCGCTGGTACACATGGGTACCGACGCGGGTCGAGCCGACGAAGGAAATCGCCTTGATGTCCGGATGATCGCAGAGGCCATTCACCACCTCTTCGCCGCCGTGCACCACGTTGAGCACGCCCTTGGGAACGCCGGCCTGCAAGGCCAGCTCCACCAGGCGCATGGTCACCATCGGGTCCTGCTCCGAGGGCTTCAGCACGAAGGTATTGCCGGTGGCGATGGCCATCGGAAACATCCACAACGGGATCATCGCCGGGAAATTGAACGGGGTGATGCCGGCGCAGACGCCCAGCGGCTGCAGCACGCTAAAGGTGTCGACGCCGCCGGCGACATTGGTCGCCAGTTCGCCCATCTGCAGGGTGCCGATATTGGCGGCATGCTCCACCACTTCCAGTCCGCGGAAAATATCGCCCTCGGCATCGGGTAGGGTCTTGCCCTGCTCGGCGGTGAGAATCGCCGCCAGCTCCTGCATATGCTCGCGGATCAGCTGCTGGTACTTGAGGAAGATGCGGGCGCGGGCGCCGATCGGCGTCTTGCGCCAGGTCTTGAAGGCGTCCTTGGCCGAAGCCACCGCCGCATCGAGCTCCTGCGCCGTGGCGAAGGGCACGCGGGCCAGCACCTGCTGCGTCGCGGGATTCACCACGTCGCGCCACTGCGTGCTGCGGGATTCGACGAACTCACCATTGATCAGCAGCTTCACGGTCGGCGGGACAGCCCCCGCGGTGGCGGATCTGGACGGGGCGGCGGTCTGCATGGCGAATCCTCTGGTCGGTACCGGCTAGCCAAACGCCAGCAGGTTTTGCATTATTCGCATCTGGAGCGGCAAAGATAGGCCTAAAAATGCGAACAAAAGCAAAGCAAGAGCCGCATATTTGCGAATCTTGCGAAGACTCAAGGAGGAGATCATGAGCAAGGTCTACATGGGCGTGCGCCTGCAAAGGCTGCGCGAGGAACAGCGCATCACCCAGGTGGCGCTGGCCAAGGCCCTGGGCATCTCGCCCAGCTACCTCAACCAGATCGAGCGCAACCAGCGCCCGCTGACCGTGCCGATCCTGCTGCGCATCAACGCGCAGTTCGGCGTCGACGTGCAGTTCTTCGCCGAGGACGACGAGGCGCGGCTGATCGCCGACGTGCGCGACGTGCTGGCCGAAACCGGCGCCGGCAACGTCTCCGTCGCCGAAACCCGCTCGCTTGCCTCGAACATGCCGGAGATCGCCCGCGCCGTGGTCGAGCTGCACCGGCGCGGCCGCGCCGCCGCCGAGCGCGCCGACACCCTGGCGGCCCAGCTCGGCGACGGCCACAAGCTCGCGTCCCTGTCCCAGCCCGGCACCCAGGACGAGGTGCGCGACTACCTCAACCGCCGCTACAACCATGTCGCCGAACTGGACCAGGCCGCCGAAGCCATCTTCCAGGACAGCGGCCTGGCGGTAGGCGATGTGGCGACCCGCCTGGCGCAACGCCTGGCCGAGCGCCACGGCGTGCGCATCGTCGTCGCCGGCGCCGATGAAGCCGCCTTCGGCAAGCAGCGCTTCGATGCCGGCAGCCGCGCGCTGCACCTGCCCGAATACCTGCGCCCCGGACAGCAGGCGTTCCAGATGGCGATGCAACTGGCCATGCTGGAGTTGGGCGATCTGCTCGATCAGCTGATCCGCGACGGCGGCTTCAGCGGCCCTGAATCGCAACGGCTGGCGCGCATCGGTCTGGCCAACTATTTCGCCGGCGCCCTGGTGATGCCCTATGCACTGTTCCTACATGCGGCGGAGGAGCTGTCCTACGACATCGAGCGCCTGTCCAACCGCTTCGGCGTCGGCTTCGAGGCGGTATGCCACCGCCTTTCCACCCTGCAAC
>FTIF01002067.1_pt2 | contig 17060 bp, 20 predicted proteins | sample 1658001 | NCBI WGS metagenome assembly FTIF01 (sample SAMEA3914789, study PRJEB12502) | metagenome | biome: forest; material: soil | place: Canada | collected 2011-07-03 | depth 0.3 m | reverse complement strand
TCGGTTCAAGGGCGCGCAGCGCCCGGAACCGACAGCGCAATGTGCAATGTCGGCTCCGCTTCGCTTGAGCCGACCTACACTGAGATCTACGCCGCCTTGAAATACGCCGCAGCCAGCGCCTCGTGCAGCTCGCCCAGGCCGATCTGGATTTCGTCCATCAGGCCCGGCACGCCGAAATCCGCCTTGAGCAGGGCGTCGATGTTGGCGTCCCGCGAGAGGGCGCGGACGCGCTCGATGGAGCGCTCGATCTTGCGGCTCTCCGGCAGGGTCGGCAGGGTCGAGGCAACCTGCGACAGGCAGAACATGATGCTGCGCGGGAACTCGCGGTTCTGCAGCAGGAAGCGCAGCACGCCGGCGCCGTTGACCCGCGTCTTCATGTGCTTGCGGTACATCTGGTAGGCGGTGAGCGAGCGCAACACGCTCATCCAGATGATGTTCTCGAACGGCGACAGGTCCGGGCCGGACTGCTCGCGGCCAAGGCGGGTGGAGCGCACGTCGAGGATGCGCGAGGTCATGTCGCACTGCTCGAGGTTGGTGCCGATGCGCAGGAACTGGAAGCCGACGTCGCGGCTCATATTGCTGGTCAGCACGCTGTAGATCAGCAGGGTGCGGTTAACCACCTCGCTCAGGAAGGCCTGGCGGTGGTTGCGCGGAATGCCTGCCTCGCCGCGCTCCTGCACATAGAAATACAGGTCGTTGAGCCGCTCCCAGGTTTCGCGCGGCATGGTGTCGCGCACCGTGCGCAGGATTTCGCGGGCGTTGTAGAGGGACGACTGGATCGAGCCGGGATAGCGCGGGTCGGCGATGAGGAAGCGCACCACGTTTTCCTCGGTGGCCTCCTCGTAGTGCTCGCGGAAGGTGCTCTCAGCGCCGACGATCTCGATCAGCGGGCCCCAGCCCAGCGTCATGCGCCGCGGCAGGTCCAGCATCAGGATGGCGTTGACGTTGATCAGGCGGGCGGTGTTCTCGGCGCGCTGCAGGTAGCGCCCGAACCAGTACAGGTTGTCGGCGACGCGGGACAGCATCAGGCTCGCCCTCCGGACGAGCAGTGGTTAGTGATTAGTGGCCGGTGATCAGTAACGGCAAAAACACTAGCGCTACCGCTTCCGGCTTTGACTAACCACTGGCCACTGGCCACTAACCACTGCTTCTTCATGCCTTCTGCCCCTGTGACTGTGCCTGGCGCGGCTCGGCGTCTTCGTCGAGGTCGACCACCCAGGTGTCCTTGCTGCCGCCGCCCTGCGAGCTGTTGACCACCAGCGAGCCCTTGACCAGGGCGACGCGGGTCAGGCCGCCGGTGGTGACGTAGGTGCTCTCGCCGCGCGACAGGATGAACGGCCGCAGGTCCAGATGGCGCGGCTCGACGCCGTCGTCGGTGATGGTCGGGGCGGTCGATATCGACAGGGTCGGCTGGGCCATGTAGTTGCGCGGGTTGGCCTCGATCAGGCCGCGGAATTTCTCGCGCTCCTCCTTCGAGGCGCGCGGGCCGATCAGCATGCCGTAGCCGCCGGACTCGTTGGCCGGCTTCACCACCAGCTTGTCCAGGTTGGCCAGCACGTGCTTGCGCTGCTTGGCGTCCATGCACAGGAAACTCGGCACGTTGGGCAGGATCGGCTCCTCGTCGAGGTAATACTTGATCATCGCCGGGACGTAGGCGTAGATCACCTTGTCGTCGGCCACGCCTGCGCCCGGCGCGTTGGCCAGGCCGACCTTGCCGCGAATCCAGGCGCGCATCAGGCCCTTCACGCCGAGGATCGAGTCGGGGCGGAACGCTTCCGGGTCGATGAACAGGTCGTCGATGCGGCGGTAGATGACGTCGACCCGCTTGGGGCCGTAGATGGTGCGCATGTAGACGCAGTCGTCGTCGTCGACGAACAGGTCGGTGCCTTCGACCAGCTCGATGCCCATCTGCTGCGCCAGGTAGGCGTGCTCGAAGTAGGCCGAGTTGTAGATGCCGGGGGTGAGCAGCACCATTTTCGGCTGGTCGCCGGGGCGCGGGCTCAGCGCGGCCAGGGTGTCGTAGAGCTGTGCCGGGTAATCGTCCACCGGCAGGATGTTGCTGGTCTCGAACAGTTCCGGCCAGACCCGCTTGATCACCATGCGGTTTTCCAGCATGTAGGAGACGCCGGAAGGCACCCGCAGGTTGTCCTCCAGCACGTACAGGGTGCCGTCGCTGTCGCGCACCAGGTCGCTGCCGCAGATATGCGCCCACACGCCGAATTTGGGCTGCACGCCGACGCATTGCGCGCGGAAATTCACCGAATCGACCAGCACCTCGGCCGGGACCACCTTGTCCTTGACGATTTTCTGGTCGCCGTAGATGTCCTGGATGAAGTGGTTGAGCGCGTTGACGCGCTGCTTCAGGCCGCGCTCGGTGCGCTCCCATTCCTTGCGGGCGATGACCCGGGGGATCATGTCGAAGGGCCAGGCGCGGTCCAGCGTCTTGCCTTCCGAATACACGGTGAAGGTGATGCCCATCACCTTGATCGCCAGGTCGGCCGCCAGGCGCCGGTCAGCCAGATCCTTGGGCGAGATGCCCTGCAGATAGCTCAGCAGCTGCAGCGCCGCCGGCCGCGGCACGCCGGGCTGCGCAAACAATTCGTCGTAGGCGTCCTGACACCGGTACTGGCTCCACTCAAAAGCCATCTGTAGGTCTTTTCCTTAAGGGTCGATCGGCTGGGCCGCAAACGCGTCAAAAAACCACGCCGATGCATTGATCTTGCGGGGTTTGCTCTCTAACCTAGCAGGAACGCTAAGCAAAACCCAAGCCACGCCGCCCGCGGCCACTACAATCACCGGCATACCCAGACCACAAACCTGATGACCCGTTCCCGCACCGCCCTGGAAATCAAGGGCCGCATGTTGTCGATCACACGCGTGCGGGTGCTCGACCCCGACAGCGCCGCGATCCGCGCGCACATCGAACAACTCGCAAAACAGATGCCGCAGGCGGTCAAGGGCATGGCCGCCGTCATCGACAGCGAGTTCGACACCGACCTGCCGGCCCTGCTGGAAGCGATGCGCAGCGTCGGCATGCAGCCGCTGGCGGTCTCCGAAGGCCCCCTGGCGGCCGCGGCCAAGAGCCTGGGCCTGGCGGTGGTCTCGAAAGACTCCGGCAAAATCTCCGCAGCAGCGCCGGAGCCAGCCAAAGCCGCGCCACAGGCGGCGCAGCCGGCAGCCAGCCCGCGCCGCGCGGCGCGGATCATCACCGAGCCGGTGCGCTCGGGGCAGCAGATCTACGCCGAGCACGGCGACCTGGTGGTGCTGAACACGGTCAGCCCCGGCGCGGAAGTCATCGCCGACGGCTGCGTCCACGTCTACGGCAAGCTGTCCGGCCGCGCCATCGCCGGCGCCCGCGGCGACGAAGGCGCCCGCGTCTTCTGCCGCAAGCTGGAAGCCGAGCTGATCGCCATCGCCGGCATCTACGCAGTATCGGAACAAATCAAGGACGGGCCGCGCGGAGCATCCGCGATGGCCTATCTCGAACATGGGCGGCTCAAGATCGAACCGCATAAAATCTGAAGCAGAAACGCCCTGCACCTCAGGGCTCAAGGAGCACCGTTGGCCAAGATCATCGTAGTCACTTCCGGCAAGGGCGGCGTGGGTAAAACCACTACCAGCGCCTCGTTCGCCACCGGCCTCGCCATGCGCGGCAAGAAAACCGCGGTCATCGACTTCGACGTCGGCCTGCGCAACCTCGACCTGATCATGGGCGTGGAGCGGCGCGTGGTGTTCGATTTCGTCAATGTCATCAACGGCGAAGCGACGCTGAAGCAGGCCCTGATCAAGGACAAGCACCTGGACAAGCTGCACATCCTCGCCGCCAGCCAGACCCGCGACAAGGACGCGCTGTCGCAGGACGGCGTCGAGCGCGTGCTCAACGAGCTGGCGCAGGATTTCGACTACATCGTTTGCGATTCGCCCGCCGGCATCGAGCGCGGCGCCTTCCTGGCCATGTACTTCGCCGACGAGGCCCTGGTGGTGACCAACCCGGAGGTGTCCTCGGTGCGCGATTCGGACCGGGTGCTGGGCATCCTCTCCAGCAAGGCGCGGCTGGCCGAGCGCGGCGAATCCAAGGTCAAGGAGCACCTGGTGCTGACGCGCTACAACCCGGCGCGCGTGGCCAAGGGCGAAATGCTGTCGCTGGAGGACGTCAAGGAGATCCTGGCCATCCCGCTGCTCGGCGTGGTGCCGGAATCGTCCACGGTGCTGACCAGCTCCAACAGCGGCGTGCCGGTGATCCGCGAGGAAGGCAGCGATGCCGGCCTGGCCTACCAGGACCTGGTGGCGCGCTTCCTCGGCGATGAAGTGCCGCATCGCTTCATCACCGAGCAGAAGAAAGGCTTGTTCAGCAAACTGTTCGGAGCGACCTGATGGACTGGCTCAAATTCTTCCGCGCCGAAAAGAGCACCACCGCCAAGACCGCCAAGGACCGGCTGATGCTGGCCGTGGCCTACCAGCGTTCCGGCCACGCCAATGGCCCGTCCTACCTGCCCAAGCTGCGCGAAGAGCTGCTCGGCGTGGTGCGCAAGTACATCCAGGTGCCGGATGAAGCCGTGCAGTTCTCGGTGCAGCGCGAGGACGGGCTGGAAGTGCTGGAGATGAACATCACGCTGCCGGATAGCTGAAAACCGGGAATAGAGAATAGGGAGTCGGGAGAAAGCGCAGCGTTTGCTTCTACGATTCCCGATTTACCATTGCCGATTCCCGGCTTCTCAGTGCGCGTGCCCGGCATGCGCGCTGTGATCGTGCAGGGCGCGGGTACGGCGGAAATTGAGGATGTGGCCGGCGGCGTGAATCACGCCGCCGATGATCGAGATGACCCGCTCCCAGCCTTCCGACAGGCCGAACAGCGGGTGACCGTAGGTGGCGAAGGCGAGCAGGGCCAGGCCGACACCGCCCAGCCACAGCACATGGCTGTCGTGATGCCGGCGATAGCCGAAGCCCAGGGCCACCAGGCTCACCGGCAGCACCGCCAGCAGCAGCCACTCGTGGAAGCCGTGGCCGCCGAGGATGCTGCCGCCGAGAAACGGCAGGGCCACCAGCAGTAACGGCAGCGCCAGGCAGTGCACGATGCAGATGCCGGACAGCAGCACGCCGAGGCTGTCCAGCCGTCCCAGCCAGGCCTCCCGCGCCGCGCTCCCCGCTGACGATCCCTCGCTCATGGGGCTATTTTACAGACAAAGCCCCGTCGAACCCGGGCTCCGCGCTCCAGGCCTCGGCGCCGCCGCGCAGGGCCACCGCGCGCAGGTAGCCGCGGCGGCGCAGCGCCCGCGCTGCACGCACCGCCGAAACATCGTTGGGGCAGGCGCAGTAGGTGACGATGTCGCGGTCGTAGGGAAAATCGTAGGGGAAGGCCTTGGCCTTGCTCTCGAGCTCGACCAGCTCCACCGCCAGCGCGCCCGGGATGCCGTCCTCGTCGTCGCGCGTCAGGCCGGAGCGCAGGTCCAGGATCAGCGGCCGCGGCTCCAGGTTGAGCAGGCTGCGCAGCTCGGCCACCTCGATGCGCGGCACGCCGCCGCCGCGCGCCACCAGCCAGCGCTGGATGGCGCGGTAGGCGACATACATCAGCAGCATCACCGCCAGCACATGCAGGACCACCTGCAGGTGCTGCGCGCCGTAGTCGAACACCAGGGTGATCTGGTCGCGGAACAGGTAACCCAGCGCCAGGTAGATGCTGCCCCATAGGAGGGTCCCAGCCGAAGAGGCGGCCAGGAAGCGCAGCAAGGGCATGCGCACGGCGCCGGCGATGGGCGGCGCCACCAGCGAGATGCCGGGCACGAACTTGGAAAACAGCAGCGAGGCCAGGCCCCAGCGCTGGAAGATCGACTGCGTCATGCGCACACAGGTGTCCGGCGACAGCGAGACGCGGCACAGCAGGCGCAACACTTTCTGGCCGAAGCGCACGCCGGCGAGATACCAGGCCGTATTGGCCAGCAGCGCCGCGATCACGGCCGAGCCCAGCACGGCCACGGCGGAGACCTGGCCGTCGGCCACCAGGGCGCCGGCCGCGACCAGCACGGTAAAGGACGGCAGGGGCAAGCCGGCCTGTTCCAGCAGCACGGCGAGGAAGACCAGCAGGGCGCCGTGTTCGGGCAGGTTACGGATGAAAGCGGTCACAGGGGTCTGCCGAGGCTCATTTGGTCGCTGCGTTGCCGCCCAAAATCGCGCCAGGCTAGGCGCGAGGAGCGAAGTTTAGTACCACTAAACGAGCGACGAGCAACGACGCATGGCGCGATTTTGGGCGCACCCCTCCGGGCCGGCTCCTGTTTTTGCGCAGCGCCGCGTCGATCGTCGCTCATGTACTTCGAGTACACCACGCTCCTCTCTCCTTGCGCTGCGCAAAAACAGGAGCCGTCGCAGCGATCAAATGAGCCTCGGCAGACCCCGACCCTCGGCTACGGCGTCATTGCCACCCTTGGCAATACCGCAGGGAATCTGGTGCCACTGCGGACACTGTTCAAGGCGCGCGCATCTTACGCCTCTGCTCGCGCGGCGTCAGCGCCGCTCGGCGGGAGAGAGGTGAATCCTCGACCTCGCTACAAGCCCGGGGCAGGCTCCGTGGCTGGGGGCTCATGACCGAAGGTGTGGCACAGGCGCAAACCGTCGGCGCCATCCTCGTAATACCCCGGCAACGCTTCGTCTTCGGCATAGCCCAGCTTGGCGTAGAGCGCGCGCGCCGCGGCGTTGTCGGCGCGCACTTCCAGCTTGATCTGTTTCAGTCCCAGCGTCCGCGCCTCGGCCTCGGCGGCGCGGATCAGGCGCTCGGCGAAGCGGCGGCCGCGCGCCGGCGGCGCTACCACCACCGAATAGATGCGGGCGACGCAGCTATTCTTCCGCGTCAGCAGGATCAGGTTGCCGACCACCGCGCCTTCCAGTTCCGCCACCCAGGTGCGGGCTGACGGCGACTTCAGGAAGTGGCGCACTGAGCGCATCGACATGCGATCGCTGGGAAACAGCTCCTCCAGCGTCAGGATGGCCGCGTCGTCGCGGTGCTGCGCCGGCCTGACCCGGCCCTGTTGGTTCATGGCGGGGCGCCGCAAGATGGAAAGATGGAACTCATGGCCGGGATAATGCCAGCCGCCGCGGTCACCCGCGAGCGGCGACAAACAGGCACAATCCCTCTCACGCCGACAGCGGAATCCGCATCCAGTGAATCTGACCAGCAGAGCTTGTGGCACCGCCTTGTTCCTGACCGCGCTGCTGCTGGCGCCGGCCGCGAACGCCGACGACGTGGTTCCGACCCAGAGCAGCGGCGTGACCCAGCCGCTGTGGGAGGTCGGTGTGGCGGCGGGTGCCGGCGCGGTGCCGGACTACCCCGGCTCGGACCGCTATCGCGCCCGCGTCATCCCCTTCCCCTATTTCGTCTATCGCGGCCATCTGTTCCGCTCCGATGAAAACGGCGCCCGGCTGCGCGCCGATGTGCGCCCCAATGTGGAGCTCGACGTCAGCGGCGGCGCCTCCTTCTCCACCCATTCCGATGCCTCCGGGCCGCGCGCCGGCATGCCGGACCTGGACTACCTGCTGGAACTGGGCCCGAACCTGAAGATCACCTTCGACCGCCCCTCCCCGACCTCGCGCTGGCTGCTGGAATTGCCGGTACGCGTGGTGGTCTCCACCAACGGCAGCAACTTCGGCTACCGCGGCCTGATCTTCAATCCCCTGGTCGGCATCCAGGAGCGCTCGCTGTTCGGCAGCCGCTGGAGCGGCTATGCCAGTGTCGGCCCGGAGTTCACCACCGCCCGCTTCCAGCAGTATTTCTACCAGGTCGATCCGCAATATGCCCTGCCGGACCGCCCGGCCTACTCGGCCCACGGCGGCTACTTCGGCTCGCGCCTGGAATTGGGGGTGAGCCACAAGATCGGCCGCGACGTGCGCGTGTTCTTCTACGGCCGCCTCGACGACTACAATGGCGCTCGCAACGACGACAGCCCCCTGCTCAAGGCCAAGGATGGCTACTCCGCCTTCGTCGGCTTCAGCTGGGCCATCTGGCACTCGAACGCCACCGTGCCGGTGGTGGAAGAGCGTCCGTAATATCCGACCGGGGCCGGATTGGGGCGCTACTCGCCGCGATACGGGCCCTTGGCCGCGCCCCAGTCCCACTGCGGCATGGCCGCGTCGTGCGGCGGTAGCTGGTCGGAGCGCGAGTTGATCACCGCCAGCCGCGTGCCCCACTCGATGTAGCCGACAAAGGCCGAGCGGAATTCCGGATCGTCCGGCAGCCCGGCCTGGTCGGCGCACTCCAGCAGCAAGGCCATCCAGCGCGAACGCTGCTGCTCGGTGAGATGCTTACCCAGGTGCTTGCCCAGCATGGCAGTGTGGCCGCCGCGCTCGCCGCTGTAACGCGGCGGCCCGCCGAACACCTCGGCGACGAAATGCGCCACATGCTGCGCATGAGCCGGGTCCATCCGCGCGAACAGTGGCGCCAGCAGGGGCTCCTGCGGCACCCGCGCATAGAACACCTCGGTCAGCCGCTCGAAGGCCGGCAGGCCGCCGGCCCATTCATACAGGCTGGGCACCGCACTCTGATCGGTCACTCAGGATTCCCCCCGAACACGGACAGACTCTCGGACAGGCTCAAGCCTCCCCGCCGCTGCGCACCGCCGTCAAGTCGTAGTGGCGCATTTCCTCGATGCGGCCGACATAAGGCCCGATGGCCTTGAAGAAGGCGCCGAATACCGCGCTCTTGCGGAAGCCCTGCATATGCCCCTCCGCCGAAGTCCATTCGATGCGCAGGATGTAACGCGCGGCGTCCTCGGCGCAGCGGCTCAGTTCGTAAGCCAGGCAGTGCTCCGATTGATCCAGGCTGAGCGCGGCTGCGGCGTAGGCTAGTTCAAACGCGGCAGAGGCACCGGCAGGCAGGGCATAGCGGATGTATTCGACGATCATTGGATTTCCGGGCAGTGGCGGCGGCTTCGAGGCGCGATATATAAAACACTTCGCCGCCCGCCGATACGCACCGGCAGGTAACCGGCCACGCCAGGAGCCCCGCATGCCGTCCGCAATACCCAAGCCGTTCTTCTGCCCGGTCAACGTCGCCCTCAGCGTCATTGGCGGTAAATGGAAGCCGATGATCCTGTGGCAGATGACGCAGGGCAAAAAACGCTTCGGCGATTTCCAGGCCGCCATGCCGGGGGTGGCGCACAAGGTGCTGACGCAGCAGCTGCGTCAGCTGCAGGGCAACGGCATCATCGAGCGCATCGAGAAGAAGAAACCCGCGTTCGGCATCGAGTACCGGCTGACGCCGCTGGGCCGCAGCCTGCGGCCAGCATTAAACAGTCTGGCCGGATGGGGCAAGGCCTACCACGAGGAATTGGGAATCAGCCTGGCCTGGCCATGTAGGTTGGGCTGAGCGTAGCGAAGCCCAACATTGCGCGACCTGGACCAAAGACGTTGGGGTTCGCTGCGCTCACCCCAACCTACGATCTCGCTCTCCGCCCACCGGAGTAGGCGCCACGCAGCCGCGACTTATCGCGCCTGCGGCTCCTTGGCCCGGGTCTGTTCGTCCAGCTTGCGCACGAAGTACTCCATGATGCGCCGGTAGATCTGCTCTTTCAGCACCAGGTCCTCGACGCCGTAGTCGATGTTCGGGTTGTCGTTGACCTCGATCACCTTGACCACGTTGCCGAACTGCTTCAGGTCGACGCCGTAGAGGCCGCTGCCGATGGCGCGCGCCGCCTGCAGGGCCACGCTCAGCACCTGCTTCGGCACGTCCTTGACGTCCAGCGTCTCGTGATTGCCTTCGCGCTTGGCGCCGTTCTTGTCGCGCTTCACCACTTGCCAGTGCGCCGGCGCCATGAAGTAGCGGCAGGCGTACAGCGGCTGGCCGTCGAGCACGCCGATGCGCCAGTCGTATTCGGTCGGCTCGAAGCGCTGTGCCACGATCAGGTCGGAGCGCTCCAGGAACTCGCGCGTCTCGCGCTTCAGGTCGGCTTCGGACTCGACCTTGATCACACCCTTGGAGAACTGCGAATCCGGCTGCTTCAGCACCAGCGGGAAGCCCATCTCACGGCCGACGTCGCCGACGTTGGCGCGATGCACCAGCATGGTCTTGGGCTGGGGGATGCGATGGCGGTCCATCAGCTGCGCCAGGTAGACCTTGTTGGCGCAGCGCAGGATCGACTCGGGATCGTCCACCACCACCAGGCCCTCGCGCGCGCCGCGGCGCGAGAAGCGGTAGGTGTGGTGATTGACCGCGGTAGTTTCGCGGATGAACAGGGCGTCGTACTCGGCGACGTGGCCGTAGTCTGACTTGTCGAGGAAATCGACCGAGAAGCCGAGGTCTTCCGCCGCCTTCTCGAACTGCTTGAGGGCGCGGGCGTTGGACGGCGCTTCCTTCTCGTCCTCGTTGACCAGGATGGCCAGGTCGTAGCGGGTGGAGTCGCGCTTGCGGCGCGGCCCGCGGCGGCGGATGAAGTATTCGCGCGCGGTCTGGTAGAGGAACTCGTGATGCGCCGCCGGCACCTCGCCCATGGCCACCGCATTGAGCGTGTCGACCCGCCACTGGTTGCCGCGCCAGACGAACTTGGCCTGCAGCAGCGGCGCCGGGAACAGGTTGAACAGGGCCCGCGCTAGCCGCTCGTGGCGGATGTAGGGGCTGTCGCCGAAATAGACGTTGAGGACGTATTCGCTGGAGCCAAGGCGGGCCAGGCTCTGCTGGATCAGCTCCTCGATCTCGTCGTTCAGCACCGAGGGGCTTTCCGCCAGCTTCAGATCCTGCACCGTGGTGATGTCCGGCAGGATCTTGTGGCCGCGGGCGCCGGCCAGCAGGGAGACGTAGTAGCCGGTGGTCTGGTAGCTGAAGGTCCGGCACAGGTTGTAGACGCGCACGCCGCGCAGGCGGGTGAACGAGTCCTGCGTCAGGTAATCCCAGGCGGTGACGACGTCGACGCCGGGGATGTCCACCGGCCAGTCGCCTTGCTGATCGACAACCACAATACCGCTCACGCGGCCTCCTGCTGGGGGTCACGCGTTTGCGGCTGGTCTTGCAAGGGGTCTTCTTTTTCCGGGTCGTCCGTCATTGAAAATTGGCGGCCTGGATTCGGGTTCGCCGCGCCGGCAAATGCTAACACGCCACAGCGCGCGCAATGCGTCGCACTTCACGCTTTCCCCCGCTTCGGGAAACGCCTGGGGCCTGCTGACAGAATGGTGTCAGCAGCACCGGCGCAGCATGGTCCCCGTGCACTTCGCACCCCCGACTACGAGACCCGCCATGAGCCGTGAACAGCAGCGCCGTAATCTTCCCGTATGGTTCGAGATCCCCGTCAGCGACATGCCGCGGGCGATCCGCTTTTACGAAACCCTGTTCCAGTCGTCCCTGATCCGCGAGAACGCCGGGCCGATGGAGCTGGCGGTGTTCCCGCGCCGCGACGAAGGCGGCACCACCGGCTGCCTGGCGCACGGCCCGATGCTCACGCCGGGCAGCGACGGCACCGTGGTCTACCTCAATGCAGACCCCCTGCTCGACCAGGCGCTGGAACGGGTCAAGGCCGCCGGCGGCGAAGTGCTGGTGCCGCGCACCGAGCTGCCCGACGACATCGGCTGCTTCGCCCTGTTCCGCGATTGCGAAGGCAACCGCATCGGCCTGCATGCGCTGGCCTGAAGCCGATGAGCCAGGAGAAAGCCATGATTCTCGGACTGCGCAGCGCCATTTATCCCACGCCGGAACTGGCCGAGGGCCGCGACTGGTACAGCCAGGTGCTGGGCGTGCCGCCTTACTTCGACGAGCCGTTCTATGTTGGCTTCAGCGTCGGCGGCTTCGAGCTGGGCCTGATTCCGGACGGCCGCCCCGGCGCGCTCGGCGCCCAGGCCTACTGGGGCGTGCCCAATATCGAAGCCGGGCTGGCGCGGCTGATCAAGCTGGGGGCCAAGCCGAACGAGCCGGCCAAGGACGTCGGCGGCGGCATCAAGGTCGGTTCGGTGCTGGACCCGTTCGGGAATGTCTTTTCGCTGATCGAGAACCCGCAGTTCGACCCCAAGGCAGTGAATTAACCGGGTCGCTGTCGATTCTGCGCTTCCTCGTTCGACTTACTGGTAGAGACCGGAATTCCATTCCGGTCCCCCTAGCCCAACGAGGAAACGGCGTGACCATTCAAGGAGTGCACATGAACCTGAGCCTGTTGCTGCATCCGGCCCTGGCGCCGGCATTGATTGTCGAAGGCAGCACACGGCCGTTCATCCTGCCGTTCTGCACCAGGCTGGCGTATGCGGCACTGGCGCTGCTGCAGCCCGACTTCGCCATCGCTGCTGCCCTGGCGCTGGCGGCCCTGCGCCGATGGCTGCCCGCGCTGGGCGGCGCGGCGCAGATGATGCCGAGGCGCCTGGCCGTGCGCCGGTTGTATGCTTGAGGTTCTATGAGACGTGCCGACCGGCTGTTCCAGATCGTGCAGTACCTTCGCGGGCGGCGGCTCACCACCGCCGCACAGCTGGCGGAGTGGCTGGAGATCTCGCAGCGCACGGTATACCGCGACATCCAGGACCTGGAGCGCACCGGCGTGCCGATCGAGGGCGAGGCCGGCGTCGGCTACCGCCTGCGGCCCGAATTCGACATGCCGCCGCTGATGTTCACTTACGCCGAGGTGGAGGCACTGGTGGCGGGCGCCCGCATGATCGGCAGCTGGGGCAGCCCGCAGTTGCGGCAGGCTTCGGAGCTGGCGCTGGCCAAGATCGCGGCGGCGCTGCCGGAGCCGCGCCGCATCGAGCTGGAGCGCACCCGACTCTATGCCATGAGCTATGCCGACCCGGCCGTCGGCGACGTGCTCGACACCCTGCGCCATGTCATCGCCGGCCGCGTCGTCACCCTGCTCGACTATAAGGACGCGGTCAGCCAGCCCAGCACGCGCCATGTGTGGCCGCTGGGCCTGTATTTCTGGGGCAGCACCTGGTCGCTCGCCGCCTGGTGCGAGCTGCGCCGGGATTTCCGCAATTTCCGGCTGGACCGCATCGTCGGCGCCTTCTCCAGCGAGCGCCAGTACCCGGACGAAGCCGGCCGCCGGCTGGAGGATTTCGTCCGCATCATGCGCTCGGAAAACAAGAAGCGCGAAAACTAGCGGCAGGCAATCGGAGCCCGCTGCGGAACGCTGGGCCGATCCTGCCGTCAAACAGGCTACACACGGATTGTGAGCGCGGCCGCCCGCCGGTCGTGAACCTGCGCTTATGGATTTGCCGGCATTCCTGCACCTGCCCGATTCGCCCTGGGTCGACACCGCTGCGACGGCCCTGCTGGCCCTGGCCGTGGCCCTGCTCGCCGAGTTGGTAGGCGGCACGATTCTGCTGCGCGTGGCGCGCGAAGGCACCATCAGCGGCACCCTGGTGCGGCAGGCGCGGACCCCATTGCGCTTCGCCCTGCCCCTGCTGGTATTGCAGATCGCATGGAGCCTGGCGCCGGACGATCTGCCGCTGCTGGTGCCGGTGGAGCACCTGAATGCCTTGGCCCTGATCGCCTCGTTGACTTGGCTGGCCGCGCGCAGCGTCGCCGCCGTGGCGGCGACGCTGGTCAAGCTCAATCCCTACGAAGCCGAGGACAATCTGCAGGCGCGCCGCATCCTGACCCAGGCACGCGTGCTGAGCCGCAGCCTGATTTTCCTGATCGTGCTGATCGGCCTGTCGCTGGCGCTGATGACCTTCCCCACCGTGCGCCACCTCGGCACCAGCCTGCTGGCTTCGGCCGGCGTGCTGGGACTGGTGGTGGGCCTGGCAGCGAAGTCGGTGCTCGGCAATCTGCTCGCCGGCCTGCAGCTGGCGCTGACCCAGCCGATCCGCTTCGACGATGTGCTGGTGGTGCAGGGTGAATGGGGCCGCGTCGAGGAAATCACCGGCACCTATGTGGTGCTGCGGCTATGGGACGAGCGGCGCCTGGTGGTGCCGCTGCAATGGTTCATCGAGAACCCCTTCGCCAACTGGACCCGCACCACCTCGCGCATCATCGGCAGTGTGTTCTGGTGGGTGGACTACGCCATGCCGCTGGAGCCGCTGCGCGCGGAGCTGAAGCGCATCTGTGAAGGCGCTCCCGAATGGGACGGACGCCTGTGCCTGCTGCAGGTGACCGACACCAGCGAGAAGTCGATGCAGCTGCGCGCCCTGGTCACCTCGCTCAACTCGGACCGCAACTGGGATCTGCGCTGCCGCGTGCGCGAAGGGCTGATCGACTACATGCAGCGCGAACAGGCACGCTACCTGCCGCTGACGCGGGCTGAACTGCACGGCGCCTCGGTGCCCGCACCCGCCTGAAAAGAAGTGGTTCCAGCTTGGGCTGAAGATTCCGACAGGAGGCTTGTCATGAGCGACACGCTGATTGCGACACGCGGCGCCGGCTCGTTGCTGGTGGAAGCCGGCTATGCCCTGGCCGGCGTGCCGCTGCAGATCGAGTACATGGATTACACCAAGCCCGGCCCGGCGCAGCAGCGCCTGATCCAGCTCAATCCCCTGTGCCAGGTACCGACCCTGCTGCGCGCCGACGGCAGCGTGCTGACCGAAAGCGCGGCGATCCTGCTGCACCTGGCGGAAACGCAGCCGCAGGCGCGCCTGATGCCAGCCATCGAAGATCCGCGACGCAGCGCCTTCCTGCGCTGGCTGTTTTTTCTCAACACGGCGATCTATCCCACCTTCACTTACGGCGACGAGCCGCGGCGCTGGGTCGAAGGAGCCGAGGCCGCCGACCAGCTGCGCGCCAGCACCGATCGCCGCCGCGAGGAGGCCTGGCAGCAGATGGAGGGCAGCCTGTCGCCTGCGCCCTGGATGCTGGGCGAGCATTTTTCGCTGCTGGACCTGTACGTAGGCGTGATGAGCCGTTGGCGCCCGCGCCACGCCTGGTTCGGCAAGCATTGCCCGAAGCTGCACGCAGTGGCGCTGGAGGTGGATGCGAAGCCGGAGCTGGCCGAGGTGTGGCAGCGGAACTTCAAGAAGGCGGAAATCGCATAATCGCGGCGGCGACAAAAAACACCGTCATGCCGGCGAAAGCCGGCATGACGCATCTTCGAAGTAAGCCGGAACAACGGCCCAGGCTCGACCCCAATAAAAAACCCCGCAAGGCCGTCGCCGTTGCGGGGTTGTTCGACTGAAGCGGATCAGTCGGCGCGATCGGCGCGCTTGCGGTCCATTTCCTTCAGATGCTTCTTGCGGATGCGGATCGAGCTCGGCGTCAGCTCGACCAGTTCGTCGTTGTTGATGAACTCCAGCGCCTGCTCCAGCGAGAACTTGGTCGCCGGGGTCAGCAGCACGTTCTCGTCCGAGCCGGAGGCGCGCATATTGGTCAGCTTCTTGCCCTTGAGGGCATTGACCACGAGGTCGTTGTCGCGGGCATGGATGCCGACGATCTGGCCTTCGTAGATCTCGTCGCCCGGCTCGGAGATCATGCGGCCGCGCTCCTGCAGGTTGAACAGCGCGAACGCCGGCACCGAGCCCTGGTCGTTGGAGATCATCACGCCGTTGTGGCGCTGGCCGATGTCGCTGCTCTCCGCCTTCGGGCCGAAATGGTCGAAGTTGTGGAACAGCAGGCCGGTGCCCTTGGTCATGGACATGAACTCGGTGTGGAAGCCGATCAGTCCGCGCGAGGGAATGGTGTATTCCAGGCGCACGCGGCCACGGCCGTCCGGCACCATGTTCTGCATCTTGCCGCCGCGCTCGGCCAGGCCCTGGATGGCGCCGCCCTGGTCCTTGTCCTCGACGTCGGCGACCAGGGACTCATAGGGCTCGCAGATCTTGCCATCGATCTCCTTCAGGATCACCTGCGGACGCGCCACGGCGATTTCGTAGCCTTCGCGGCGCATGTTTTCCAGCAGGATGCCCAGGTGCAGCAGGCCACGGCCTGAGACCTTGAACTGGTCGGGCGACTCGCCCGGCTCGACGCGCAGGGCGACGTTGGTCTTCAGCTCGCGCTGCAAGCGGTCGCTGATCTGGCGCGAAGTGAGGAACTTGCCTTCCTTGCCGGCGAACGGCGACTTGTTGACCTCGAAGGTCATGGTCATCGTCGGCTCGTCGACCTGCAGGGTCGCCATCTGCTCGGGGTTCTTGGCGTCGCAGATGGTCTCGGAAATGCCCAGCTCGGCGATGCCGGTGACGGCAATGATGTCGCCCGCCTCGGCTTCCGGCACCTCGACCTTGTCCAGGCCCATGAAGCCCAGCACCTGCAGCACCTTGCCCGGACGCACCACGCCATCGCGGCCGACCACCGCCACCGGGGTGTTCGGCTTGATGCGGCCGCGGGTGATGCGGCCGGTGCCGATGACGCCGACGTAGCTGGAATAGGCCAGCGAGGTCACCTGCATCTGGAACGGGCCGTCGGCGTTGACCTTCGGCGGGGGCACCTTGTCGACGATGGTCTGGAACAGCGGATCCATATTGCCTTCACGCACTTCGGCCTCGGCGCCGGCATAGCCGTGCAGGGCCGAGGCGTAGACCACCGGGAAGTCGAGCTGCTCGTCGGTGCCGCCGAGCTTGTCGAACAGGTCGAACACCTGGTCGATGACCCAGTGCGGGCGCGCGCCCGGACGGTCGACCTTGTTCACCACCACGATCGGGTTGAGGCCCATGTTGAAGGCCTTCTGGGTGACGAAGCGGGTCTGCGGCATGGGGCCGTCGGCGGCATCCACCAGCAGGCAGACGCAGTCGACCATCGACAGCACGCGCTCCACTTCGCCGCCGAAGTCGGCGTGCCCAGGGGTGTCGACGATGTTGATGCGGTACAGGATATTGGTGCGCTTGTCGGTCCAGCGGATCGCCGTGTTCTTCGACAGGATGGTGATGCCGCGCTCGCGTTCGAGGTCGTTCGAGTCCATCACCCGCTCGCCCAGGTTCTCACGCACGTCGAGGGTGCCGGACTGGCGCAGGAGCTTGTCGACCAGAGTGGTCTTGCCATGGTCGACGTGGGCGATGATGGCGATGTTGCGGAGATTCTCAATCACGGGAGCACCAATACAAGGAATTCAAGCAGGGGATAACGGGGCAATTTGTTGCCGCGCTGGTCCGGGCCAAAGGCGGACCGGAACTCGACAGGATGACACAAACCCAAAAAAGATCGCGGATTGTACGCGTCCCCATGTTAAAACGCATCAATTTTCAGG
>FTIF01349126.1_pt1 | contig 17183 bp, 12 predicted proteins | sample 1658001 | NCBI WGS metagenome assembly FTIF01 (sample SAMEA3914789, study PRJEB12502) | metagenome | biome: forest; material: soil | place: Canada | collected 2011-07-03 | depth 0.3 m | reverse complement strand
CCGCCGATGATGACGACGTCATATTGAGCCATGTGTTTAAAGTTCCTTCCGAAACGCGGATGTGTCTGTCGGGGCGGACCAGTCGATGACCTTCAGGCCCTCGATGCGGTTGAATTCGCGGGTATTGGCGGTGACCAGGGTCCAGTCGCGCGCTAGGGCCTGGCCGGCGATAAGCAGGTCATAGGCGCCGATCGGACGGCCGACTTTCGCCAAATTCGACCGCACCGCGGCGGCGGCGGCGATATCAGCCTCGTCAAGCGGTTCGATCACCACGTCGCTCAGGGCCGTCTCGACACGAGTTCGTTCTTCACGGGGCTGGGGATGGCGCGCGCAGCCATAGAGCAGCTCATGCAGCACAATCAAGGAAGCAACCAGTGGCTGATCGCCCATCACGGCCTCATCAAACCTGTCGCGGATAGGGGGCCGCTTGCCCCGAACGATTTCGACAATGACGTTAGTGTCGAGCGCGAGCGTCACCACCAATCGCGCTCTTGCATCGGCGGCTGATCTCGATCCGGAAACTCGCTGTCGCCATGCCGATCAACTTCGGCCCAGAACGCCGCCATCTCTTCCTTGGTTGTTGGCCTTTTCCGCATCGGCGGTATGGGTTCAAGAATGACGGCGTCGCCCTCGCGCCGGACCGTCACCTCCGAACCCTCGAACCTGAAGGCCTTGGGCAGGCGCACGGCCTGGCTGCCGCCATGCTGGAACAGCTTGGCGCGCGCCGGCTCGCCTTCGAACGGCTTGGAGTCTTCCTTGACGCCGGACATGGCCCTCACCTGTAGATACAGGGTGTAGATACGTTCGGGGCGGCCCCAATTCAAGCCGTGGGGATCAGATGTCCAGCAGCAGGCGCTGCGGGTCCTCGATGTGTTCCTTGACCTTGACCAGGAAGGTCACGGCGCCTTGGCCGTCGACCACCCGGTGGTCGTAGGACAGGGCCAGGTACATCATCGGGCGGACGACGATCTGGCCGCCGACCACCATCGGCCGCTCCTGGATCTTGTGCATGCCCAATATGCCCGACTGGGGCGCATTGAGGATCGGGGTCGACATCAGGCTGCCATAGACGCCGCCGTTGGAGATGGTGAAGGTGCCCCCTTGCAGGTCCTCCATGGCCAATTGGCCGTCGCGGGCCTTCTTGCCCAGGGCGCCGATGGCCTTTTCCACCCCGGCGAGGTTCAGGGCGTCGGCGTCGCGCACCACCGGCACCACCAGACCTCGTTCGGTGCCCACGGCCACGCCGATATCGTAGTGGTTCTTATAGATCAGATCGGTGCCTTCGATCTCGGCATTGACGTCGGGCACGTCCTTCAAGGCGGCGATGACGGCCTTGACGAAGAAGCTCATGAAGCCAAGCTTGACCCCGTGGCGCTTTTCGAAAACGTCCTTGTACTGATTGCGCAGGGCCATGATCGCGGTCATGTCCACCTCGTTGAAGGTGGTCAGCATGGCCGCGTTGCTCTGGGCTTCCTTGAGCCGCCGGGCGATGGTCTGGCGCAGGCGGGTCATGCGCACGCGCTCTTCGCGGGCGGCCAGGGGGCGAGGCTCGGCGGCCACGGCGGGGGCCGGCGGCACCGGCGTGGGGATGGCCGCGGCCGCTTCGATGGCGCCCAGGGCGTCGCCCTTGGTGATGCGGCCGTCCTTGCCGCTACCGGCGATAGCGGCCGGGTCCAGCTTGTTTTCCGTGACGATGCGCTGAACCGAGGGGGCCAGGGGCAGGGACTCGGCCACGGCGACCGGAGCGGCCGCCGGCTTGGGCGCCGGGGCGGGCGCAGCCGCAGGGGTCGGCCCTGGCGCGGCCGGCTTTTCCGCCTTGACGGGAGCGGGGGCGGGGGGCGCGGACTTGGCGGCCGAGGGCGCCGCCGCGCCACCGGCGTTGATGCGGCCGAGAACCGCGCCGGGGACCACGGTGGCGCCTTCCTCGGCGTTGATCTCCGACAGCACCCCGTCTTCCTGGGCCACCACTTCGAGGGAGACCTTGTCGGTTTCCAGCTCCACCAGCACTTCGTCTTTCCTGACCGCTTCGCCGGCCTTCTTGGTCCAGCGCGCCACCGTCGCTTCGGTCACGGATTCGCCGAGCGCCGGGGTCATGATGTCGGTCATCGGGGTAGTGCTCCTTGATCGGGGGCCTTGGCCCCCATCATTCTGTCAGACGAAAGGGGTGGCCCTGGCCGGCCCTTAAACGAGGGCCTCGGCGAGGAAGGCCTTCAGTTCGCGGGTGTGGCGGCTCATCAGGCCGGCGGCGGTGGAGGCCGAGGCCGGGCGGCCCACATAGCGGGCGCGCTTGGCGGCGATCTTCATCTTGGCCAGGGTCAGTTCGAGCCACGGGTCGACAAAGGTCCAGGCGCCCATGTTCTTGGGCTCCTCCTGACACCAGACCAGCTCGGCATTGACGAACCGGTTGAGCTCGGTGGTCAGCGACTTCATCGGCCAGGGATAGAACTGCTCCAGGCGCATGATGTAGACGTCGTCCTTGCCCTCGGCCTCGCGTGCGTCCAGCAGGTCGTAATAGACCTTGCCCGAGCACAGGATCACCCGGCGGATCGCCTCGTCCGACTGCAGCTTGACCGTGGTCAGGCCGCGATCCTGTTCCGCATCGTCCCACAGGACCCGGTGGAAGGACGAGCCCTCGGCGAAGTCGGTCAGGTGCGAGACGGCCTTCTTGTGCCGCAACAGCGACTTGGGCGTCATGATCACCAGCGGCTTGCGGAACGGGCGGTGCATCTGGCGGCGCAGGATGTGGAAATAGTTGGCCGGGGTCGAGCAGTTGGCCACCTGCAGATTATCCTCGGCGCAGAGCTGCAGATAGCGCTCCAGCCGGGCGGAGGAGTGTTCCGGCCCCTGGCCCTCGTAGCCGTGCGGCAGCAGCATCACCAGGCCGGACATGCGCAGCCACTTGCGTTCGCCCGACGAGATAAACTGGTCGATGATCACCTGGGCGCCGTTGGCGAAGTCGCCGAACTGCGCCTCCCACAGGGTCAGGGTGTTGGGGTCGGCCAGGGAGAAGCCGTATTCGAAGCCCAGCACCGCCTCTTCCGACAGGGCCGAATCGATCACCTCGAAATGGGCCTGGCCGGGGCGGATATTGTTGAGCGGCGTGTAGTGCTCTTCGGTGGTCTGGTCGATGATGTCGCAATGGCGTTGGACAAAGGTGCCGCGCACGCTGTCCTGGCCGCTCAGGCGCACCGGGAAGCCTTCGTCGAGCAGGCCGGCGAAGGCCAGGTGTTCGGCCGTGCCCCAGTCGATCCCGGTTCCCCGCTGCAGCGCCTCATGGCGGTTCTCGATCACGCGCTTGACGGTCTTGTGGGCGTTGATGCGTTCGGGGATGGCGGTGATGTGGGCCCCGATCTCGCGCAGGCGCTGAATCGGCACGCTGGTGGCGCCGCGGCGCTCGTCGCCGTCCGCCAGCTCCATATGCGCCCATTTGCCGTCCAGCCAGTCGGCCTTATTGGCCTGATAGGACTTGCCGGCCTCGAACTCGGCGTCGAGGAAGCTTTCGAATTCGACCACCAGGGCGTCGATCTCGCCCTGGGTGATCACGCCCTCGGACACCAGCCGCTGGCCATAGAGCTCGCGCGTCGATGGGTGCGACTTGATCTTGGCGTACATCAAGGGCTGGGTCATCGTCGGGTCATCGCCCTCGTTGTGACCGAAGCGGCGATAGCAGAACATGTCGATGACCACGTCCTTGCCGAACTTCTGACGGTATTCGGTGGCCACCTTGGCCGCGAACACCACCGCCTCGGGGGCGTCGCCATTGGCGTGGAAGATCGGCGCCTCGACCATCAGCGCCGTGTCCGACGGATAGGGGCTGGAGCGCGAATAGCGCGGGTTGGTGGTGAAGCCGATCTGGTTGTTGACGATGAAGTGGACCGTGCCGCCGATGCGGAAGCCCTTCAGCCCCATCAGGGCGAAACATTCGGCGATGACGCCCTGGCCGGCGAAGGCGGCGTCCCCGTGCAGCAACAGCGGCAGCACATGGCCGCGGCCCGCCGAGGGGTCCTCGCGAAGCTGGAAGGCCTGCTTGGCGCGCACCTTGCCCAGCACCACCGGATTGACGATCTCCAGGTGCGAGGGGTTGGCGGTCAGGGACAGGTGGACGCTGTTGCCGTCGAAGCTGCGGTCGGACGAGGCGCCCAGGTGGTATTTGACGTCGCCCGAGCCCTCGATGTCGCTGGGCAGGGACGATCCGCCCTGAAACTCGTGGAAGATGATGTGGTAGGGCTTGCCCATCACCGCCGCCAGGACGTTCAGGCGGCCGCGGTGGGGCATGCCGACGACGATGTCCTGGACGCCCAGGGCCCCGCCGCGCTTGATGATCTGTTCCAGGGCCGGAACCGTGGCCTCGGCGCCGTCAAGGCCGAACCGCTTGGTGCCGGGGAAGCGCTTGGCCAGGAAGCGTTCGAAGGTCTCGGCCTCGATCAGCTTCTTGAGGATGGCGACCTTGCCCTCGGGCGTGAACACGATCTCCTTGTCGCGTCCCTCGATCCGTTCCTGCAGCCAGGCCTTCTCATTGGGGCTGGAGATGTGCATGTACTGCACGCCCACATCGCCGCAATAGGTGCGGCGCAGGATGGCCAGGATCTCGCGGATCGTGGAGGTCTCCAGGCCCAGCACATAGTCGAGGAAGATCGGCCGGTCGAAGTCGCTTTCGGAAAAGCCGTAGCTGGCCGGATCCAGCTCGCTGGCGTCTTCCTTCTCGGCTATGCCCAGGGGGTCGAGATTGGCCGCCAGATGGCCGCGCATGCGATAGGCGCGGATCATCATGATCGCGCGCAGGGAGTCGAGCGTGGCCGCCCGCACCGCATCGGAACTGGCCGCCGGCGCCCGCTCGGCGACCTTGACCGCCAGCTTGGCTTCGACCGCGGGCCACAGGCCATCTATGGCCGACAGCCAGTCGGGCCGCAGAGCGGCCATGGCGCGCGGGGTCCAGCTCGGCTTTTCAACGGCCTGCTTGACCGCGTCGGCAGGGTCGTGAAACGAGGCGAAGAAGGCTCGCCAGGAGGGCTCCACCGACCCTGGATCGGCCGCCCATCGGGCGTAGAGGTCTTCCACGAAGGCGCCGTTGCCACCGTAGAGGAACGAGGTCGCGCTAAGGACCTGGTTCAATCGCCCCGGGGCGATGCTGGAGTCGTCCGCCATAGTCTCCGTTTCCCGGCGTCCGCCGCGGAGCTTCTCAAAAGGAGCTGAGCGCGGTCGCCCTACTTACCGTTGCGTCAGGCGCCTTTCAGCACCTCTATCAAAGTTTCGCCGAGTTTGGCCGGTGAAGGCGATACCCGGATACCCGCGGCCTCCATCGCCGCTATCTTGTCCTCGGCGCCGCCCTTACCGCCCGAAATGATGGCGCCAGCATGACCCATGCGGCGGCCCGGGGGCGCGGTGCGGCCGGCTATGAAGCCGACCATGGGCTTCTTAACCTTGGATTGCTTAATGAATTCCGCAGCATCTTCCTCCGCCGAACCGCCGATTTCGCCGATCATGATGATCGACTGTGTTTCGGGGTCGGCCAGGAACATCTCCAGCACCTCGATGAATTCGGTGCCCTTGACCGGGTCGCCGCCAATCCCCACCGCCGAGGTCTGGCCAAGGCCGACCTGGGTGGTCTGAAACACGGCTTCATAGGTAAGCGTGCCGGAGCGCGAGACAACGCCGACGGAGCCGGCCTTGAAGATATTTCCCGGCATGATGCCGATCTTGCACTGGTTGGGGGTCAGGACCCCCGGGCAGTTGGGGCCGATCAGGCGGGAGGACGAGCCGGACAGGGCGCGCTTGACCTTGACCATGTCGGCCACCGGAATGCCCTCGGTGATGCAGACGATCAGCGGCACCTCGGCGTCGATGGCCTCGAGAATGGCGTCGGCCGCGCCGGGCGGCGGGACATAGATGACGCTGGCGGTGGCGCCCGTGGCGCCGACGGCTTCGGCGACCGTGTCATAGACCGGCAGACCGATATGGGTCGCGCCGCCCTTGCCGGGCGAGACGCCGCCGACCATCAGGGTGCCGTAGGCGATGGCCTGTTCGGTATGGAAGGTGCCCTGGGCGCCGGTCATGCCCTGGCAGATGACCTTGGTGTTTCGATCGATCAGAATCGCCATGGCGTTAAGCCGCTCCCTTTACCGCCGCGACGATCTTTTCCGCCCCGTCCGACAGGTCGTTGGCGGCGATCACGTTCAAACCGCTTTCGTTGATGATCTTCTTGCCCAGCTCGACATTGGTGCCTTCCAGGCGGACCACCAGGGGGACCTTCAGGCCCATCTCCTTGACCGCCGAGACCACGCCCTCGGCGATGATGTCGCAGCGCATGATGCCGCCGAAGATATTGACCAATATGCCTTTGACGTTGGGGTCGGCGGTGATGATCTTGAAGGCCGCCGTGACCTTCTCCTTCGACGCCCCGCCGCCCACATCCAGGAAGTTGGCCGGCGAAGAGCCATAGAGCTTGATGATGTCCATGGTCGCCATGGCCAGGCCCGCGCCATTGACCATGCAGCCGATCTCGCCGTCGAGGGCGATATAGGACAGGTCGTATTTGGAGGCCTCGATCTCCTTCTCGTCCTCTTCCGTCTCGTCGCGCAGGGCGCGGATGTCTTCGTGACGATAGAGGGCGTTGGGGTCGAAGCCGATCTTGGCGTCCAGCACGCGCAGCTGGTCGTCGCCGGTGACGATCAGGGGATTGATCTCCAGCATGGCCATGTCCTTGTCGACAAAGGCCTTGTAGAGCTGAGGCAGGAGGGCGCCGACCTGCTTGGCGAGGGGGCCGCTCAGATCCAGGGCCTTGGCCAGATGGCGGCCGTGGTGCGGGAACACCCCGGTGGCCGGGTCGATGGAGAAGGTGATGATCTTCTCCGGCGTCGAATGGGCCACCTCTTCGATGTCCATGCCGCCTTCGGTCGAGGCCACCACCGACACCCGGCTGGTTTCGCGGTCGACCAGCAGGGACAGGTAGAGTTCGCGGGCGATCTGGGCGCCCTCTTCGATATAGAGCCGGCGCACCACCCGGCCCTTGGGGCCCGTCTGGTGGGTGACCAGGGTCATGCCCAGCATGCGCTCGGCCTCGGCCTTCACGTCGCCCAGGGACTTGACCACCTTGACCCCGCCGCCCTTGCCACGGCCGCCGGCGTGGATCTGGGCCTTGACCACCCAGACCGGGCCGTCGAGCTTCTCGGCGGCTTGCACCGCTTCATCGACGGTGAAGGCGGCATAGCCGCGCGGAACGGGAACGCCGAACGTCTTGAGGACGGCCTTGGCTTGATGCTCGTGGATGTTCATGGGGTCCGGTCGCTTGGGCCGCGCCGGCTGCGTCCGGCTTGGGATCGGGGGGCGTTATAGGCGCCCCGTCCAGGCGAGGCAACGCCTGAACGTGGCGGAAACCGCATTCGGCGGCCGGGACTCAGCTTTGTCCGCCAACCGCCGCGGTCGCGCGCCGCTCCAGCTTGCCCCAGCCGACGATCGGGCCGCGCACGGCGGTGATCACCGCTTTCAGCACCACATAGTACATCAGCTGGCGATAGCCGAACCGCTGCACCGGCAGCCAGGGCAGGTCGGTCCAGGGCGCACGCTTTTCCAGGGCCATGCCGAGGGCGGCGGCGGACAGGTCGACAAAGATGAACACCGCCCAATAGAGCAGCGAGCGGACCAGATTGTCCGAACCCCATTCCACCGGATGATAGAAATGGTCGAGGCTGGCCGAAATCAGGCTCCAGACCACGGCCAGGTCCACCAGGGGCGCGGCGGTGGCCAGGATGATCTGGAACAGCCAGATCTGGGGCAGGGCGACGAAGCCCAGGATCGGCCGCTGGCGGCTGAAGGTGGCCGAACGGTGCTTCCAGATGCATTGCAGGGTGCCGAACGACCAGCGGAACCGCTGCTTGAGCAGGCCGTCCACCGTCTCTGGCGCCTCGGTATAGGCGCGCGCGTCGGGATCGAACTCCACCCGCCAGCCGGCCGTCTGCACGGCCATGGTCAGGTCCTGGTCCTCGGCCAGGGTGTCGGACGGATAGCCGCCCAGCTGCTCCAGCGCCGCACGCCGCCAGGCGCCGACCGCCCCGGGGACCACGGTGACCGCGCCCAGGGCGGCCAGGGCGCGCCGCTCCAGATTCTGGGCGGTGACATATTCCAGGGCCTGCCAGCGGGTGACGACATTGCGGCGATTGCCCACCAAGGCGTTGCCGGCCACCGCGCCGACCCTGGGATCGGCGAACCAGCGCACCAGCCGGGGGATGGTCGAGGGCGGGAACAGGGTGTCGGCGTCCAGGGCCACCACGATCTCGCCCTTGATCTGATCCAGGCCCTTGTTCAGCGCCAGGGCCTTGCCACCATTGGGGAAGCGCAGCAGCCGCACGCGCGGCTCGCCGGCGAAATGCTTCTCCACCTCGGCCGAGGTGCCATCCGACGACCCGTCGTCCAGAACCACGACCTCGAGGCGCGTCCAGCGCGATTCCAGGATCCGCGCCACCGAGGCGGCGATCACCTTTTCTTCGTTGAAACAGGGGATCAGCACGCTGACCAGGGGGCCGGTTTCGGGATCGAGGTCGGCCGGCATCCGCCCGCCTTCGCGGAAGCGGTGGACCAGGGCCAGGACCGCCAGGAAGATCAGCCGCAGCAGGCCCAGGCCGATGGCGGTGATGAAAAGAGCCTCAAGCGCCAGGTTGATCTCGCGGAAGATGCCGAAGCCGAGCCGATCCAGGGTCAGCTCGAGCCATTGCCTCTGGGTCGGCGGATTGGCCTGGTCGGGCGTCATGCCGGCCAGCTCGGCCACGGTCACCAGCCGATAGCCGCGGGCGCGCAGTTGATCGATCAGGTTGGGCAGGGCCTCGATGGTATGGGTGCGGTCGCCGCCGCTGTCGTGCAGCAGGATCACCTGGCCGCCGGTTTCCGGATTGGGATCGGCCAGCCGGCTCAGCGACCGTTGCACGATCAGGACCGGGTCGGGCTTCTTCCAGTCGTCCGGATCGATGCGCAGGCCGACGATCAGGTAGCCCAGCTTCTGGGCGGCCACCAGCGGGTCCACCTCGGCGGGGGTCGACGGTTCGGCGTCTCCGAAATAGGGGGGCCGAAGGAAGCGCATCGACTTGCCGGTGATGACCTCGAACAATCGCTGGGTGGCGTTGAGCTCCAGGCTGAGTTCGGGCGCCGGCAACAGCCCGATATTGGGGTGGGTATAGGTGTGGTTGCCCACGATCATGCCCTGGTCGATCTCGCGCTTCACCAGCTCGGGATGGGCCTGCATGTTCTTGCCGATGACGAAGAAGGTCGCCGGCGCGTCCTTGTCCCTGAGGATCTTCAGGATCTTGGGCGTCCAGCGCCCGTCCGGGCCGTCGTCGAAGGTCAGGGCCACCAGGCCCTTGTGGGCGCCATAGCGCTGGATCTCGTAGGAGGTCGGCAGGACGTCATAGCTTTGATCGGCGATCAGGCCGGTGTCGGGATCGAAGGTCAGGGTCCGTTTGCCGGCGCTGGGCGTGGCCGACACGTGCAGCACTTCGCCGGTGCCGTCGAAATCCACCCCCTGGCCGGTGGTCAGTTTCAGCAGGCCGCTGGCGTCGAGCTGGCCATAGTCCTTGCCGAACAGGGTCCACATGCCCGGATCTTCCGACCCCAGCCGCCACATGGCGTAGCCGCGCACGCGCCAGGGATCGGTGACCTTGATCTGGTTGAACAGGGTGGTGGCGTCCAGGAACCAGACGGTGTGCTTGATCCCGTTTTCGTCCGAATAGCCGAAGGTCGGGTTGAGGGCGTTGTCGTCCATGCGGATGGTGGCCTCGGAATCCCGGGCGATCTGCATGGCGTCGTGGAAGTCGATCACGTCGGCCCGGCCCTGGCCGTTCTTGTCCTTGGCGCGCCAATCATAGCCGTAGGAGCCGAAGGCCATGATGGTCTTGTCGGGGTTCAGCTTGGACAGGCGCAGATCCAGGTTCTTCTCGAACCAGTCCTGGCCGGCGGTGGGGCCCGGATCGCCCGTGCTCCAGTGCTCGTCATAGGCCATCAGCACCAGGGTGTCGGTGGCGTCCTCCAGCGCCTTGAAGGGCCAGTCCTCGTCATCGAACGGCGCGGTCACCCACACTTCCAGCCCATGGGGCTTCAGCACATCCCGGGCGTGCTTGAGGAAGGCCGGATAGGCGGCGATGGCGCCCGGCGAGATGTTTTCCAGGTCGAAGGTGTAGCCGGCATAGCCGTGCTTGGCCGCCTGATCGATCAGGCTGGCCAGCAGGTGGTCTTCGGCGCCCCTGTTCAGGATGACCCCGTCGCCAACGGCGGTGTCGAACACCGCTTCGTGGGCGTTGTGCACCACGGCCATGATCGCCGGCGGCTTGGCGGCGGCGGCGATCAGCGCCGTGGCCTCGGGATCGTCGGTGAAATCGACGTCGCCATTGGGATCGCGCAGGGCGACCCACTGCGGCGCCACCACGTCCAGCGCGCCGATGTGTTCGCGCAGGGCCTGACGCGATTCCTGGTCCCAGCTCACATAGAAGCCGACGGTTAGGGGCTTGGTCGCCTTGCTGTTGGCCGAGGCGCGGGGCCGGCGGATGATCCTGGTCCAGGCGGGCTTGGCGCGCTTGAGGAACCGCTTGGCCGTCTCCTGGTGCAGGCCCTGCAGCACGCGCGGGTCCTGCAACTGCAGGCTGGGCAGGCGCGGTGCGAAGGCGAGGGTGGCCAGGAAGCCGGCGACGATGGCGGCGAGCAGCGACAGCATCAGGCCGCCGGCCTGGCCGGCCCGGCGCGCCCGGCGGCCGGAAGGATCGTGGAAGACGAACCCTTCCTGGGCGTGCGGGCGCGGCTCGGGCGCTGCTGGCTCCGACTCTGACGTATTGGGCTCCGGGGGTGGGGTCTCTGACGTCATGGCGGCGGGCTCGTGGCCCGAAGGGTTCCGAATCAAGGCGCGCCGAACCTGGCGCAGGCGCCTCCTTATCATTAGATCCGAGCAGCCGTCAGCCTCGGCGTTACACCGAAACGAGCCTCGCCCAAGGTCATGTCCGCGGTTGACTTGGGGGCCTGGTGACGGTTGATCCTGGGGCGCGCCGCAGGCGCGAACCGGGCGAGGCGAGGACCGCAGATGACCATCCACAGACCCCGCCGCAGCGCCCTCTACATGCCCGCCTCCAACGCCCGCGCCATCGAAAAAGCCAAGGGTCTGGACTGCGATGTGGTCATTCTCGACCTGGAGGACGCCGTCGCGCCCGAGGCCAAGCCCGAGGCGCGGGCCCAGGCCGTGGCGGCGATCCGCGCCGGAGGCTTTGGCGAGCGTGAGGTGGTGATCCGCTGCAACGGCCTGTCCACCCCCTGGGGCGCCGAAGACCTGAAGGCCGCCGCCGAGGCTGGCCCGGACGCGGTGCTGGTCCCCAAGGTCAGCAGCCCGGCCGATATCGCCGCCTATGACGCAGCCCTGGCCTCGGCGCCCGCGCAGACCCGGCTGTGGGCGATGATCGAGACCTGCGCGGCGGTGTTCGCCCTGGAGCCGATCGCGGCCCTGGCCCACACCAGCCGGCTTTCGAGCTTCTGCCTGGGCCTCAACGACCTGGCCAAGGAGATGGGCTGCCGCCAGACCGCGGACCGGGCGCCGTTCCAGGCCGTGCTGACCCTGGCGGTGGCCGCGGGCCGCGCCCACGGCCTGACCGTGCTCGACAGCGTGTTCAACGAGATCGACGACCTGGCGGCGCTTGAAACGGCTTGCCGCCAGGGGGCCGATTTCGGCTTCGCCGGCAAGACCATCATCCACCCCAGCCATATCGAGGCCTGCAACCGGGTGTTCGGCCCCGATTCCGGCGAGGTCGGCTGGGCGCGGGCGGTGATCGCCGCCTTCGCCGCGCCGGAAAACGCCGGCCGGGGCGCCCTGCGGGTCGAGGGACGGCTGGCCGAGCGCCTGCACCTGGCCCAGGCCGAGGCCCTGGTGGCCGTCGCCGACGCCATCGCCGCCCGAGGCGCCGGCCAGCCATGACCGCGGCCGGCGCGGTTGTCGCCCTGGCCCTGGGGGCCGCGCCGGCGCCGAGCCTGTCGCCGCCGATCGCCGCGCCCGTTTCGCCGCCGTCCTCCGTCTCGTCGACGACGCCTGCGCCTGCCACCGCCCCTGTTCCTGGCGCCGGCGCCGCTCCACCGCCGCCAAGCGATGGTCTGGAGCCGGACACCAAGCCGCTGGCTGACGACAATGCGCCGAGCGACCCGCTGGCCGATGACACCCAGGGCCTGACGGTCCAGTCAGCCTATGCGGCGGCCGAACAGCATCAGGGTCCGCTCGACGGTCGCTGGCGGCTGAGCGACGGCGCCGGCGCGCCCCTGTTCGATTTCCAACTGACCGATCCAGGCGCAAATCCGGCGCCGAGGGCCAGCGATCCCGAGCATCCGCAGATCGAGGGCGCCTGGCGCGACCTGAGGCTCCAAGGCGGCCTGGGCGGCTCCGGGTTTCTGTTGTCCGTGCGCCGCGACGGCGCCGATCTCGAGATCCGCTTTTACGAGACCGACGCCAAACGGCCGACCCGGCTGGCCCTGCATCCGGCGGCGGATGGCGGCTGGAGCGGCGATCTAACCGAGGGGGGCGGGGACCGGCGGGCGAAGATCGTATTTCTGGACCGCGCGCCGTTCTAACGTTTGGATCTAGGCGTGGCCTTTGAGCGTCTTGCCGTCCAGCACCAGGTGCGCGGCTTCGCGGGCGCGCTCCAGATCGGTGGGGTCGTAGGCGCGGGCGCCGTCGACGCCCCAGACCGGTCCCGGCCAGGCCGGATCGTCGGCGCGGCGGCCGATCACATGGGCGTGCAGCTGGGGCGTCACATTGCCCAGAAGGCCGGTATTGAGTTTTTCGACCGGGCGGCCCAGGGCCGAGCCGATGGCGCGCACCGCGGCGCCCGCCAGCACGATCTCTTCCATCAGCTGGGCGCGATTGGCCGCGTTCAGGTGTTCCAGTTCGCGGGCGCCGACGCGGCGCGGAATCAGCACGATCCACGGCCAGCGCGCGTCGGCCTGCAGTCGCGCCTCGCACAGGCCCAGCGAGACCAGATCTAGTGACGTGCGCAGGAAATCCGGCGCGATCGAAAACTTTTCCAACGCCGTCTCCGCAAGAGGCGCCGCCCCATAGCAGGGCCGGGCGCCGGTGGCGAGCCGGGTTGAACATTCGGTCCTACGTCAACATTCGCGCTTAGGCCGGCCGCGGCGCCGGCGCCGGCTTGCCCCCGCTGCCATCCGGAGCTAGACCGCCCGTCAGTTTCTCCCCGTAAATTGCAGCAGCCCGGAGGCCCAACAATGGCTCGTGCGAAGATCGCCCTCATCGGCGCCGGTATGATCGGCGGCACCCTCGCTCACATCGCCGCGCGCGAGGAACTGGGCGACGTGATCCTGTTCGACATCGCCGAGGGTGTCCCGCAGGGCAAGGCCCTGGATATCGCCGAGGCCTCGCCTGTGTTCGGCAAGGACAGCGCGCTGCGCGGCGCCAACGACTATGCCGATATCGCCGGCGCCGATGTGTGCATCGTCACCGCCGGCGTGCCGCGCAAGCCGGGCATGAGCCGCGACGACCTGCTGGGCATCAACCTCAAGGTCATGAAGGCCGTGGGCGAGGGCATCAAGGCCCATGCGCCCAACGCCTTCGTCATCTGCATCACCAACCCGCTGGACGCCATGGTCTGGGCGCTGCAGCAGTTTTCCGGCCTGCCGCACAACAAGGTGGTGGGCATGGCCGGCGTGCTGGACTCGGCCCGCTTCCGCTATTTCCTGGCCGAAAAGACCGGCGTCTCGGTCGAGGACATCCACGCCTGGACCCTGGGCGGCCATGGCGACGACATGGTGCCCATGGTGCGTCATTCCACCGTCGGCGGCCTGCCCCTGCCCGAACTGGTCAACCAGGGCTTCATGACCCAGGACGAGCTGGACGCCATCGTCAAGCGCACCCGCGGCGGCGGCGGGGAGATCGTCGCCCTGCTCAAGACCGGCTCGGCCTTCTACGCCCCGGCCGAAAGCGCCATCGCCATGGCCACCTCCTATATCAAGGACAAGAAGCGGGTCCTGCCCTGCGCCGTACACCTGACCGGCCAATACGGCCTGTCCGACATGTATGTCGGCGTGCCGGCGGTGATCGGCGCCGGCGGCATCGAGCGGGTGATCGAATTCCCCACCAATGACGAGGAAAAGGCCATGTTCGCCAAGTCGGTGGACTCGGTGAAGGGCCTGATGGAAGCCTGCAAGGGGATTGAGCCGTCGCTGAAATAGGCCCCTTTCTCGAAACGCCCCGGCTGATCCTCCGCCCGACCCTGGCGGAGGATTTCGAGCCGTGGGCGGCGTTCATGGCCGACGTCTGGGGCCAGACGCGCGAGCAGTGGCGCGCGCGGGCCAAAGAGCGTCTTATACCAACGGCCTTTTAGTTTGCCGTTAGTGTGTGTGTGTGTTTCCCGTCATGGTCGGCGCATGCCGGCCAGCCATGCCGTGAACGAATGGGCGAGACTATGGGCGTGGGACTCATCCTGAAGGCTTGGTGCGGCTTAACCTTCACGGCATGGATCGCCGGGACGGGGCCCGGCGAAGACGGCGATGGAGGGGTAGAGCCGTCAGCGGTCAGTCTCAAGGGCCGCTGGTCTTAACCGTTAAAGCCCCGCACCGCGGCGATGATGCGATCCTGGGTCTCTTCATCCAGATAGGGATGCATGGGCAGGGCCAGGACCAGGTCGGCCTTGGCCTCGCTGACCGGCAGGCCGCCGGGCTGGGGATAGACGGCGTAGCAATCCTGGCGGTGCATGGGCATGGGATAATAGGCCGCCGACGGCACGCCCTGGGTCTTCAGGTGGGCGGCCAGGCCGTCGCGGTCGGGATGCTCGATGGTATATTGCGCCCAGGTCGACAGGCCGCCGGCGATGACGACGGGCGTGCGCGCGGCCGATCCGGCCAGGCCCGCCACATAGCGGTCGGCGACCACGGCCCGCTTGTCGATCTCGTCGGGAAAGATGGCCAGTTTCTCGATCAGGATCGCCGCCTGCAGCGTATCCAGGCGGCTGTTCAGGCCCACGCGCATGTTCATATATTTTGGATCATGGTCGAAGCTCTTGCCGGCGATGTCGCTGGCCGTGGCCTTGCCGTGCACGCGCAGGGAATCGATCCGCTCCGCCAGCCAGGGATCGTCGGTCAGCACCGCCCCGCCGTCGCCATAGCAGCCCAGGGGCTTGGCCGGGAAAAAGCTGGTGGTGACCACATCGGCCCAGGCGCCCGGATGGCGGCCGTTCAGCGTGCAGCCAAAGCCCTGGGCGCTGTCGGCGACCAGCTTCAGACCGTGGCGTTTGGCGATGGCGGAAATGGCCGGATAGTCGGCCGGCTGACCGAACAGGTCGACGGCGATGATCGCCTTGGGGGTCAAGACGCCCTGCGCCTTGATGGCCTGGATGGCCGCTTCCAGCTTGGCGGGGTCCAGATTGTAGGTGTCGGGCAGGATATCCACGAACACCGGCGAGGCGCCCAGCCAGGGGATCACTTCGCCGGTCGCCGCGAAGGTGAAGCTGGGACAGAACACCGCGTCCCCGGGACCGACCCCCCAGGCCATCAGCGGCAGGGCCAGGGCCTCGGTGCCGTTGGCGCAGCCCAGGGCGTGGGCCGAGCCGGCGAAGGCCGCCAGCCTGTCCTCGAACGCCTTGACCTCGGGGCCCATCACATAGCCGCCATGGGCGAGCACCCGGGCGATGGCGGCGTCGATCTGCGGCTTGATGCGGCGCTGTTGAGCGGCCAGATCGATGAAGGCGATGGTCATGGGATATTCCAAATCTGTCGGCGGGCGGTGTTTAGGGGCGCCGGCGGTCCAGGGCGACACAAACCCTGTAACCGGTTGTTTCCACGCATCAAGCCGATCAGCGCACGCATGTCGCGAGCCGGGCTTGCATCTCGATCAGCGCCGCGCGCGTTAAGTGGCGGCTAAGCCCGGCCGAATAGGGTTATGCTGACCTTCTCTGCCGGGAAACGCCGCCGACCAATGTCCAGCCCAGGGCCGCAAACGCCGAGCGAAAAGCCGGCCTCTTCCGAGGGGCGGGTGGATCGCATCGCGTCCGTGGCGGCGCGCGATACGCTGGAGCGGCTGCAGGACCCATCCCTGCTCGCCAGCGGCGCGGTCAATCTGATCGGCCTGGACGCGATTCGGACCAAGCTGGGCGATCGATGGGAGGGCAAGCGCGCGCGGGTCTGGGAGCATGTGGAGCGCGAAATCGAGCGCACCATCGGCCCCTCGAACCTGTTCGTCCGCCTGGACGACGCCACCTATCTGGTCGCCCTGCCATCCAGCCCAGGCTTTGCGGCCCAGGCCACCTGCCTGACCATGCTGCAGGACGTGCTGAAATTCTTCCTGGGCGAGTTGCGCCCCGGCGACGTCGCGGTGCGCAATGTTTCGGCGATCAGCGGCAGCGAGATCGTCTCCGCGCCGGTGGACCTGCGCCGCCTGCAAGGCGGGGCCGGTCAATCCTCCGGCGGACCCGCCGCGCCGTCCGCGCCGTCCGAGGCGTCCCGTCAGGGCGGCGGCCCGTCGGTGGCCGCGCCGTTCTCGGCGATCCTGCTGGCCGACCAGGATCCGGCCACGGACTGGCGCCCGCCCCTGGCCGGCCGCTCATTCAGCAAGACGCTGGAGCCGCCCAAGCGTCCGCCGTTCGAGCTGGTGGTGGCCGACGAGCCGGTCTGGCACCTGAAGCGGGGCCTGATCACCTCGTTCATCATCGATCGCGCCGGCGCGCCGCCCGACGCCGACGCCGTGGTGCATGAAGAGATCGACATGGTGGTGTTTCGCCATGCCGCCGAGCTGCTCGCCGAACAGGCGAGGCAAGGCGGCCCGTTGGCCTTGCATGTGCCGGTCCATTTCATTTCCCTGGCCACCCAGCGCACGCGCCTGCGCCTGCTCAGCCTGACCCAGTCGGTGCGCGAGGCCATGCGCCAGATGGTGCTGCTGGAGATCTGCGGCCTGGACGCCGGCGTGCCGCCCAGCCGGCTGATCGAGGTCATCGGCCTGGTGCGTTCGCTGGTCGGCGGCGTGCTCGGGCGGGTGCGGCCCAGCCGCCCGGCCCTGGCGGCCGTGCGCGGCTGTGGCCTCAAAGGGGTGGTGGTCGAGGCGCCCCTGCTCTCGCCCCTGGGACCGGAGGGCGAGGTGCGGATGAAGGCCTTCGTCGCCGCCGCCCAGGGCCTCAGCCCCAACCTGATCATCCACGGCCTGCCCAATGCCGGCCTGATCGACGCCGCCG
>FTIF01000475.1_pt2 | contig 17298 bp, 14 predicted proteins | sample 1658001 | NCBI WGS metagenome assembly FTIF01 (sample SAMEA3914789, study PRJEB12502) | metagenome | biome: forest; material: soil | place: Canada | collected 2011-07-03 | depth 0.3 m | reverse complement strand
GCGGCGGTGAAGGCGAACAGCTTTTCGAACATCACGGTCCAGCACCAGAATGAGAAGAACACCAGAATCACCAGTACCACTTTCACCACCGGGTCGGCCTGGGTCACCAGGTGCTGGATCGAGAGGTCGGTAGCGTTGACGGCAATTATCGGGTCCATCGAATGGGTCCTTGAAAAGTAAAAATATCTGAGCGCGGGTTGGTACCGCGACGGCCCGTCCATGCGGCCAGGCCGTTGTTACAGCTCAGCGAGCAATCAGCAATGCATCGCCGCATGCATCCGCTCCAAAAGGCGCCTGCCATGGGTGCAAGCAGACAAGCTTCGCGCTTCTTCATCGGCCACATTGCAACGAGCAGGCCAGCGCGGCGGTATCGCAACAGGGTCGCGGCGAATCTTCGGGTTCACGGCGTAAGCGTCTGTTTGGAAGAAACTATTTTCATCGCCACCGCCTCGCACGGTGATTACAGCTGGAGAAGATGATTGGCGACCGCCAATGTGGGTGTTGCGTTCTCAACACCTGCGTCAACAGGCTGTTGAGGAAGCTGCAGCACACAGTTACAGCTTGCCGGTCACTTGGAGGCCGATCCAGCGCGGTGGCGCCGGCGTGTAGCTGTTCCAGGTGGTGGCGAGGTGCGCCGTATCGTTGAACATATTCTTCACCAGCAGGCTGAAACCGAAGCGCCGGTCGATGCGGCCCACGCCGACGGAAAGATCGGTGATGCTGTGCCCGGGAATCCAGGCATAGGTGGACAGGCCGGTGACGTCCGAGTTGTAGCGGCTGGTGTATGCCGTGTTGAAGGAGGCGAAGACTTCCTTGTCGAGCAGCACCGGATAGCGGAACTCGGTGCCGAGGTTGAAGGTATAGCGTGCGGCGCCCGGCAAGTTGGCGCCGGAAACATTCCTGTACGGCGTTGTCGTCAGGTTGCCGTTCTCAAGCGGCTGCCCGGCATTCTGGAAATCCAGGTACTTGGCGTCGTTGTAGGCGCCACTGAAGCGGATCGAGGTATAGCGGATGCCGCTGTACACGCCGTCGATCTCCGCCCCTTTCACCTGCACCTTGGCAGCATTGCCGGTCGCGGAGATGAAGTGGCTGGTGCCATCGTTCAGGAGTGCTGTGGTATAGGCATCGAAGACCTGGACTGCTTGCTGATAATTGCTGATGTTGTTGAGGAAGATGTCGGCGTTGAAGGTCAGGGCCTTGTGCAGCAGCAAGGTCTTCAGGCCCAGCTCATAGGCCGTGGATTTTTCCGGCTGCGTCAGGTTGGAGATGCCATTGGTGGTCTGCGAAATGCCGGCCTTTTCGCCGTGCTGCCACGACAGGTACGTGGTCAGCTCCGGGTTGATCTTGTAGCTGGGGCTGATGACGTAGGACGGCTGGATCTTGTCGAAAGGCTGGGCATGGACCGTATTCCACAGCACGCCCATCTGCGACAGGCGCAGCGCCTTTGCGGTCGCCACCTGCGTCAGCTGGCCGCCGCTGAGCGACGAGTAGCTGCTGACCCCGAAGTATTGCTGTGCGACTGAATTGGCCAGGGCAACCTGTGCCGCCGAATTGCTGGAGTCCAGCACACCGCTGGTAGCGTTTGAAAGGAAGCCGCCCATCTGCACGTTATTCACCGCCACCGGATTCAGGGCGGCGCCGTAGCCGTTGTCGGTGATGAGCGCATTGTTGCGGGTGCGGCGGTCCTCATAGGTGAGACGCAGGCCGGTGGTCAGGGTCAGCGGATCGGACAGATGCCAGTTGGCCTGTCCATAAAGCGCCGCGCTTTTCTTGTCGTCGTACTCGTAGCCGACCTTGCGCATGCCGTCCAGTGAATTCGTCAGCAGGGCGCGGCCTTCGCCGTTGGCGGTCAGCGTTGCGTACTGGCCGGCACTGGCGAACCACGCGCCGGCATCGGAGCCCCAGCCGTTCTTCGAAACGGAAACCGGGCCCTGGGTCCCGGAGCCCAGCAGGTACACCCCGGACTGGTAATCGACGAAGCCGCCGACCGGCGAATTCAGCCGCAACTCCTCGCTGGTCTGGTGATAGCCGACTCCGCCGCCGCTGGCTGTGGTGATGTCGAAGGGCGTGCCTTCGTCGTTGCTGGCGAAGAAGTGGTACTCCTTGTAAGCCGTGATCGAAGTCAGGGTGTACTCGCCCAAGTTCCATTCCAGGGTGCCCGCCGCGCCCCTGCTCCTGGTGATCAGCGGCCGCTGGCTGTTGTTGTCGACGGCATTCTGGCCGGCGCCATAGAGATAATCGTCGGCGTAGGTGTAGTTGCCTTGCTGGGTGAACCAGCCTCGGGCCAGCCGGGTCGACGCATCGGTGGTCAGGGGGTTGGTATTGCCGTTGGCATACTTGGTCGGCGTCGGCGTGTAGATGGTCATGCCGTTATAAAATTCGCCGCCGGTAGGCTCCAGATCGAAGCGCAGGCGGGCGCGGAAATTCTCGCTCGGCGTCAACAGGAACTGGACGCGGCCGGAAACGCGGTCGCGGTTGCCATAAGTCTCGGACGGGTTGTACAGGTTCTTGATGTAGCCATCGCCCTTGTCTACCGAGAGGGTGCCGCGCCAGGCCAGCAGATCGTCGATCACCGGGCCGCCGAGCACCGCGGTGCCGAGGATGCTGTCGCGCTGGCCGTAGGCGAGCGAAAACGAGGCTTCCGGATTGAAGGTCGGCCCCTTGGTGGTGATATTGATCGCGCCGACATTGGCGTTCTTGCCGCCGAGAGTGCCCTGTGGGCCACGCAGCACTTCCACCTTGTCAATGTCGGTGAAGTCGAAACTGGACAGGGGGTTGTAGGCATAGGCTACGCCGTCGACGGTGATGCCGATGCTCGGGTCCTGGGCCTCGGTGTTGGATTGATAACCCAGGCCGCGAATGGACAGGCTGAACTCGCGCGAGTTGCCGGAATTCCAGGTGACGTTGGAGGCGCGGCGTGTGATGCCGCCCATGTCGACCGCATCCTGCAGCTCCAGGTCGGCACCGCTGACTATCGAGATGGACTGCGGCACGTCTTTCACGGCCTTGAGCCGGTTCGGGGCCTGCACCGTGACCTGGTTCAATTGTGCGGGCTGACTGGCTTCCGCTGCGGCCTGTTGCGGCTGATCTTTCGGCCCGGCTGCCTCAGTTGTCGCTGAAGCAGCTTCCGCCGCGGGCGCTTTGCCTTGCTGTTCGGCCAGCTCGCGCTGACTTTTTTCCAGCGCCTTCTTCAATTGCACGACTTCCGCCTGTAACTCGACTACGGTGCGGTCCGCGGCCGGCGCGCCGGCTGCTCCATCCGCCGCATGCGACAGGCCTGGAGACAGCAGCGCCGCGCTCGTCAGGAATGCAGTGATGGGGATACGCCGGGAAAGCTTTTTCTGATCATGGTGAATGCGGCCGGAGGGGACTTCTGTGTTCATGAAGCTCTGCTTTCCTTGGTGAAGGTGTGGATGAAGACGCAGAGCCAACAGAGCAACGGGCATGCCACAACATTCAATAAATAAGTTATTTTGATATTCGTTGAATATCACCCCATACATATACAAATATATTCATCAAAGCATTGATAACTAAAGATGTTTACGTTTGTATAGAGAAAATATAAATACTGGAATTAGGCTATGTCCATTTTGCAAACGTGGGATTATCGAGATCGGTCCGAATGATGTGTTGCGTTACGTTCAGAAGCTGTTGCAGATGCAACAGCGCGCGTGAGGACAAGGCACGGTCAATCTGATGAATTCACCGCGCTCGCTCCGAAGATCGAGCGTCCGGACGCGAGCGTTGAGCAGCGTCAGTGCTTCGGCGCCCGACTGTCACCCACGATTTTTTTACCGCGCGGAATAAGCGAGCCCGCTGCAGCTGGCTCCACCTGAAAGAGCCGCACTAGGCGGCGAACGAAAGCGAGGCGCGCCGCGAAGCGAAAGCACCGTTGCCGCAGCGGCGGCTCACTGCCGCAGAATCCACTCGATGAGCGTCTTCAGATCGGCATCGGAAATCTTCTCGACGGCGTTGGGCGGCATGGGCATGTCGCCCCACGCGCCTTCGCCGCCGTTGCGCACCTTTTCGAGCAACTGGGGAAGCGCATCCTCGTCGGACTTGTACCTGACGGCGACGTCCTTGAATGCGGGGCCGATCAGCTTCTGGTCGATGCGGTGGCAGGAGACGCAGCCGCTTTTTTCCATCAGCTCTTCGCTGGCCTGAGTGGCGGCGCTGACGGCGAGGCCGACGGCGGCCAGCAGCAATACAGTCATTTTCATTTTTTTTTCAGCCGTCCGGAACCAGGTGCATGCCGGGCTTCAGCTCCAGGCACAGCACCCGGCCCGCGGAATGTTCTCAGGCGCGCAGGTGCTGGTCGAAGAAGGCGATGGTGCGCTGCCAGGCCAGCTTGGCGGCGACCTCGTCGTAGCGCGGGGTGGTGTCGTTGTTGAAGCCGTGTTGCACGCCGGGGTAGATGTAGGCCTGGTATTTCACGCCCGCAGCCTTCAATGCAGCCTCATAGGCCGGCCAGCCCGAGGTGATGCGTTCGTCTTCTCCGGCATAGTGCAGCAACAACGGCGCCTTGATCCTGGCCGCTTCCTCGGCCGTGGGCTGTGCGCCGTAGAACGGCACGGCCGCAGCGAGATCGGGCAGCCGGGTGGCCAGAAAGTTGGCGATGCCGCCGCCGTAGCAGAAGCCCACCACGCCGACCTTGCCGTTACCTTCAGGCAGGCTTTTCAGCACGGCAGCCGCGGCGATGAAATCGGCGTGGGTCTTGGTCTGGTCCAGCTTGGTGAACAGTTCGCGCGCCTTGTCTTCGTCGCCGGGATAACCGCCGAGAGGAAACAATGCGTCGGGGGCGAAGGCGATGAAACCATCCAGGGCCAGGCGTCGGGCGATGTCCTCGATGTGCGGGTTTAGCCCGCGGTTCTCGTGCGCCACCAGCACTGTCGGCAGCCTGCCCTTGGCCTTGGCCGGCTGCACCAGGTAGCCGCGCAGCTTGCCGTAGCCCTCCGGCGAGGGATGTTCAACGTAGCGCGCCTGGATGCGCGGATCGTTGCCGGACACCTGCTGGGCTTCGGCAAAGCTGGGGCTCAAGGCCAACAGCAAGCCCTCGGCGGTAACGCCGGCAGCGGTGAACTTCGCCGCGCTCTGCAGGAAACCGCGCCGCGACAATTGTCCATGCACATACTGGTCGAAGAGCTTCAGGGCTTGCGGATGAAAGTCTTTGGCTGTCTTGCGGGTCATGGAAGAATTTCTCGTTCTGGATGTTTGGGACAACGGCAGGCCGCGCCGGGCTCGACGGCTATTTGGCAGTCTGTTCGGCAGGCGCGAGCTGCTGTACCGCGGCGAGCGATTGCTCGACATTGACGGCGGGCGCCAGGCCGCCCAGGGTTGCGGCGATCCGGCCATCGGCGGTGACGATGAAGGTGGTGCGTTCGGCGAAGCCGTGATCGATTTCGACACCGCGCGTGTCCTTCTTTCCGGCGACGGCATCGCGCACCGCCAGATCGAAGGATTTGGCGATGGCGCCATCCGCATCGGAGGCGACGGGAACCTTGCCGGCGCAGTACTGCGGATCGGCGGAGAACTCGTTAAGCCGGCCGATGCTGTCGAGCGAGACGCCGATGACGGTGGCGCCGGCAGCGGCGAACTTGTCGTAGTTCACGGCGAAGGTATGCGCCTGGATATTGCAGCCGCCGGTGAATGCGGAAGGGTAGAAGTAAACCACCACCGGGCCTTTGTGCAGCGCCTGCTTGAGGGAAAAGGTGAAGGTCTTGCCGGCGAGCGAAGCCGGCGCCGTGAAATCGGGAGCGGCGTCGCCCTGCTTCAGGGCGGCAACGGCGGGCAGCGCGATGGCGGCGGACAACAGGGAACCCAACAGCAAGCGTTTCATCTGCGTACTCCTGAATTTGGAAAGCTGGCGGACTTCACTTGGTGAGCGGCTTGTACAGATCATGGCAGGAGCGGCAGTTCTTTGCGGTGTCCCTGGCCGACGCCGCGGCGGACTCGAAGTCGCTCTTGCCGATGGCCGTAATCACGGCAGCCACCGAGGCCTGGCCTTGCTGGGCCAGCTTCACGGCATCGTCGGCACCGCCCTTTTTCACAAAGTAGGCCTCGGCCTGTTTCAGCACATTCTGGATCGTTTGGGCATCAGCCAGTGCCGCATCCCCATTCCTGGCCCCGAGCACCGGCCCCAGATCCTTGTTGGCATCGTCCATGTCGCGCATGCTGTCGTCGTCGAAATCGCTCAAGTCGATGTCGGCATACGCCAGGCTGCCCGATAGCGCTGCGAGAACTCCCGCCAGCAGCAACCATTTGCGCATCTTCTGCATGGTGTGGTTTTCCGCCAGGCAGCGCTTACTGCGCCGCCTTCAAATCGGCATACACCCATTTGACGAAGCGCTCGGCACCCTGTGCGCCCTGCGGAACGCTGGCGTCGAACTCGGCTGTGGGCCTGGCGGCGATGGCTTCATCGAGGGTCTTGCCCTGCGCAATCAGGGCCGCCACCTTGTCGCGCACCGCCAGCAGAAGATCGCGATGCGCGATCAGCGCGGCCCGGTCGACGATGGGGCCGTGTCCGGGAATGATCCTGGTGTTCGGACCGGATCGGCCGATTGCCGTTCCCAGCGCTTCGAGCAGGCCTTTGAGGCTGCCGCCGTTGTTGAGATCGGCATAGGGATAACCTACAGCGCGGAACACGTCGCCGGTAGCGATGGCATCGTGCCCGACAAACTGCACCAGGGTATCGCCGTCGGTGTGTGCATTACGCACCGGGATCAGCCGCACATCCTCGCCGTCGAGGTGGAGAGTTACCGGCCCGTCGTAGGTGACCACCGGCAGGGCGGACGCGGGGGCGGGGATGCCGGGAGCGCCGCTGGCCAGTGGGCCGGGATGCGCGAGGCGCACGCGCAACTGATCGCGGGCGAAGATGGTGGCGCCGAGCCTGGCGAAGTTCTCGTTGCCGCCGGTATGGTCGCCGTGGACGTGGGTGTTGATCAGGAAGCGGATCGGATCTTTGGCATCGATGGCCCTGATCGCCGCCGCCAACCTGTCGGTGAGGGGCGCGAACTGCGAATCCACCAGCAGGATGCCATCCGCCCCGGTCAGCACGCTGATGGTGCCGCCCTGCCCGTCGAGCGTATAGAAATTGTCGGCCAGCTTGCTGGTCTTGATTTCGACCTTGCTGAAATCTGTTTGCTGCTGGGCGTGAGCCGATGCCACGACGGTCAGGACGGCGGACGCAGCCACGATGCGCAGCATGGGTCGAACAGGAATGACGATCACAGCATTTGCTCCAAGGGATGCGATGGACCTGCGGCGCCCGCAGCAGCGGCCTCGCGGCTGCGCGCTGTGTGCGCCGGATCGGAAAGTTCGGAAAGTAGGGCCGCGCTTGCAAAAAAAGCCCGGGAGGAAGGCCTCCCGGGCACCAACTGTCCGCCAGGCGGGTGCTGGCCGAGGCCTAGGCGATCAGTTCCTTCACCACCTCGCCGTAAACGACAGTGGGACGCTCGGAACGTCCGTTGTTCAGGTAAGTGACCTTCAGGTGATCCAGGCCCATCAGGTTGAGGACAGTGGCTTGCAGGTCGTAGGTGTCGACCGACTTGCCCACCGACTTCAGGCCGATCTCGTCGGTGTGACCGAAGGTGCTGCCCGCCTTGGAGCCGCCGCCAGCCAGCCACTGGGTGTAGCCCCAGGGATTGTGGTCGCGGCCGTTGCCGCTCTCGCCGTAGGAGGTGCGGCCGAACTCCGAGGTCCACACCACCAGGGTGGAATCGAGCAGGCCACGCGATTGCAGATCGGCGAGCAGGCCGGCGATCGGCTTATCCACCATGCGCGCATTGGCGGTGTGGTTCTTCTCCAGCTCCTTGTGCGCGTCCCAGGAGATTTCCTCGCCGTTCACATCGACCGGGCCGGTGATGACCTGGACGAAGCGCACGCCGCGCTCCACCAGGCGACGGGCCTTGAGCAGATTGGTGCCGTAGTCCTTGACGCCGGCATCGGCGTCGTTGAGGCCGTACAGCGTGCGGGTGGCTTCCGATTCCTTGCTCAGGTCGACCGCTTCCGGCGCGGAAGACTCCATGCGGTAGGCGAGTTCATAGGAGTTGAGGCGCGCCTGCAACTCGCTGTCCTGCGGGTAGCGTGAACCGTTGTGCGTGTTAAGGCGCTTCAGCAGATCGAGGTTGTCGCGCTGCTGCAGCGCCGAGTCCAGCTCCGGGCGATCCAGGTTGAGGATGGGCGAAGCGCCGGGGCGGAACGGAGTGCCCTGGTAGACGGCCGGCAGGAAGCCCGAGCTCCAGTTGACCGCGCCGGCGCTCGGCTCCTTGGTGCCGCCGTAGAGCACGACATAGGCCGGCAGGTCCGGATTGGACGCTCCCAGCGCGTACACCACCCAGGCGCCGAGGGTGGGGCGTCCCGGATTGAGATCGCCGGTATTGAGCTTGAGGATCGAAATATCGTGGGTGGCGCCGATGGTGGTGCTGGACTTGATGAAAGCCAGCTTGTCGGCGTGCTGCGACAGGTTCGGCAGCAGATCGGAGAACCAGGCGCCGCTGTCGCCGTACTGCTTCCAGCTGCGCTTCGACGCGTACAGTTTGCCGACGCCGCCCTGGGTGCTGGTCTTGATGCCTTTGAGGAAGGACTCCGGCACTTCCTGGCCGGCCAGCCGGACCAGCTCCGGCTTGTAGTCGTACAGGTCGAGGGTGCTGGGGGCGCCGTTCTGATGCAGCCAGATGACCGATTTGGCCTTGGCCGGGAAATGCGGCTGCTTCGGCGCCAGTGGATCGAGCAGATCCGCAGCGCGTGCCACCGACAATCCTCCCGGCAACAGCCCGCTTAGCGCCAGGCCGCCCAAGCCGAGCCCCGCATTGACCAGGAGGTCGCGCCGCGATGTTTTGAAATTCATGATCTGCTTCCTTCGGATAAGTGAAATTTGAAAAATCAGAACTTGTAGTTGAATTCGTTCGAATTCACGACGGTGTGGACCAGGTCGACGAAGGCTGCCTCGCGTATCGGGTTCGGCGTTCCTCCGCTCTTCAGGCCGACCGGCAGGGCGATGGCGAACTTGCCGTCGGTGGCCTTGTCCGCGATGACCTTCTCGTGGCTGCTCAGGAACGCCTGCAGGGTAGTCTTCTCGAACCGGTCGGGACTGCGCGCGAACAGGATCTGGTAGAGCCGGTCGATCCGCGCCGACTGCTTGTCCCCCACTTCACGGATTACCCTGCCCGCCAGAGCCTGCGACCACTGGAACACCAGGTCGCTGTTGTATAGCGTGAGCGCCTGCAGCGGTGTGGTGGTCACGTTGCGCTTGCTGTGCACCTGCTGTGCGGATGCCATGTCGAAGGTATCCAGCATCGGATAGGCGACACTGCGCCGGGTGAAGATGTACAGGCTGCGCCGGTTCCAGTCGTCCTGGTCCTTCGATACCTTCCACAGGTTGCCGGCGTCGAGGCCCTTCGGCACCGGCGGGAACACGCTGGGGCCGCCGATCGTGTCGTTGAGCTTGCCGGAGGCCAGCAACAGCGAGTCGCGGATCTCCTCGGCATCCAGGCGCCGCCGCGGAAACACCGCCAGCAGCTTGTTCTCCGGGTCGGCCTTGTAGGCATCTTCACGGGATTCGGAAGACTGCCGGTAGACGCTGGAAAGAAGGATTTCGCGCTGCAGCTTCTTGGCGCTCCAGCCTTCCTTGACGAAGTTGTCGGCCAGGTAGTCGAGCAGCTCCGGGTTGGTCGGCTTGTCGCCGGCGCGGCCGAAATCGCTGACCGAACGGACAATGCCGCTGCCGAAGTACTGGCTCCACACGCGGTTGACATAGACCCGCGCCGTCAGCGGATTCTGCGGGCTGGCGATCCACTCGGCCAGGGCGGTGCGGCGCCCGGAAGAAGTTGCCGTTGGCACGATGTTCGGCTTTTCGCCATTGGCTATCGCCGCCGGGAAGCCCGGCTGCACTTCTTCCAGCGGGCGCTCCTGGCTGCCGCCGAACAGCTTGAAGGTCGGCGGCGCATCGGCGCGGCCGAGTTCGGTCATCGCGGTGATCTTGTCCGAGCCACGCTCCGGCTTGAGCTTGTCGAACTGCTTCAGCTCCTCGGTCAGCTTCTTGTATTGTTCCCAGCGCTCGCCGTTTTCCGCGGTATAGCTGGGATCGTCCTTGTTTTCGCCGACATACCGCAGGTAGCTGACGTAGTCCTCTTCGCTCGTGACATTGGCGAGGCGGTGATTGACCCAGCGGTCCTGCGCGGTCCACTGGCTCTCCGGCTTGAAGATCGCCTCGCGGCTGTCGGTCAGGTAGCGCTCCTTGTGATATTTCAGCGCAATATCCCTGATCGGCTCGAGAATCGCCTTCTGCTGCGCCCGAATGTCCTTGGTGGCTTCCTTCCACTTGGCCTCGGCCTTGTCATAGGCAGCTTCCTGCGGTCCGATGTCCGCGGGAATGTCGTTGACTTCGCTGGTGTTGGCGAAGAAGGCCTGGAACTGGAAGTACTCCTTCTGCGAAATCTTGTCGAACTTGTGATCGTGGCAGCGTGAGCAGCCGACGGTCTGCGCCAGGAATACCTGGCCCACGGTGTCGGTCATGTCGGTGGTGATCTGGTACTTCCTCTGCAGCAGATCACGGGAGTTGTAGTTGTCGGGATAGCCAGCGAGAAAATCGGTCGCGATCAGGGCGTCCTTGTTGTCCGGCGACAACTCGTCTCCCGCCAGCTGTTCCTTGACGAACCGGTCGTAAGGCTTGTCCTGGTTGAACGAGTCGATGACGTAGTCGCGGTAGCGCCACATATTGGGCCGCGTCTTGTCGTTCTGGAAACCGCTGCTGTCGGCGTAGCGCGCCAGGTCCAGCCACCGGCGCGCCTGGCGCTCACCGTAGTGTGGAGAGGCCAGCAGGCCGTCGACCAGCTTCGCGTAGGCATCCGGCGAGCGGTCATCGACGAAAGCCTGGACCTGCTCCGGCGTGGGGATGACGCCCCAGACGTCGAGCGTCGCCCGGCGCACGAAGGCGGCGCGGTCCGCATCGACGGAGGGCTTCAGCCCCTTGGCCTCGAGCTTGGCCAGCACGAAGGCGTCGATCGGCGTGCGCACCCATTTCTTCTGGTGAACCGAGGGCTGATCCGGATTCTTCACCGGTTGATACGACCAGAGCTGCGACCTGGGCGATGGCGCCTTGGCTGCGCCGGTATCCGGCTTGCTGTCAGCAGCCGGCGCCGAGGCGGTGGTCGATGTCGCGACTGTGGCCGCTTCCGGCTTTGCATCCGCTGCCGCAACAGCAGCGGCCTGATCGTCCGCAGCCCAGGCGGCGGACGCAACCGTGAAGCCGATCAAAAATGCGAGGTATGCCTGCTTATTCTTCATTCGCCTATTCCCGAAAATATGAGCCCGCAAACGCAAAAAGACACCTTCTGTTTTCGTATCCGCCATCGCACAAGCTGCACCTTCAGCACTGCCTGTTACCGATCGATACGTGTCGCGAAGCGATGGCGCGCTCGGTTCTGCACGGGCTACATTGCAACGAGCAAGCCAACACCGGGATGCCGCAACGGCATAGTCGGGAAGCAACGGCGCGATGAGCGTAAGCGCATGTTTATTGTGAGATAATTTCATTGCCGTCGCTGTGTGGGATGGCGCAGCCCAAGTGCGCATGGAGCTTTTTCCGGAACCCGGATGTTGTTTTCCCAGCACGCCGATCAACAGGGTGTTGAGGATTCCGCAGCGCGGAAATTCATCGACGACAGTTCAGGCGGCAGAGGGTCGATTGCCCAGGGCAAGCGGAAATCTTTCTGAGCCGAACGAAAGCTCTGCACACGTCATGCGTGGCTGGTCACGAAATTTCAAGGCGGCGCCAGTCCGCAAGGAAGTCGATTCAGAATGACAGCGCTTCGGCGATCGGTGCCGTGGCCACGATCCAAGCCAGCGCAACGCTGAGCACAACGATCAACAGTGCCGCCAGCCACAGCCGCGACGACTGTATCGCCTCGTCAGCCGGCACGCTGTGCGCCGGCTTGCGCCCGGTCAACATCGCTCTCACCAGCTTTTCCTTCCGGGCGATGTGGTGTGCCAGTACCGCCAGCACGTGGATAACCACCGCCGCGAAGATCCAGTCGAACAACAGGCGATGCAGCGAGGTCAGCCATAGGCTGCGCGCATTGCTCACATAGCCATAGAGCGGACCGGTATTGACGATCTCGTCGTTGGCGAATAGCCCAGTAAGCGCCTGCGCCAGGAGGGTGAGCAGCAACGCCAGCACCATCAGCGCGCCCAGCGGATTGTGGCCGGGATAGCGACGCCCCCTGCCGCGCATCAAGCCAAGCAGGTAGCGGCCCGTAGCCACCGGCCCACGCACGAAGTTGCGGAAACGTGCATGCCGCGTGCCGACGAAGCCCCACAGAATGCGGAAACACACCAGAACGATGACGGTATAGCCGCACCAGACGTGGTACTTGAAGTAAGCGATGCCCAGCTTGTTCGTCACATAGCTGGCAATGAAGGCCGTCACCAGGGTCCAGTGGAACAAGCGCACCGGCAGATCCCAGACCTGCCGGTGTTCGATTGCGTCCGACTCGACGACAGCAGGCTCGGCCTCCCGCCGGGAGCGGCCGATGGGTCCGCTGGAGGGCAGCGCAGACACGCTATTTCACCTTGTAGTTCTCATGGCATCCCTTGCAGTCTTGTCCGACTGCCGCGGCAGCTGCCTTGAAGGCGTCCGAGCCGCTCTTCTCCCTGGCAGCAACCTGCACCAGGGCAGCGCTGTGATCCTGGAAGTCCTTCACCCTCTTGTCGAAGTCGGCGCGGTTGCTCCAGATCTCGGGCCGGGCCTTGGTATCTCCCGTGGCCGAATTGTCTGGAAAGGCCTCGTTCAACAGCCCGGCGAGAAACGCCACGCGGCCCGCGCTCTTCTGCACATCGACGGACTCATAGGCTGCGTGACCCTGCAGCACCTCGCCTACCGGCTTGAAGTTGCTGCCGATCAGAGTGAAGACGGCCTTGCGCACATTGATGGCTTGCGTCGCGGGCGAAGGCGGGCCCGGCGGAGCAGCCTGCTGTGCCTTGGCGGTAAGGGCGAATGTCGCGGTCAGCATCAGGGCGGAACCCGCGACGGCGATCCAGCGGGCGGAAGTCGGCTTGCGGCTCATGGTCTTGAATTGCTTCCTGCTTGCGTATGTTGGCGGGCGCCACGCGCAATCCAGGCATCACCTGGTTTTTCCCGAACCCTTGCGAGCTGGATTCGATTCTGGCGGACGAGCTTTCACAAGCAGCAGCGCAACTAGCGCGCCAGCCCAAAGTCATCGCAGTAAAACAGCGGCCACGCCACAGCCGTCCGCACGCATCCAGATGTTTTCAAAGAGGAATGTCGCGCTCCTTCGCTCCTGCGCCAATGTCTTGGGGCACCCCCGATGAATCACTCCTGAGTTGCAACTGTTGCCATAGCAGCAGATGCCCCAGCAAAGTGATGAAAAAATGCCAGCGGCGTTTTTTTATCTTCAGCGATAGCAATTCTCAGTCATCGGCTTTCCCGGAAGCCGTCGCTCAACGTTGGGATGGAACGCATCAAGGCCGATCCGAAAGCGCGGGTAGCGACCCCAGCGACGGCACAAAAATTTTCCCCCGACCGAACCATAGGCCGAAATCAACTCCCGTTTTTTTGATCAATATTGATTCGCAGCGGATTGCGCATCACGTTGCTCCGGGTGAAAGTAAGGATTGTTTGCGACAGTTTTGTTGGGCTTGCCAACAGCGTCGTTTCAACTGAACGACGGGCCCGACTCAATCGGTTATGCGTTTGATCGACAAGGCTTTATTTTGATTTTTGCAACTGCGCTTGTTGGCCCGGCCCGGAAAATTTCAAATCCATTCAACACAGAATCTTAATAATTTGATTCCGTCATCCCGGCTTTTGAAAAAGCGATTGCCGGATCAATATCGGCCTTGAATGAGGCATGGGTTTGAAGGACGGGAACACCGTAAGGCATGTTCCGCCTTGGGTTGTTTCGATCAGGCTACCGGAAAGTGGATCGCCCGCATTGCATCCGGCACCGATGATGCATTTCTCGATTGCAGACACTCCGCGACCGGCTGCTTCGGGCCGACAGCACGCGTTCCAGTGACACAAGCGGAAATAACCAACTCTGCATCGTTGGAGCAGCTGTATCCCTGCGTTTAATTGCCGGGCCGATTTTCAGGTTTCGGGATACAGAGGGAAGTCCCTGGGCGTTACTCGATGTTTTGCAAGTGGCCCTTCAAGCAGGCTCGTAGCCGGACGGGTCATGAGCTTTCGCATCAACGCGCTGGACGGACCGGCCATGCGCGTATGCTTGACCTTAGCGAAGTGAATAGGTGAGCAGCGTGAAAGTATCGTCGAAATACCTATTCGGGTAAAACGGAGCGGCGGCGCGATTCACCGGCTGCGATGGATCCACCACGCCCTCCGCCGTCACGGTGTAAAGCTTCTTGCTGGCCGGGTCCAGCGCCATGGTGCGCGCCACGGGCCGTGTGGTGACGGCTTCCTTGAGCTTGTAGGTATTCGGATCCACCTGATCATAGATGACGATGTTGGCGTCGACTCCGTTAGAGGTGTAGATCCTGTGCGTTTCAGCGTCGAACACCACGCCGTCGTTGCCGCGGCCGATGACTGGAGTGGCGACGACCTTGCCGGTTTCGGCATCCAGCACGGCGAGCACCGGGCTGTTGCCGCGGCAACCGGCGAAGATACGCTTGTTGGCGGCGTCGAACGCCAGGCCGGTGGGTTGCTCGCAGCCCTGGGTCTTCCACTCGGCGGTCACCTGACGCTTCCTGGCGTCAATGCGGATCACTTCGTTGCGGTCGCGTAGCGAAACGAACAAATTGCCCTGCCCGTCCGCGGCTCCGGCTTCGATCTTCTCGCTTTTCAGCGCAAGCTTGCCGGTGATGGCGCCGCTGGCGGCATCGACGAAGGTGATTTGCTTGTCGTCGCCCATCATGAAGGCCAGCTGCCCGGTCACCGGCTCGAAATAGGCGGCGTCCGCGCTTTCGCCCAGCTTGATGCGGTCGATGGTCTTGAGGGTGGAAAGCTGGAACACCGTGGTCGAGCCGTCGCCGTTGGTGGTATAGCCGCGATCGAACTTGCTCACCAGCGTCGCCATATTGGCACCCTGGGAGTTTTCGATGCTGCCCACCACTTTTCCGGACTGGGTATCGTAGACCGTCACGCCATCCTGGCGGCGGCCGATGAACAGGTGCGAGCGCGCCGGCTCGAAGCTGAGATAGTCCCAGCCGGGAGCGGCACCCTTCAGCGGCAGCGCCGACTCCAGTTGGTAGAAGCCCTGCGCCAGCGTCAGGGCCGGGGCCGATGCGGTCAGTGCGGCCAGGGCCAGGGCAGCCCACCTCCCGTTACTACGGTGCAACCCCGCCCTATTGGAATTCGAAGTGTTCATGCCTCTCCCGCGTTTCAGCAGCGTCAGTTTCATCCAGAAAAAAGGCACGGGGCAAACCCGTCGTGCCGCCGGTCGCGGCAGGCCGGCTCACCCCGTGCCATCCACCAGGGAGCCTTACTTGGCCGAAGCCGTGTGCACCGCATCGCCCGGAGCGACGGCGAACTGCAGCACGGCCGCACCGGTGTTGTTGCCCTCGCCCGGCGACACCGCCACGAACAGGCGATTCAACTCGGGCACCAGGATTCCGGTCTTGGCGCCCTTGGCGCTCGGCACATGGGCCAGTTCGGCGAAGTGATCGGGGTCCTTCTCCTGATAGACGCCGATATAGCCTTCGCCGCCGAGGACATAGACGCGGCCATTGGCCTTGTCGAACACCACTTCATCGGTGCGCTCCGGCGCGGTGAAACTGGCCAGGGACGCCCCGGTGTCGGAATTCAGCACCACCAGCTTGCCGGGCTTGCGCGTCACCACGAACAGGCGATGGTTGGCCTCATCGAAAGCCACCGGCGCGTTCTGTTCGGCCTCCTTGATCGGCCAGGTCGCCACCACGGCGCGGGTCTTCTTGTCGACCACCGCCATGTAGTTCTTGTCGGTGATGTTGATGAACAGGTGATCGCCATGCTGCTCGATCGCCATGGCCTCGGTGTGATTCGAATCGAACTTGAGATCGCCGAAATGCTTGCCGGTGACAGGGTCAATCTCGGCCAGGAGGCACTCCGTCATCTTCACGTCCTTGCCACCAGTGACGACGTAAAGATGCTTGCTGCCGGAGTCGTAGCCGATCGAATCGGCGCCCGGCGTCAGCTTGATGCTGCCGACGACCTTATAGGTCGTCGCGTCAAGCACCTTGGTCATGCTGTCGCCGCTGTCGGTGACCAGCAGGTGGTTCTTCGACGGCACGTAGAAGATGCTGTGCGGCGTTTCGAAGCCGGTGACGGTCTTCAGGTGGGCACCGCTCTTCAGATCGAACACTTCGAGGGTGCCGTGATCCTCGGCGGCCAGGAACAGGCGGTTGCCCTTGGCGTCGTAGGCGAAGTGGTCGAAATCGCCGCTGTAGCCCGGCAGATCGGCGTGGCCGACTAGCGTCAAGGACGCCGCGGGGGCAGCGGGAGCAATGGGAGTGGCAGCGGACTGTGCGTGGGCCTGGCCCAGGAACAGCAGGCCGGCAGCGGCCACCAGGGTGCGTGAGAGAATCGGGCGGATGCTCACATCCATGTTGTATCTCCTCAAGTTGAAAAGCTGTGGCTGGAGGCGCCGGATCCACCCCGCCGCGGTGATGCAGGGTGCCTTCGCCATTGGGTTGGTCTGGCCCGGCCGCTAGGCGGCAGGCTGAAACAGGCTGCTCGCGGACGGAATCTTCTTCTCCATCTCGGCGCGGATCTGCTCTCCACGCTTGCGCATCGCCTCCTTGTCGTCGCCCGCCTTGTAGGCGAAGACAGTGCTCACGGCACCGATGATCTTTCCGGAAGCATCGTGGAACTGCATCTCGACTTCCATGCGCTTGCCGGTGGAATTGACCTCGGTGAGCGGCTTGCCGGTGTTGACCACGCCCAGGTCGTCCTCATCTGCCTTCTTGCCGATGCGACCGATGCTGGATCCGGCGATGACGTAATCGCTGATCCCCGGGGGAGCGGCGTGGACCGCGAGAATCAGCAGGTCCGGGTGCGCGGCCATCGTCGCGTCCACCAGCTTCTGACAGTAGATATCGGAGGAATACTTGACGTCGTAGGGGAACGGCTCGACCAGGTTGCCGGCATTGGTGATGCGGCGGCGCAGGCTGGCGGCAATGCGGTCGGCCTGCTTGTGCCGCGCTTCCTTGTCGTCGCCGGCCTTGTACGGAAACACCACGCCGACGGCGCCGAGCGTATCGCCGGAGACATCGAGCAACCGCTCCTCGACCTCGAAGCGGTCGCCGTCCTCGTTAAGCTCCAGCTTGGGCGTGCCGGTGTTGACCACG
>FTIF01003650.1_pt2 | contig 17398 bp, 7 predicted proteins | sample 1658001 | NCBI WGS metagenome assembly FTIF01 (sample SAMEA3914789, study PRJEB12502) | metagenome | biome: forest; material: soil | place: Canada | collected 2011-07-03 | depth 0.3 m | reverse complement strand
GGCGCGTCGTCCAGCACCGAGGCCGCCGTCAGCCAGCGCTGCTCGATCGCCTGCTCGTAGAGAAACGGCTTCAGCGTGGAGCCGGCCTGGCGCGGCGCGACGACGGCGTCCACCGCCGCGGCCTGCGACAGGCCGCCGCTGGAGCCGACCCAGGCGAGCACGTCGCCGCTGGCGTTGTCGAGCACGATCACGGCGCCGTCCTCGACGTCGCGGTCGCGCAGTTCGGCGAGCTGCTGGCGCAGCGCGTCGCGGGCGCGGCGCTGCGTGCCGGCGTCGAGCGTCGTGCGCAGCGTGGCCGGCGGCGCCGACTTGGGCGCGGTCTTGAGCACCTGGCGCGCGAAGTGCGGCGCGAGTTGTTCGTCCGGGTCGGCGGATGCGGTCGCCGCGCGCGTGAGCATCAGCTCGGCGAAGCCTTGCGCGGTCGCGCACGCGTCCGCCCGCCCCTGGGCCTTGAGCACGCCGCAGGCGCGCTGGCCGACGACGGCCGGCTGCGCATTGGGCGCGCGCAGCAAGGCTGCCGCGATCGCCGACTCCTCGGCATTGAGCCCGGACGGCGCCTTCTGGAACAAGGCCTGCGACATCGCCGCCACGCCCACCTGCTCGCCGCGGAACGGCACCAGGTTCAGCCACGCCTCGAGGATCTGGTCCTTGCTCCACGTACGCTCGATGCGCAACGCCGCGGCGGCCTGTTCGATCTTGGTGCCCACCGAGCGGCCGCCTTTCGTCAACGCGAGATCCGGATCGAGCAGGCCGGCCAGCTGCATCGTGATCGTCGAGGCGCCGCGCGTGCCGCCGGCGTTGGCACGGCCGATCGCGGCGCCGGCGACGGCCGACCAGTCGACGCCCGAGTGCGCCAGGAAGCGCTGATCCTCGGAGGCGATCGCCGCCGCGCGCAACGCCGGCGAGATCTGCGCCAGCGGCACCCACGCGCCGCGCCGCACGTGCGTGTCGGTACGCACCGTCTGCACCGGCACGCCGTGGCGATCGAGCAGCACCGTCTCCGAGCTGCGGTACGCGGCGCGCACCTGGTCGAACGACAACGTGGCGGCATTCGCGCTCATGGCCACACACAGGCACGCGGCCGCGCAGCCCGCGGCCAGCGTCGTGCGCAAGGCGCGCGAGATCACGGCAGCACCGTCCACGCCGCGTTCGGCGATTCGCCGAACATCTCCGGCGCATACATCGCCTCGACGCGCGTCTGCGGCAGGCCGAAGCGGCCCGGGTTGTTCAGGCGCATCGTGTACTCGACGCTGAACGCGCCCTTGGGCAGGTAGCGGTAGTACGCGCGGAACGCCTCGAAGCTGCGCTCCTGGTAGGCCAGCCAGCCGCGCGAGTCGTCCTTCTCGGTGCCGGTGCTGATCTGGTCGTCGCCGCCCAGGCCGGTGCCCAGCAGCGCCGCGCCGCCCGGGATCGGGTCGTTGATCACCACCCAGGTCGCATCGGCCTGCACGTCGATGTCCAGATGCACGCGCACGACGTCGCCGCGCGACCACTTGCCGGCGGTCTTCTGCTCCACCGGCGTGATCGTCTTGGTGATGCGGTAGCCGCTGCCGAACGGCACCAGCACCGGCACCGCGGCCTTGGACGTGACGGTGACCCAGGGCTTGCCGCTGCCCTCGTGATCCACCTGCAGGTTGGCGTCGGCCTTGTTGCCGTTGACGGCGAAGCCGGCCGGCCAGCCCAGCGGCAGCGTGCCGCCCGCGGGGCTCCTCGCCCAATCGAACGACGTCGTCGCGCCCGGCACGCCGAAGCCCGCGCGCGTGGTGCCGCGAACGGGCACCGACTCGAACTTCTTCGAGAACGCCTCCATCGCGACGCTGCCCCACGCGTTGGCCACCGTCGTCGACCAGCGGCCGGACTGCTGGCGCTGCAGCGTGCCGGTGACGATGCGCGGCACATCCTCGGCCCAGTCCGGCCGGTTCAGCACGGCCAGCGTCATGCGCACGCTGTTGACGTCGCCATTGCTCATCAGCCACCACCAGCTGTCGTCGCGCTCGGTGGAGAAGCCCAGGCGCGTGCCCTGCACGTTCAGGCGCGCGCGCAGGATCTGCTGCGCTTCCTCGATGCGCTTGCTGCGATCGGGAACCATGCCGACGCGGTCGAGGATCTGCAGCCAGTCGATCACCGCGCCGGTGGGCCACTGGTTGGGCAGGATCTGGATCGAATCCAGCATGCGCGGCTGCGCCTTGCCGTAGCGGCTCAAGGCCTCGATCGCGGCGAGCTTGCGCACGTCCAGGTCGCCGTTCTTGAGGAAGGCCGGACGCCAGAAGTCGCGGTTCACGCGGCCTTCGACGAAGCCGATCAGCCCGCGCTGCATGCTGGCCTTCGCCTCGTCGGGCAGCGCGAAGTCGTAGCCCAGCTTCGTGGCCTCGTCGCTGATCGCCAGCACGTAGGCCGTCAGACTGTCGCTGCCGGTGTGCGGCACGGACGTGGGGAAGTAGTTCACCAGCCCGTCCTCGTCCAGGTACAGCGGCAGTTGCGCGGCCAGCGCGTGCCAGTGCGTGGTGTCGCGCAGGCCGATCGCCACCGAGGCCTGCTGCTCGAAGCAGCTCCAGGGATAGCGCTCGAAGAACTCGCGCACGCCCGGCAGGCCGTCGCCCAGCCGGGGCTTGAGCGCCACCTCGATGCCGCCGCGCAGCTTGCCGGTGCCGTCCGCCAGCGCGCTGACCGGCGGCGCGATCGGGATGCGCAGCGTCTTGTCCAGCTGCACCAGCGTGGCCTGCTGCACCGTCACCGGCACGGCCTCCGCGATCTTCTGCGCGAATTTCATGCGGTCGTGCGCCGAGCCGGCGTCGGCCGCCACCATCCATGCGACGCTCTTCACGTTGAACGGCACCTCCATGTCCCACGCGACGTCGACGGCCGCGCCGGCCGCGATCGTCACCGTCTGAGTCGGCAGCGACTGCTCGCCGGCCGAGGCCGCGAGCGCCGCGTTCAGCGCCGACTTCGAGGTATTGCGCAACGTGAACATGGCCTTGTAGCGGTCGCCCTCGCGCACCAGCGGCGGCACGCCGGAGACGATCTGCAGATCCTGCGTGGCCGCGATCGTCGCCTGGCCGGTGCCGAACAAGGCCGACTGTGCGCCTTGAACCACGTCGGCGATCGCGACGATGCGGAAGCTGGTGAGCGAATCGTTGAGCGGTACCGGGACGACGGCCTCGCCCTTCGCATCGAGGACGACGCTCGGGTTCCACAGCAACAGCGTGTCGAACAGCTCGCGCGTGGGGAACTGGCCGCCGCCGCCGCCCGGAGGCGCCGCCTTCTTGCCGAAGTGGCGCTTGCCGATGATCTGCATCTGCGCGGTGGCCGTCTCCACCGCGTAGTCGCGGCGGCGGATCATCGCGTCGAACAGATTCCAGCTGTCGTTGGGCTTCAGCGTGAGCAAGGCCTCGTCCACCGCGGCCAGCGTCACCTCGGTGCCCGCGGGCGCCGTGCGGCCGTCGGGCAGCGTCACCTTGATGCGCACCTGGCTGGTGGCGCGGATCGGGTAGCTGGCCTTGTCCGGCGTCACGTCCACCTTCAGGCGATGCGCCGCGTTGCCCACCTCGATCTCGGTGATGCCGAACTTGAACGCCGGCTTCGCGAGATCGACCATCGCCGTCGGCGCCTGGTAGTCCTGCCCTTCGTCGCGCCACGCGTGCCACCACTCGACCGGCGACTTCCAGCCCCAGGTGAACAGCGAGTACCACGGCACCTCGCGCACGCGCCCGCGCACCGCGAGCACCGACACGAACACGTTGGGCGCCCATTCGGCCTTCACCGGCAGCTCGATGGTGGGATCGCGACCATCGAGTTCGACGGTGCGCGTCTCGATGATCCCGTTGCGTTCGATCGCGACCAGCGCCGTCGCATGACGGAACGGGCTGCGGATCTGGAAGCGCGCGACCTGCCCCGGCTCGTAGGCGCGCTGCTCGGGCAGCACGTCCATGCGGTCGTCGTTGGCGCTGCCGAACCACACCTCGCCCGCGCGCGTCACCCACACGGAGGACGCGGCGCGCGCGACATGGCCTTGCGCATCCCTGGCCTGCGCGATCAGCTCGACCTGGCCCGAGGCCTCCAGCGTGGCCTCGCACAGCACCAGGCCGCGCGCATCGCTCTTGCCGGAACAGACCTCGCCCAGATCCTCGTCGACGTTCTTGTTGTCGTACGCGTAGAAGCCGCCGACGAGACGCTTGCGCGCCGTCAACGCGTGGTGCACGACGGCGTGCACGCTGACGTCCACGCCCGCCTGCGGCTTGCCCTTGGTGTCGAGCGCGACCACCTGGGCCGGCAGCTTCTGGTGCACCGAGACCCAGTCGTCGGTGCGCACGCCCAGCACCACGGCCGACGGCCACAGCGGCAGTGTCTGGCTGAGCGTCTGCACCTCGCCGTTCGGGTCGGCGTAGGTGGCCTGCACCAGCAACTCCTTGGGCGCGGTAACCGGCGGCAGCTTCGTGAGCGTGACCTTGCCAGCGCCCGACTTGTCCAGCGTGACGGGCAGCTTGTCGGCCACCAGCTTCGAGTTCGGATCGCGTTGCGACACCATCTTGTCGGCATCGTCCTCGTCGACGTAGTCCTCGTCGAACATCGCGCCGTCGCCCGCGGTCTGGCTCGCGTCGGGCGCCTTCGGCGGCTCGAAATGGAAGCCCGGATAGCGCAGCACCGGCACCGCATGCGACAGGTCGATGTCGCGCACCTGCGCCGACACGCGCAGCGGCAGGTTGGCGGCGCCGCCGCCGTTGCCGTAATTCACCATCACGTCCAGCGTCAGCTCGCGCGGATCCACCTGCGGGCCGGCCGGCGGCACCAGGCGGCCGGTCATCACCGGCAGACGGAACTCCTCGACGCGGAACGAACCCGTCTGCGCGGCGACCTGCTCGCCGCGCAACAGGCTGACGTCGTAGACGCCCAGCTTGGCGTCGTCGGGAATCTTGTAGACGGTCTCGGCATAGCGCCCGTCGCGCCACTTGAGCGGAAAATCGAAGTGCTCGTCCGAGCCCTCGTGCTCGATGCGCAGCGTGGTCGGCAGCGCGCCCGCATCGACCATCGCCAGTCCGGTCAGCAGCTCGCGACGGGCGTGGCTCTTCATCGAGAGCGTCTGGCCGGCGCGCAGCAGCGTGCGATCCATCACCGTGTGGAACAGCTCGCGCGACACGTCCTCGCCGCCGCCCGACGAGTTCAGATTGAAGCGCCACGCCTCGATGCCTTCCTGCCACGTCGACCACACGAAGGCCATGTCGGCGCGACCTTGCGTGTCGGTCTTGCGCGCGCTGACGAAATAACCGTTGGGGCGGCCCGTCTGGCCCGCCCAGCGGCCGTCGCCGCTGTTCTCGCAATACCCCCATTTGAATTTCGGCAACTGCTGGTCGATGCGCGCGAAGCCTTGCGCATCGGTCTGGCCGCTCCAGACCTTCTGGCCCCGACAGTCGGACACCTGCACCGCGGCACCCGGCACCGGCTTGCCCTTGTCCAGCGTCGTGACCCACGCGCCCGAGTTGACCGGTGCCCACTTGAAATGCACTGCGAGGTTCGTGACCAGCACGCCGGTGCGCACGTACATCGGCGCCTTGCGATCGAGCAGCGCCTCGCCCAGGCGCGGCGACTCGATCTCGACGACGTGGTAGCCCGGCTGCGGCAGCGGGATGCCGATCACCTCGAACGGATGCGGCTCGGTCTGCGACTCGGGCGGCAGCTTCACCGTGTGCACATGGGGCGCGTTGTTCAACAGACTCACGCTGCGCGTCTGGATGGCGTTCGGATCCTGCGCGTTGACGCCGGAGTCGTCGGCGTCCTCGTCCTGTTCCTCCTGCGTCTTCGCGCGGCCGTGATCCTTGGCCTGGCGCGTTGACTTGGGCTTGACCGGCGGGGGCGGCAGCTTGATGCCCAGTTCCTGTTGCACCATCGCACGATCCAGCGAGGTCTCGTCGTAGCGCGCGACGCGCGCGAACCACTCGATGATGGACGCGTCGTCGGTCAACGTGAGGTCGCGCGCCGGCGCGCCGCCCAGCGTCATCGCCTTCACGCCCAACTGGCCTTCGATCTTGCGCACCGTCAGCGGCAGCACCGGCTCGGCATTGAGCTCGAGGATGCCGAACGTGGCCGCCGGGAACTTGGCGAGCGCCGGCGCGTCGGAGGTGCGGGTCGCGAGCGGGAACTGCTCGGCGTTCTCGAGCTTGCGCCCGGCGTCGTCGGCGAAGTCGGGCGGCAGCACGATGCGCAGGTCGGCCTTCTCGGGCAACTGGTCCGAGAACTGCACCGCGGTGACGCCCTCTTCCGATGCGTCGCCAGTCACCGTGCCCTTGTTGCGGCCGAAGAAGTAGAGGAACTTGTGCAGGCCGGACTCGTGCAGGTCGACCAGCGCGTCGGACGTCTCGCCGCGGTGTTGTTCCAGCTGCGGCTTGTGCTGGCCGTCCGGCGCCACCAGCAGGATCTTCTCCGCGATCCTGCGCGGCACCGGCGACGAGAACTCGACGCGCAGCGGACGCATCGGCAGGCAGTCGGCGCGCGCGTTCACGCGCTCGCAGGTGAAGCTGGCGGTGAACGCCGGGCGCACGACGTAGGCCAGGCGGCGGTCGGCGCTGCTGGCCATGCCGGTGGTGGTGGCGATGCCGGCGCCCCACACCAGCGACACCTTCGAATCGGGCGCGACCGGGCGCGCGCACTGCAGCGTCACGCTGCGCGCCTGTTGCGGCACGAGGCCGACCGCCTTCAGGATCGCGTCGCGCGTGGCGCCGGCGATGATCTTGACGGGCACGCGCTCGCCGACGCCGGCGAACTCGCAGTACGCGAAACGCTGGATGCTGTCGGCGGTGGCCGCGCCGTTGAGCAGCAGCGCGAACACCTGCTCCTCCTCGATCTTCGAATACTCGCTCGGCGACGGGTACGCGCGCACGATGGCGGGGCCGCCGGTGGAGAAGTCGAACTTCGCGTCGGCGGCGATCGCGGAACCCGCCACCGACTTGATGCCCGGGTGCGGGGCGACGCTGCAGCGCGTGCCGGGCGGCACGTCCTTGGCGAAGTCGAACACCCAGGTCTTGTCGTCGACCCAGCGTGCCGTGCCCGATTGCGCGGTGTTGGGCGTGCAGCTGACATCCAGCGGCGCCGGCAGCCGCGGGTCGCCGAACTTGACCATGGGCTCGCTGAAGGTGGCACGCACCTGGCGCACCAGCGCCACCTCGCCCTTGGGCGACATCGTCTTGAGCGTGGCATCGGCCCGTGCGGCCAGCGGCGCGATGGCCAGCAGGCCGGCCAGCGTGGCGATGAACCAGGACGCGTGGCGCCCACTCGACGACTTGTTCGACTTCATGACATCTCCTCCCGCGCCCGGTTGCCGGGCGTCTGGGGGTGCAGTCTATGTCGTCGAAGGACGCCGCGCGGGCCGCGTGAGCGAAGTCTCACGGCGCGGAGCACGGGTTCACGTGAAAAGGGCCGTGCGCATTCCGCCGGCCCTGAAAAGACGCCCTGTCAACCGCCGCTGGCGCTGGCCCCGCGCCCCCCCAAGTTCAAGGGAGGGAGGAGACGGGCTTTGCCCGCGACGAACCGGCCGGCCCCTCGGGGGCAGCGAGCGCCAGCGAGCGTGGGGTCGTCATTTCTTGTAGATCTGGTCGAACACGCCGCCGTCGGCGAAGTGCGTTGCCTGGGCCTTGGTCCAGCCGCCGAAGGTGTCGTCGATGGAGAACAGCTTCAGCTTGGGGAACTTGCTCGCGTACTTCGCGGCCACGGTCGGATCGATCGGGCGGTAGTAGTTGCGGGCCTCGATCTCCTGCGCTTCCGGCGTGTACAGGTAGTCCAGATAGGCGGTCGCGATGGCACGCGTGCCCTTGCGGTCCACCACCTTGTCGACCACGGCCACCGGCGGCTCGGCCAGGATGCTGGTCGGCGGGTAGACGACGTCGAACTTGTCGGCGCCGAATTCCTTCAGCGACAGATAGGCTTCGTTCTCCCACGCGAGCAGCACGTCGCCCACGTCGCGCTGGGCGAAGGTCACGGTGGCGCCGCGCGCGCCGGAATCGAGCACCGGCACGTTCTCGTAGACCTTCTTGATGTAGGCACGCGCGGTGGCGTCGGTGGCGCCGGGCTGCTTCAGGGCCCAGCCGTAGGCGGCCAGGTAGGCCCAGCGGGCGCCACCCGAGGTCTTGGGATTGGCGACGATCACGCCGACGCCCGGCTTGGTGATGTCGGACCAGTCGTGCAGGCCCTTGGGGTTGCCCTTGCGCACCAGGAACACGATGGTGGACGTGTAGGGCGTGCTGTTGGACTTGAACTTGCCCTGCCAGTCCTTCGCGACCAGGCCCTTGTTGGCGAGCGCGTCGATGTCGTAGGCCAGCGCGAGCGTCACGACGTCGGCGTCCAGGCCGTCCTGCACCGCGCGCGACTGCGCGCCGGAACCGCCGTGCGACGCGTTGATCTTGACGTCGTCGCCCGTCTTGGCCTTCCAGTACTTCGGGAAGGACGCATCGATGTCCTGGTAGAGCTCGCGCGTCGGGTCGTAGGAGACGTTGAGCAGCGTGAAGTCCTTGGCGAACGAGACGGCGGCGGTGGCGGAGAGCAGCGCGGCCAGGAGAGCTCGCTTCAGGAAACGGGGGGTCGTCATCAAATCATCCTCTTTGGGGTGGTCGGTTCGAAAGGGTCGGGCGCCCGCCCTGCAAAGGGTCGCCTTTGAATAGGGATTCTGGGGATTCAGCTCAGCTTCAGCAAAGAACTTAAACGTCGTTGCTTAAACGGCGGAGAGCGAGAAACGGCCGCCGGTCGCCGCGGGCACGACGCCGTCCTCGGGCGCATCGCCGTCGGCATCCGCCTCGGGCGAGCCGACCGCCAGCAGCCCGTGGCGCTTGAGCAGCGTGCGCACCATGTTGCGGGTGACGCCCAGCGCCTTGGCCGAGCGCACCTGGTTGCGATGGGCATGCTCGAACGCGGCGTGGACGAGGGCGCGCTCCACGGCATCGAACAGCCCGTCGGCGCCTTCGCGCAACAGGTCGTCGAACAGCGCGGGCAAGCGCGCACGGCTGTCGGCGGGCGTCGGTGCGGACGCAGGCGCTACCGGCGTCGGGGCCGGCGATTCGTCCACAGCCGACGGCGGGCGGTAGCCGCCATAAGCCGGCGCCGAGTCGGGTGCCAGCGCTGTCGACCGGCGCTCTCCGGCGGGCAACAACGGCACCAGCTTCAGGTCGGACAGATGGATCTCGTCGCCCGCGCAGACGATCAACGCGTAGTGGATGACGTTCTCCAATTCGCGGATGTTGCCGGGCCAGCTGTAGGAACGCAGCGCGCTCGCGGCCTCGACGCTCAGCGGCACCGCACGGATGCCCAGGCGGTTGCAATAGACGCCGATGAAATGCTCGGCCAGCGGCAGGATGTCGGCCCGGCGCTCGTGCAGCGCCGGCAGCCGCACGCCGGCCACGCTGAGCCGGTAGTACAGGTCGGCGCGGAAATGCTGGGCGACGACGGCGCGCGCGAGGTCGATGTTGGTGGCCGCCACCAGGCGCACGTCGAGCGCGACGGGCCGGCGCGAGCCCAGGCGCACCACCTGGCGTTCCTGCAGCACGCGCAGCAGCTTGACCTGCAACGCCATCGGCAGGTCGCCGATCTCGTCGAGGAACAGCGTGCCGCCGTTGGCCGCCTCGAACCAGCCGGCGCGCGCGTGGCTCGCGCCGGTGAACGCGCCGGCCTCGTGGCCGAACAGCTCGGCGTCGATCAGCGTCTCGCTGAAGGCGCCGCAGTTGACGGCCACGAACGGGCCCGGCCGGCCGCTGGTCGTGTGGATGTGGCGCGCGATCAGCTCCTTGCCGGTGCCGGTCTCGCCGGTCACCAGCACGGTGGCGTCGCTGCGCGCGAGACGCTCCACGTGATCGAGCAGCACGCGCGATTGCGGGTCGTGGAACACCAGGGCCTTGGCCCGGATGGTGAGAGGCGCGGTGTGCGAGTCCGGCAGGGTCAGAATCTTTGCCACGGAGGTCTGTGAGTCTGGGTTGCGGAAGTGCAAAGTTACGTGTTCTGCTGCGACGCACCAAGCAATGTCTTCGCCTGTCGATATGAGGGAATCGTGGCGTTGCCCATGCGCGTGCGCGATTGCGACCCGCGTTGCATCGAATACAGCAGCCAGGCACGCGAAGCCGTTCGATTCGCAGCAGGAATACGCCATTTCGCCGCCCGAAACGCCGGCGCGAAGCTTGCAAGACGAGGCGGATGAAACGTTCACCCCCCTCCTCGCTCGCGACGCTCGCGCTCGCACTTCATCTCCCCGCCGCCCTCGCCGCGTTGGCCGCGGGCGACACCGCCCCGCCCTTCGAGGCACCGGCCTCGCTCGACGGCAAGACGTTCACGTACTCGCTCGCGGACGCGTTGAAGCGCGGCCCGGTGGTGGTGTATTTCTACCCGTCGGCGTATACCGGCGGCTGCAACCTCGAGGCGCACACGTTCGCCGTGCAGCACGAGAAGTTCCTCGCTGCCGGCGCGACCATCGTCGGCGTCTCGCTGGACGACATCGGCCGCCTGAACACCTTCTCCGCGGATCCCGACTATTGCGGCGGCAAGATCGCGGTGGCCTCCGATGCCGACGGGCACATCGCGCACGCGTACGCGCTGGCCGTGCGGGACGCGGCGCCCGGACGCAAGGACACGCGCGGCGTGCAGATAGACCACGGCTTCGCCGAGCGCAGCACCTTCGTCGTGGCGCCCGACGGGCACATCGCGGCGGCGTTCGACGGACTCTCGCCGGTCGACAACGTCGACCACGCGCTGGCCGCGGTGCAGCAACTGGCGCGCGGCCACTGAAGGCTGCGCAGGCACTGGAATCATCCGGCGCCTGTGCATCACCGATCACCAGGCAGGCGCGGCCGCCGTCTTGGCATCGACGGCAGGCGTTGCGGACGCCGCCGCAGCGGGCGCGGACGTTTCGCCGGTCCGCACCAACAGGAGCACGCCCGCGGCCGCGAGCGAGACCGCGAGCAGCAGGCCGAGCCGACCGCCGCCGCGTGGCGGCGGCACGGGCGTGTCCACGTCCACCTCTTGCAGGCCCGTGATCATCGGACGGATCAGGCGATGGCGCTTGACGAGCACATGGAACAAGATCGCCAGGATGTGCAGCGCCAGCAGCACGAACAGGCCATCGGCCAGCAACCGGTGCCAGCCCGTCACGCGCGAACCCAGCGTGTCGTCGACGAAGTGGTTGAGCGGACCGGCGAACGCGATGTCGTCGTTGCCGAACAGGCCCGTCGCGGCCTGCAGCGCCAGCAGGCCCAGCAGCGCGAACACCGACAGCGCGCCCAGCGGGTTGTGGCCGATCCCGCGCCAGCGCCCGCGCAGGTAGGCCAGCACGCGCGCGGGCGACGGCGCGAAGTGCGTGAAGCGCGAGGTGGCCGAGCCGAGCACGCCCCACACGAGGCGGAACAGCAGCAGGCCGACGATGATCAGGCCGGCGCGCCCGTGCCACACCATCCACGCGCCGCCGAGTTCGCCGGTCACCACAGCGGCGCTCACGCTCGCGACCAGCGACCAGTGGAACACGCGCAACGGCAGGTCCCACAACAGGATGCGCCGTGCGCCCGCTCGCACGGGCGCGTCCGGCGCGACGTCGACGACGCCGTCGATGACGCCGAAGTCCGACCGCAGTTCGGGCGTGCTCATGTTCGCCGCCCGCTCAGGACTTCGGCGCCGATGCGCCGCCGGCCACGCGCGGCGCGCGCGGCAGCAGGTGCGCCACCGAGGTGCCGCCCTCCACCTCGTATTCCTCGGCCCCGGTGGCGCCGGCGACGTTGAAACCCTTGGCGGCCAGCAGGTCGGCCGCCGCGCCCGCGCGCTGCGAGTGATTGGAGACGGTCACGATCTGGCGGTCGTGCGGGAGCCAGGCCAGCTGCTTCTCGAGATCCTTGTTCTGCACGCTGAGGAACACGGGGAAGCTGCCGAACTGGATGAGCTCGGCCGGCGCGCGCAGGTCGATGAAGATCACCGAATCGGGCTTGGCCAGCAAGGCATCGACATCCGCCTTGCTGAGTCGCTTCGCCTTGAACTTCCAGGGCTGGGTGAGGAACTGCTGCACCCGCTTGACAGCCGCCGGATCGGACGCGCCGCCAGCGACGTGGATGGCAGGCGCCAGCGGGCCTTCGGCCTCCTGGGCGGATGCGGAGACGACGGCGCCGGCGAGCAGCGCGGCGAGAAGGAGGCGATGGGCGGTCATGTCGGAAGCTTTCTCTGGAAAGGGAAGGATGGAAATGCGAGGCACTGCAACGAGCACGCCTGCCCGGCTGCACGTTGCACCAAGCGTGCCAGCCGTGACCTGCCGGGGCGAGGGCCGCCACGGGGCGCGATCCCGCTGGATGTCCAGCAAGCGACGCTGCGATCGGTACAGCGCGCTGCCGCGCGTGTTGCGTGTTCAACAGCGGTCGCCCGACCACGAATCGATGCGGCTCCATGCCCGCGTGCGGCGACGCGCGGCAGATTGCACTGGCGTGGCCGAGTTCGATCAATCAACGCATTTGGATATCCGTTTCCGATGGCACAGCCGCTGCATTGGAGAGGCATCGCCCCCTTTATTCCAATGACCTCGAGGAGCCTCAGTGAGCCGTACGAACCTTCGCCGACAACAACAAGAACATGCCCGTCGCATCGTCTCCGACACGACCTTCGCCCCCGCACCGATCGCGGCCGCCGTCCTCGCCCTGACCTTGCTGGGCAGCGCGCACGCGCAGACCGCGCAGTCCGCCGCGCCGGCCGCCAGCGCCGCCAGTGCGGCTGACGCCACGAACGAAGCACCGGCGCTGGACGCCGTCATCGTCCACAGCCGCAACCGCATCGAGCGCCTGCAGGACGTGCCGGTGTCGGTCTCGGTGGTGACCGGCGCCGAACTCGAGCGTCTCGATGCCTACGGTGTCTCGGCCATCGCCAAGCGCGCGGCCAACGTGTCGTGGAACATCGGCAACCAGCGCACCAGCAGCCTGTCGATCCGCGGCATCGGCAAGATCGGCCAGACCGAGGCGCAGGACCCCAGCGTCGGCGTGATCTTCGACGGCGTGAGCTATGGCTACAACGCGCTGACCTCCAGCTTCGACTTCGTCGACATCGACACCATCGAAGTGGCGCGCGGCCCGCAGGGCACGCTGCAAGGCAAGAACGCGAGCGTCGGCAGCATCACGATCAACACGAAGCGGCCCTCGTTCACGCCGACGGCCGACTACACGCTGGCGTTCAACAAGGGCAACGGCGTGCTGGGCGTCGCGGCGATCGGCGGCCCGGTGATCGACAACCTGCTGGCCTGGCGCGGCACGTTCTCGGTCGATCGACAGCAAGGCCCGCGCGCGAACGCCTACAACCGCGACCAGACCTACACGAACACCGACCGCGTGTCGGGGCGCGTGCAATTCCTGCTCACCCCGTTCGACGACTTCACGGCGCGCTTCGAAGGCGACATCCAGCCCCGCGCCGGCGAGACGACCAACGGCAACACGGTGAACCGGCCGACGCCGACCACCTACGCCGACGGCGCTCCCAACCCGCTGTCCACCGACGCGTCGACCCGGCTGGCGCGCAGCTGGTTCACCAACAACCCCGGCTACAGCATCGCCGACTACTACAGCGGCATCGACAACGACGCCCAGCACGCGCTCGTCACCGGCAGCGACGGCCTGACCACCGAGCTGAACTGGAAGATCCCGAGCGGCCAGACGCTGACATCGATCACGGCCTACAAGTCCTACCACTTCAACGCGGTCAACGACGACGGCACGCCGTTCGACATCTACCGCAACTCCGGCGGCTTCTGGAACGACTACCACCAGGTCAGCCAGGAACTGCGCATCAGCTCGCCGATCGGCGACTTCGTCGACTACCAGGCCGGCCTGTACTTCATCAAGGTCAACAACTCGGCCACCTACCAGCGCGCCTGGGGCAACGACGCCGGCGCCTGGTTCGCCAGCAGCTCGCAGTACACGACGCTGGACGCGACCGCCGCGGGCCAGTTGCTGATGCAGGACTCGCTGGCGAACGCCTCGATGGCCTACAACTCGCCCGCCGGCCAGCAGACGATCGAGAACAAGAGCGGCGCCGTGTTCGCGCAGGCCAACTGGCACTTCACCGACCGCCTGACGCTGACCACCGGCGCCCGCCTGACGCACGAGAACCGCACCAACGTCAGCAGTTCGTACGTGATCAACCCGGGCGACGGGGTCGACCTGGCCAACTTCAGCAGCACCGACGTGACGCTGCAGAACGCCGCCGCCGCGAAGTACTTCGGCACCGGCCGTACCTACGCCAGCCTGACCGCCGCCGAACTCAAGCAGGTCGCCGCGGCGCAGGCGATCCGCGCGTCCAACATCGGCGTGCTGTTCGGCCCCACCGCGGCGAAGCCGTTCAGGGCCAACCAGCCCGCCGTGGTGCTGAGCCCGAGCTACAAGATCTCGCCGGACATCACCAGCTATGCATCCTTCCAGCATGGCGAGAAGGCCGGCATCGCGCAGCTGGTCAACGGCGTCTCCACACCGGCCGCCGCGGAGAAGACCAACTCGTTCGAGCTGGGCCTGAAGTCGGCGCTGCTGGACAAGACGCTGATCCTGAACGCCGACATCTTCGACACGCTGATCCACAACTACCAGCAGGCGGTGCAGGTCGTCGACCAGTACACGACGGCGTTGAAGAACGACGGCACGACCTACTACACCTCGGCCACCGGCAACGCGCCCAAGGTCGGCGTGAGCGGCCTGGAGATCGACGGCGTCTACGGCGGCATCCCGCACACGACGCTGCGCTTCTCGGGCGCCTACAACAAGGCGATCTACAAGGACTTTCCGAACTCCGCGCAACCGGTCGAGAACGGCGATCTCACCTCGGCCTCCACAGCCACGGGGTTCGTGCATCCGGCCGAGCCGTATCGCAGCGTCAACGGCAAGACCCTCGCCGGCGCGCCGCGCTTCACGTTCAACGTCGGCGCCGACTACAACCACCCCGTCACGCCGGACAAGGATGCGCACGTCAGCGCCAACCTGGCTTACAGCAGCAGCTACAACACCGACCTCTCGCTGTCGAAGTACGCCGTCGTCGGGGCGCAGGCCCTGGTCGACCTGGCGGTGGGCGCCGGCAAGCACGACAAGAGCTTCGACGTCAGCCTGATCGTCAAGAACCTGTTCAACAACCAGACGCCGCAGTCGCGCACCTGGAACAGCTACACGCCGGCGACGCCGCGCAGCTACGGCATCCAGTTCACCGGCAAGCTCTGAGGCCAGGTCGCCATGCAGGAAAACGACGCACGCGATCCCGCACGACCCGCTGCGTCGTTCCCACCAGCCGGATCGCCCACCGTGCTTGCGAAGCAGCAGCCGCTCCCTCCAACTGCATCGAAAGCATCGATTCCGGCCCGCCAGGCCACCCAAAAACTGGCGCGCTGCTTGCGTATACCCCACCCGTACCGCTCGCTCGCCGGCCGCCCCAAGAAGGTAGCCGCAGCCGGGCGCAGCGCCCTCCCCCACGGCATGTTCGTTCTCTCACCGACACCGAGTCGCTCCATGAACAAATCCATCACCGCCGCCCTCCTCTCCCTGGGCTTCGTCGTCGCCGGCGTCTCCGCCGCCGATGCACCGGGCGCCGGCGCCGCCGCGCCCGCGTTGCCGGCCTTCCATCCCGCGCTGCCGTCCAACGCCGGCGCCGTCCTCGCCTCCGCCACCGCGGCGAGCGCGGCCGTCGCCCGCGCGTGGGCCTACACGCCCGTCAAGCCGCCGGCCGTCCCGGCCGTCAAGGCCAGGGGCTGGGTGCACACGCCCGTCGACGCCTTCGTGCTCGCCAAGCTGGAGGAAAAGGGCCTGAAGCCCTCGCCCGAGGCCGACCGCGCCACCTTCATCCGGCGCGCGACGCTGGACGCCTGGGGCCTGATCCCGACGCCCGAGGAGGTCAAGGCCTTCGTCGGCGACAAGTCGCCCAAGGCCTACGAGAAGCTCGTCGACCGCCTGCTCGCGTCGCCCCACTACGGCGAGCGCCAGGGCCGGCGCTGGCTGGACCTGACGCGCTACGCGGACTCGGACGGCTACAACGCCGACGGCACGCGGCCCAACATCTGGCGCTACCGCGACTACGTGATCGCCTCGTTCAACCAGGACAAGCCGTTCGACCGCTTCGTCAAGGAACAGATCGCCGGCGACGAACTCTGGCCCGACCGGAGCGAGGCGCTGGTGGCCACCGGCTTCCTGCGCAACTTCCCCGACGAGATCAACGCGCGCGACCTGAACCTGAAGAAGCAGGAGGTCGCCAACGACCTCACCGACACGGTCAGCTCGGTCTTCCTCGGCACCACGCTCGGCTGCGCGCAGTGCCACGACCACAAGTTCGACAAGATCTCGCAGAAGGAGTACTACCAGTTCCAGGCCTTCTTCGTGAACACGAGCTGGAACGACGACGTCAAGGCGCTGGACGGCCCCGCGCTCGCCGCGTACCGCGCGCAGCAGGCGAAGTGGGAAGAGGCGACCCAGGACATCCGCGCGCAGCAGGACGCCTTGCTCAGGCCCGTCATCGAGAAGCTGGAAAGCGACCGCCTGTCCGGCTTCGTGCCCGACACGCGCACGTCCATCACCAAGCCCGAGTCGGAACGCGATGCCTACGACCGCTGGATCTACCACCGCAACCTGTGGACGCTGTCGGGCCGCACGCGCAACGCCGTCGCCCAGCTCAAGCGCAAGGACAAGGACGGCTACGCGAAGTACGAGGCGCTGGACGAGCAGCTGAAGGCCTTCGACTCGCTCAAGCCGAAGGATCCCGGCAACATCTCCACGATGAGCGAGTTGGGCCACGCCGATTCGCCGCCGACCTACGTGCTGTTCAAGGGCATCTTCGACCGCAAGCTCGACGAGGTCCAGCCGGGCTTTCCGTCGCTGCTGACGAACGCGAAGCCCCAGATCGTGCCGACCGCCACCTCGTCCGGCCGCCGCACCGCGGTCGCGAACTGGATCACCTCGCCCGACAACCCGCTCACCGCGCGCGTGTTCGTCAACCGCCAATGGGCGCAGGTGTTCGGCAACGGCATCGTCGAATCGGTCAGCGACTTCGGCAAGATGGGCGTCAAGCCGACCAACCCCGAGCTGCTGGACTACCTCTCGGCCCAGTTCGTGCAGGACGGCTGGAGCGTCAAGAAACTGCAGCGCGAGATCCTGCTGTCGTCGACCTACCGCCAGGCGTCGGCGCCGCGCGCCGACGCGGAGAAGGTCGATCCGGGCAACAAGCTGCTGTGGGCGTTTCCGCGCCAGCGCCTGGACGCCGAGGAGATCCGCGACTCGCTGCTCGAAGCCTCGGGCCTGCTCGAAGACAAGCTCGGCGGTCCCGCGGTGTTCCCGCCGCTGCCGGCCGGCACGCAGGCGCCCAACCGCAACTTCTGGATCACCTCGGACAACCCGCACGACGTCAACCGCCGCAGCGTCTACGTCTTCATCCGCCGCAACCTGCCCTA
>FTIF01005333.1_pt1 | contig 17494 bp, 15 predicted proteins | sample 1658001 | NCBI WGS metagenome assembly FTIF01 (sample SAMEA3914789, study PRJEB12502) | metagenome | biome: forest; material: soil | place: Canada | collected 2011-07-03 | depth 0.3 m | reverse complement strand
CTCGCCGGCATCGCCATCGCTGGAATCGGACGAGCGGGACTTGTACTCCGGCTTCTTGTCCTCTTCCGGCACCTTGAACAGCGGCGACTGCTCGGTCTCGCCGGCTTCCTTGCGGATCACCAGCTTGCGGATCACGGCGTCGTTGAAACGGAAGGCGCTTTCCAGCTCCTTCAGCACGGCGTCGGAGCATTCGACATTGAGCAGCACGTAGTGCGCCTTGTGCAGCTTGGCGACCGGGTAGGCCAGCTGGCGGCGGCCCCAGTCTTCCATACGGTGGACCTTGCCGCCGTCGGATTCGACCATAGCCTTGTAACGCTCGATCATGGCCGGGACCTGTTCGCTCTGGTCCGGGTGCACCATGACCACAATCTCGTAGTGACGCATGTAGTCTCCTTGTGGATGATGGAGCCTGGTCGGAAAACCGGGCTCCGGTCAGTCCCCCGTGACGCAACCGGTGGGACAAGTTTTCCCCGGCATGGGCCGGGAAAAGGCTTCACGGGCGGAAAGCCCGGAAGGGGGCGGATTTTACGTGAAGGCGCGAAGAAGCGCAACCAATTGATTTGCCTGACATCGAACTGGCAATCGGGAACAGAGAGTCGGGAGAAAAACCGCGGGTCCGATGCTTCGCCACTCCCGCCTCCCCATTGCCGATTCCCGGCCTCTCAAGGCCCCAGCGCGCAGCACTGAGGGTTAGATAGCAGCTCCCGCGTCCGCGCGTCGGCCTGGGCCAGGTCGGCCGGGCGCATGCGGCCACGCAGGTCGGCCAGCATGGCGTCGAAGCGCTTCTGCTCGCCGGCGGCTTCGAATACCTGGTCCAGGGCGCTGAAGCTGGCGTAGGCCTCGACGTTGTTCTGCGGCAGGACATCGCCCTCGGCGTACCAGGAGCCGAAGGTCCACAGGGCGGTGGCGCTGCCCTCGTCGCGGGCCCGGCCGAGGTAGTCGACCGCCTCCTGGTCCAGCCCCTCCTGCCTGGCCCGCTGCTCGGGGCTGCATTCGGAGATGTACTGGCAATACTCCCCCTGGGGCAGGTGCAGCGGCAAGTCGAGCTGGGCCTCCATCAGGCCGGCGTCCGCGGCCTGCTTCATCCAGTCGCGGTATTGGCCGCGCTGCTCCGCGGGCACTCCGTCGCATTCCTGGTAGCGGCGTCGCAGGGCCTGCTCCTCGTTGGCCGGGTCGTCCACATCCCAGCCGCCGCGACGGCGCGTTTCGTAGGTGTGTTCGATGGTCTGTTCCAGGCCAGCCTTGTCCGCAGGCACATCGCGGCATTCGTAGAGCAGCAGGCCGAGGCGGTATTGCGCCGGCCTGTCGCCGGCCTTTGCCGCCGGTTCCAGCTCTGCATAGGCCGGTCCATAGGGCGGCGCCGGGACGCTGAGGCGGGGCCGGCGCTGCAGGTGGATGGTGACACCGGAAGCCGAAACCACCTGCTTCACGGTGATTTGCGGAATTGGAGATGCCGGATTTGCCACCGCGGCGCCACCTTGAACAGCCGTGGCCGCCTGTGGATGGAAGCCTGTGCCGCTATCGAGACCGCCGAACCAGTACCAGGCTCCGAGCAAGGCGACCCCCAGGGCCGCCAGCGGGAGGAGCCAGCGCCGCCGCATCAGCTGCGCTGGCGGAACGCTTCGTACAGGCACACCGCGGCCGCCACCGAGACGTTGAGGCTCTCGATGCGCCCGACCATCGGGATGCGCGCCAGGCGGTCGCAGGTTTCCGCGGTAAGGCGCCGCAGGCCTTCGGCCTCGCCGCCCATCACCAGCACCAGGGGACCGGTGAAGTCGATATCGTAGATCGACTCCTCGGCCTCCCCCGCCAGGCCGGTGATCCAGTAGCCGAGCCCCTTGAGTTTTTCCAGGGTGCGGGTGAGGTTGGTGACGGCGACCACGGGCACGCGCTCGGCAGAGCCGGCGGCGGCCATGCGCACGGCCGGAGTCAGGCCCACGGCACGGTCCTTCGGGATGATGATGGCGGACACGCCCACCGCTTCGGCGCTACGCAGGCAGGCACCGAGGTTGTGCGGGTCCTGCACGCCGTCCAGCGCCAGGATCATGCGGTCGGCGGTGGCCGGCACGTCCAGCACGTCCTCGCCCATCACGCCCGCCGCCTCGATCGCCGCCAGCACGCCCTGGTGCTTCAGCCCCGGGGCATACAGGTCGAGCGTGTCGCGCCCGACGTTGCGCACAGTGACCTTGGCCTTGGCCGCGATCTCCATCATGCGTTGCGCACGCTGGTCCTTGCGGGTGTCCGCCAGCAGGATCTCGCGCGGTTTGCGCTCGCCATCTTCCAGCGCGGCGATCACCGCGTGGAAACCACCGATATAAGTTTCAGCCATGGGCGGATTTTAGCGGCAAGCGCTCATTCAGCGTTTTTTCGGCTTGTTGCCGCCGCCGGGCTGCCCCTTGGACTGGCCGCCGGAGGACTGCCCACCCGACTGGCCTTTGCCCTGCTGGCCGCGCTGACCGGGTTTGCCCTGCTTGGCCTGCCCCTGCGGCGCGCGATCGGACTTGGCAGGCTTGCTACCCCCGTCCCCGCCGCTCCTGTCGCCGCCGCGGCTCTGGCTGCCCTTGCCGGAAGCGCCCCGGCCCTGGCTCCGACCCTGGCCCTGAACCTGGGCGTTGCCGCCCGGATTGCCGCGGCTGGCGCCGCCGCTGTTGGAGATTTCCAGGTCGATCTTGCGCTCGTCCAGGCTGACGCGGACCACGCGCACGCGCAGGCGCTCGCCCAGGGCATAGACCTTCTTGCTGCGGCTGCCGACCAGGCGCTGATGGCGCGCATCGAACTCGAAGAAGTCGTCCTGCAGATTGGAGACGTGCACCATGCCGTCGATGTACAGCCCCTCCAGCTCGATGAACAGGCCGAAGGAAGCGACGCTGGTGATGACGCCGGCGAATTCCTCGCCGACGCGATGGCGCATGAACTCGCACTTGAGCCAAGTGGAAACGTCGCGGGTGGCATCGTCGGCACGGCGCTCGGCCATCGAGCAATGCGTGCCCAGCGTTTCCATCTGCTGCAGGGTGTACTCGAAAGTCTTGGGCTTGCCCTTCAACAGCACGTGCTTGATCGCGCGGTGCAGCAGCAGGTCCGGATAGCGCCGGATCGGCGAGGTGAAGTGCGCGTAGTGGGTTAGTGCCAGACCGAAGTGGCCGGTGTTCTGCGGGCTGTAGCGTGCCTGCATCAGGGAACGCAGCATCACACTCTGCACCAGGCCGGCGTCCTCGCGGCCCTTGAGCTGGCTCAGGGTCTTGGCGTAGTCGGCGCCCTGCGGCGAGTTGCCGCCGGACAGGCTTAGGCCGCGACCGGCGAGGAACTCGCGCAGCAGGGCCACCTTGTCGCCGTCCGGCTCGGCATGAACGCGGTACAGCGCCGGCATCTCGTGCTTCTCCACCAGCTTGGCCGACTCGACGTTGGCCGCGATCATGCACTCCTCGATCAGGCGGTGGGCAACGTTGCGCTTCACCGGCACGATCTTCTCGATCTTGCGCTCGGCGCCGAACACGATCTTGGTCTCGGTGCCTTCGAAGTCGATGGCGCCGCGCTTCTCGCGTGCGGCGAACAGCGCGTCGAACACGCCCTTGAGAGTCTGCAGCGGCTTGACCAGCTCGGGACGGCGCTGCGCCTCGGGACCCTTGGGGTTCTCCAGGATCTCGGCGACGTCGTCGTAGATCAGGCGCGCCTGCGAGCGCATCACCGCCTCGTAGAACTTGGACTTGCCGATCTCGCCGTTCTTGCTGACCCGCATCTCGCACACCATGCACAGGCGGTCGACCTGCGGATTGATCGAGCAGAGGCCGTTGGACAGCGCCTCGGGCAGCATCGGAATGACGTTCTCGGGGAAGTACACCGAGGTGCCGCGGTTCTGCGCCTCGGCATCCAGCGCGGTGCCGGGCCGCACGTAGGCAGAGACGTCGGCGATGGCCACCCACAGCTTCCAGCCGCCGCCCTTGATGCCATGCACCGTCTCGGCGTAGACCGCATCGTCGAAATCGCGCGCGTCGGCGCCGTCGATGGTCATCAGGCCGAGCTTGCGCACATCGACGCGGCCTTCCATCTGCTCCGGCTGCACCGTCGGCTTGTAGGCTTCGGCTTCGCGCTCCACCGCATCCGGCCACTCGAACGGCAGCTTGTGGGCGCGGATCGCGGCCTGGATCTCCATGCCCGGCGCCATATGCTCGCCGAGCACCTCGATCACCTTGCCCACCGGCAGGGAGCGATCCCCCGGCGGAGCGGTCAGTTCGGCCACCACCATCTGGCCTTCCCTGGCGCCGCCGCGATCGGCGGAGGCAATGACGATTTCCGGATGGCGCGGATTGCTCGGGATCACCGTGAACACGCCCTGGTTGCCGTGGAGGCGGCCGACCACGGTGGTGGTGCCGCGCTCGATCACTTCCATCAGGGTGCCTTCGCGGCGGCCGCGGGCATCGGTCTCGGTGACGCGCACGCGGGCGCGGTCGCCATGCATCAGGCCGCGCATCTGCTTGGGCGGCAGGAACACATCCGGGCCGCCGGAATCGGAGGCGAGGAAGCCGTAGCCGTCGCGGTGCATGCTGACCTTGCCTTCGACCGTGTTCGGCGGCGGCGTCTTCACCGCCTCCTGGCCGGTGGCGCGATAGGCGCCGCGGCGGTCGACCGGGAACAGCTGGCCTTCGCGGGTCATCGCCACCAGGCGCTTGAGGAAGGCTTCCTGCTCGTTCAGCTTCTTCAATCCGAACTGGGCGATCAGCTCGTCCAGGGTCAGCGGCTCGGCGCTCTCCGCCAGGGTGCTGAGGATCAGGTTGCGGCTGGGCAAGGGGTTGGCATAGCGGGCGGATTCAGCGGCGTGATCCGGGTCGCTGGCGCGCCAGTCCCCCTCCGCCGGAGCCGCGCCGCGGGCCTGATGCTGGCCCTTGGGGCCGGATTTATGGGCCGGAAACTGCGGTTCCGTTTTATCGTGATGCTCTTGACGCCGATTTTTCTTATTTCTTTTCATTTTCATTGACAAACACTGGCTGCGCCTTTAGTCTGCGCACCCCATGCCGAGATGGCGGAATTGGTAGACGCACCAGTTTCAGGTACTGGCGGGTAACACCGTGGAGGTTCGAGTCCTCTTCTCGGCACCATTAAAAAAATAGCCCGGCCCTGCCGGGCTATTTTTTTGTCTGACGCCTTTGCACCGGGCATGGTTTCCCATGACCCCCATGGCTTCGTCGCCGAAGCCATCGCTCCCCTCAACGCAAGGGGAGCTGAAAGCGGGGTTAAGCGCCCGGGCAAATCGAGGCTCGAATTCTGCTGAGCCCGCTGCTCCCCTGCTTGCGGCTGGGGAGAGGGGCTGTTCTTTACGCTTATGCTCAAAATAATCCTTGTTTCCGATCCGACTGCTCAGTCGAACGGGTTCCTGAGCACCATAGTGTGCTCGCGATCGGGGCCGGTGGAAATGATGGCGACTTCGGCGCCGCTCACTTCCTCCATGCGCTTGAGGTAACGCTGGGCGTTGCCGGGCAGCTGCTCGTACTTGCGGATGCCGTAGGTGGACTCGCTCCAGCCGGGCACATCCTCGTACACCGGCTCGACGCAAGCCAGGCCCTCGGCGCCGATCGGCGGGGTGTCCATGGCCACACCGTCGACCTTGTAGCCGGTGCAGATGCGCACCGTCTCCATGCCGTCCAGCACGTCCAGCTTGGTCACGCACAGGCCGGTGACGCTGTTGTTGAAGATCGAGCGGCGCGCGGCCACGGCGTCGAACCAGCCGCAGCGGCGCGGGCGCCGGGTGACGGTGCCGTATTCGTCGCCCTTGTCGCGGATCGACTGGCCCAAGTCGTTGTCCAGCTCGGTTGGGAACGGGCCGCTGCCGACGCGGGTGGCGTAGGCCTTGACGATGCCCAGCACGTAGCCGAACTCGCGCGGGCCGACGCCGGTGCCGGTGGCGGCGCCGCCGGCGGTGGTGTTGCTGGAAGTGACGTAGGGATAGGTGCCGTGATCGACGTCGAGCATGGCGCCCTGGGCGCCCTCGAACAGGATGTTGTGGCCGGCGAGGATGTGCCGGCGCAGCAGCTCGGTGACGTCCGCCACCATCGGCTTCACTTCATCGGCGAAGGCCAGGCAGGTATCCAAGGTCTTCTGGAAGTCGACCGGCGTGTCCTTGAAGTAATGCTGCAGCACGAAGTTGTGGTAATCCAGCACTTCGCCTAGCTTGGCGGCCAGCCGCTCGCGGTGGAACAGGTCGCCGATGCGGATGGCGCGGCGGGCAACCTTGTCCTCGTAGGCCGGGCCGATGCCGCGGCCGGTGGTGCCGATCTTGGCATCGCCGCGGGCGCGCTCGCGAGCCTGGTCGAGCTTGATGTGGTACTCCAGGATCAACGGGCAGGCCTCGGACACTTTGAGGCGTTCGCGCACCGGGATGCCGCGCGATTCCAGCCCCTGGATTTCCTCCAGCAGGCGCGGCACGTAGACCACCACGCCATTGCCGATGAGGCACTCGACGCCGGCGCGCATGATGCCGGAGGGGATCAGGTTCAGCGCGGTCTTGACGCCGTCGATGACCAGGGTGTGGCCGGCGTTGTGCCCGCCCTGGAAGCGGGCGACTGCCTGGCAGCGATCGGTGAGCAGGTCGACGACCTTGCCCTTCCCTTCATCGCCCCATTGCGCGCCGATAATGACTACTGATTTACCCATTGTTTTTCCCATTCACTTGTTTGGTGGAGCTGTTCAATCTCACTGCCCCAGCCGCAATAATTCGTTCAGATCCGCCGAGAACCCGGTGGCCGGCCGCGACTGGCCGAACTCGCTGCCGACGCCGTCGTAGCGTCCGCCGCGCGCCACTTCACGCCCGTGCCCCGGGACGAATGCCGCGAACACCAGGCCGGTCTGGTAGCGGTAACCGCGCAGCTCGGCCAGGTCGATGTGCAGCGGCACTTCCGGCGCCACCCGCTTCAGCTCGGCCGCCGCCTGTTCCACCGCTGCCAGGGCTTCCGCCACCACGGCGTCGCCCATATCCAGTGTGTGACGCGCACGTTGTAGAACGGTGACATCGCCGTTCAGCTCCATCAGCGCCGCCAGCCCGGCCAGCGACGAAGGCGCCAGGCGCCGCGCGGCGGCGAAATCGCGCAGGTCCGGCTGCGACTTGCGCTGCAGGATATCGAACACCGCGGTTTCGGCCGCGGCATCGAGACCAAGCTTGGCGGCCAGGGCGCGGTAAATGCCGACGTGGCCCAGGTCCAGATGCCCGGTCTGGATGCCGGCCAGGCGCAGGGTGTCCAGCATCAGCCGCAGCGTTTCCATGTCGGCGGAGAGGCTGGCCTCACCGAAGATCTCGCAACCCACCTGGCGCGGCGCACGCGAGCCGCCGAGGCTGTCCGGGCGGGTGCGCAGCACGGTGCCGAGGTAGCACAGGCGCACCACCGCTTGGTCGGCGAAGTGGCGCATGGCGATGCGGGCGGCCTGCGGCGTCATGTCGGCGCGCAGACCGAGCAGACGGCCACCGGCGGGATCGGTGAGCTTGAAGGTCTGCCCTTCCAGGTCGGAGCCGGCGCCGGTGAGCAGCGTGTCGAGGTGCTCCAGCAGAGGCGGCAGGATCAGCTCATAGCCCTGCTCGCGGTAGCGGTCGAGCAAGGCGCGGCGTAGCGCCTCGATGCGCCAGGACACCGGCGGCAGCGATTCTTCCACGCCCTCCGGAAGCATCCAGGGTGTGCTCATGTCAGGCCAGCCAGTGGATCAGCTGCAGCGCCAGCAGGCCGCTGAGCATGCTGAGAAAACCGACGGTGCGCAGGCCGCGATCGTCGACCGTGGCCATGCGCGTGAACATGGCGCGGGCGCGCGCCGGCGACAGGAACGGCAGGATGCCTTCGATCACCATCACCAGCGACAGGGCGCGCACCACGTCGAGCCACTGGATCACCATGGGCGCACCGGGGAATTACCGTTATCGGGGCCGGCCGGCATCATTTGCCGCTCCCCGCGTCCTTGAAATACTTGAAGAATTCACCCTTGGGCTCGACCACCAGCAGATCGCGCTTGCCCTTGAAGGCGTCGCGATAGGCATTGAGCGAGCCGTAGAAGGCGAAGAATTCCGGGTCCTGGCCGTAGGACTTGGCATAGATCTCCGCCGCCTTGCCGTCGCCCTCGCCGCGCAGGGCTTCGGCCTTGCGGTAAGCCTCGGCCAGCGTGGTCTGCGCTTCGCTGTCGGCAGCGGCGCGGATCGACTCGGCCTCCTCGCTGCCGCGCGCGCGCAGATCGTCCGCCAGGCGCTTGCGCTCGCTGCGGATGCCTTCGAAATAGGCGTCGGCCAGCTCCTTCGACAGGCTCAGGCTCTTGATCCGCACGTCGACCACTTCGATGCCGAGGTCGTTCGCCTTGTTCTCGGCTTCCTGGCGCAGACCGGCATCGAGCTGGTCACGGTCGCCGGCCACGATCTGCTCGATGCTGCGCCGGCCCAGCACGTCGCGCAGGCTGCCCTTGACCACCTTCATCAGGCGGTCGCTGACCACCACATCCTTGCCACCGGTGGTGCGGTAGTAGGTGGCGAGATCGGCGATGCGCCACTTGACGTAGTAGTCGACGTCGAGCGTTTTCTGGTCGCCGGTGGAAATACTTTCGGGCTCGCCGCCGGTGCGCAGGCGCCGGTCGAATTTCTCCACGGTCTGGGCGAACGGCAACTTGAAATGCAGGCCCGGGCCCGGCACTGCGCTCTTGAACTTGTCGAATTCGAGCACCACCGCCACCGCGCGCTGGTCGACCACGTAGATGCTGTTGGCGAGCAGCACCAACAGCAGGGCAACGCCCAGCAGCAGAGTCTGTTTCGGGCTCATCAGCGGCCCTCCCGGTTGCGCGAACGCGCGCTATTGTCGTCGTTGCCGCCGGAAACCGCCGGCGCCGCGGCGCTGGGGGCGGCGGCGGCCGGAGCCGGATTTTCCGCGGCGCCGTTGAGCAGCTGCTGCAGCGGCACGGTGAAATTCGGATTGCCCTTGTCCACATCCACCAGCACCGTGCCTGAGTTGGAGTAGATCTCGGTCATGGTGTCCAGGTAGAGCCGCTTGCGCGTCACCTGGGGCGACTTGCGGTATTCCTGCAGCACGGCGTTGAAACGCGCCACATCACCTTCGGCGCGGGCGATGACCTGGTCGCGATAGGCCTGCGCCTCGGTGACGCTGCGCGAGGCTTCGCCGCGCGCCACCGGCACCCGGCTGCTGGCATAGGCCTGGGCATCGCTGCGGGCGCGCTTCTGGTCGTCGGCGGCCTTGATGGTGTCGGCGAACGCCGGCACCAGGGCGTCGGGGGGGGTGACCTTGCTCAGGCTGACGTCGCTGATCTGCAGGCCGCAGTGATAGCCATCCAGGATCTGCTGCAGCAGCTGGCGCGTCTTGGCGGCGATCTGGGCCTGGTTGTTGCTCAGGTCGCTCTTGCCCACCACCTCATCGATGGTGTACCCGGCGATGACTTGCTGCAGCGCGCTTTGCGCGGCGGACTGCAGGGTCTCGTCCGGCTTTTCGACATTCAGGAAATTGTCTTCGGCGGAGGAAACGCGAAACTGCACGGACAGCACCAGATCGACCAGGTTCTGGTCCTTGGTGAAGGCCGCGCTCTGCACCGAGGTCTGGCGCGGGATGCCAACATTGACCTTCTTGATGTGCTCGAACGGCGGCGGCAGGTGCCAGTGCAGGCCGGGGCCGTCGGTGCGGGCGTAGGCGCCGAAGCGGATCACCAGCCCCCGCTCCTGCTCATCCACCGTGTAAAAGCCCAGCAACAGCCAGATCAGGCCGAGCAGGGCCGCGACCAGCAGCAGCGGCACGCCGCCCAGCCCCTTGCCGCTGCCCCAGCGCTCCTTGAAGCGCTTCAGCAACTGGTTGAGGTCCGGCGGCAGCTCACCACGCTTGCCCCCCGACCCCTGGTTCCAGGGGTCGCGGTTGTTGTTACCCGGCTCATTCCAGGCCATTTCTGCTCCGCTCAAGGGGAAAGAGCGCCTTTCCGGCGCGCAAAGCTTACGGGAAATATTCCCAGGGAATCGTCTTTTAAAACGGGATTTTAGGAAGCGGCGGCGACTGCGGCAACCGCGCGCGGCGGCAGCTTGACCCCGGCTTCCCGGCACAGGCGCTCCAGACGCGAGTACGGCAGGCGCACAACCAGGCGCAGGCCGCCGTCGTCCTCGACCGTTTCCGAGCGCACCGCATGCAGGGAAAACAGCTGGGCGCGCAGGCGCGCCGCGCTCGGCGGCAGCAGGATTTCTTCCTCGACCAGGTCGGGATAAAGGCTGGCGGCGATGGCGCTGCGCAGCAGTTCCAGCCCCTCGCCGGTGCGGGAGGAAATGAACACGCGGACGGGGCGGCCGTCCTCGTCGCGCTCGATCCGCGCCAGTTCCGGCGTGACGCCTTCCTTGCGCAGGTCGATCTTGTTGTAGACCAGCAGCCGCGGCACCTCATCGGCGCCGATCTCGCGCAGCACCGCGTCGACCTGCTCCATGCGCGCGCCGCGCTCGGCATCGGCGGCGTCGATCACATGCAGCAGCAGGTCGGCCTCGCGCGATTCCTCCAGCGTGGCGCGGAAGGCGGCGATCAGGTCGTGCGGCAGGTCGCGGATGAAGCCGACCGTATCGGCCAGCACCGCGGTCTCGCCGCTGGGCAGCGCCACCTTGCGCACGGTGGTGTCGAGGGTGGCGAAGAGCAGGTTGGAGGCAAAGCTGTCGTCGCCGGTGAGGGCGTTGAACAGGGTCGACTTGCCGGCATTGGTATAGCCGACCAGCGACACCGTGGGGATTTCGCTGCGGGCGCGCCCCTGCCGGTTCTGCGCACGGCGGCTGCGCACTTCCTCGAGGCGCTTCTTCAGCGTGTCGATGCGGGCGCGCACCAGGCGGCGGTCGGTTTCCAGCTGGGACTCACCCGGGCCGCGCAGGCCGATGCCGCCCTTCTGGCGTTCCAGATGGGTCCAGCCGCGCACCAGGCGGGTGGCCAGGTGCTGCATCTGCGCCAGTTCCACCTGCAGCTTGCCCTCATGCGAGCGGGCGCGGCGGGCGAAGATGTCGAGGATCAGCCCGGCACGATCGAGCACCCGGCATTTCAGGCGCCGTTCGAGATTGCGTTCCTGGCTGGGCGACAGATCGTGATTGAAGATGACCAGTTCGGCGCCCGCAGCTTCGGCTGCAGCCGCCGCTTCATCGACCTTGCCGCTGCCGACATACAGCCCGGCATCGGGACGGTCGCGGCTGCCGCCGAGCACGGCCACCACTTCCGCACCGGCGGAACGGGCCAGCTCGAGGAATTCGGCGCGATCGGCTTCGAAGTCGGTGCCGGGGAATTCCAGATGCACCAATACCGCTTTCTGCGCGCCGGCCGCGTTGGCGGCCGGTGCAGTATAGGAACCTGGATTAGTGCTCAGCGGCTTGACTCTCGAGACTCAGGCATCCGCGGGCTGGGCTTCGTCGCCATCGATTTCGGCGATGCGCACGGCACGGGCCGGCACGATGGTGGAAATCGCATGCTTGTAGACCATCTGGCTGACGGTGTTCTTCAGCAGTACCACGAATTGGTCGAAGGATTCGATCTGGCCTTGCAGCTTGATGCCATTGACGAGGTAGATCGAAACCGGTATGCGCTCTTTGCGCAGGGCGTTGAGAAACGGCTCCTGCAGAGTCTGTCCTTTAGACATTTTTAATCCTTTTTCAATTTTTTGAACAACGACAGTTGCCTGTCTATACAAAGAAAGTGTAGCACGCGTCTGGTCCATTCGGCCGTATGTCAAGTTCAGGCTGATTCCGTTAGATTCAAGACCGCGCCGATAGCATTCGGTTCCGCAGGATCGATCCAGACCCACCCGGATTCGCCGCGCAGCCACGTCAACTGGCGCTTGGCGTATTGCCGGGTGGCGATCATGCCCAGCTCGATCGCCTGCTCCAGGCCGTATTCGCCGTCCAGATGACGCCAAAGCTGGCGGTAGCCCACGGCGCGCATTGACGGCAGCTGGAGATGCAGGTCTCCGCGCGCGCGCAGGCGCATCACTTCATCGATGAAACCCTGCTCCATCATGATGCGGAAACGCTCCCGGATGCGCTGATGCAAGGTCTGCCGTTGCGGTGGGCAGACCGCGATCCGCACCACCGCATCGGCCCAAGCCTCGCCGCGCGGCCGCAGGAACTGCCGGCTGGCCGATTCGCCGCTCAACGCATGAATCTCCAGCGCGCGCTGGATACGCTGGGCATCGTTCGGGTGCAGGCGCGCCGCGCTTTCCGGATCGACTTCAGCCAGGCGCGCATGCAGCGCCCCCCAGCCGAGCTGCGCGGCTTCCGCCTCGGTGCGCTCGCGGAAAGCGGCGTCGGCCGCGGGCAGTTCGCTCAGACCGTGCAGCAGGGCGCGAAAATAGAGCATGGTGCCGCCCACCAGGATGGGCTGGTTGCCGCGGGCGCGGATTTCTCCGATCAGGCGCCGTGCATCGACGGCGAAGCGCGCAGCCGAATAAGCCTCGGCCGGATCGATCAGATCGAGCAGATGGTGGGGCACGCGCGCGCGCGTCGCAACATCCGGTTTTGCCGTGCCTATATCCATGCCGCGATAGACCTGGGCCGAATCGACGCTGACGATCTCGGCCCTGCCCTGCAGTTGCTCGACCAATTGCAGCGCCAGCGCCGACTTGCCCGCCGCGGTAGGGCCGGCGATGGCGATGAGGGACGGCAAACCAGCCTTTTCTTCTGAAATCACGGGGGAATTTTAACGGTTCGGCGGCACATCCTGTTGGCGCGGCAAGCGGGCATCCGCCTGGCGCAGGCGCCGGATGCGTCCACCGGTGGCCGGGTGCGACGACAGGTAGGCATGCATTTCGTCATCCCTGGCGCCGCTGTCCTTCTTGTCTTCCTTAGCTTTCCCGTCCTGGTTGCCGCCATCGCGTTGCGCCACCATGCGCTCCAGCAGATCGGCCAGGCGCGAAGGCGGGATGGCGTTGGCCAGCAGCATCGCCGTGGCGTAATCGTCCGCCTGCGTTTCGAAGTCGCGCGAGTAACGCGCTTGCAGCAGCCCCGTCGGCAGGGTTGCCAGCAGGGTCGATACGTCGCCGACCCAGGCGGTCATCAGCAGCGCTACGGCGGAGCCCTGCAGCAGCATGCGCACGCCATGGTGGTAGCGCACATGACCCAGCTCGTGCGCCAGAACACCGTAGATTTCGTCGTCGTTCGCGGCCAGCAGCACCAGCTGGTCGAACAGCACGACGCGGCCGTCCGGCAGGGCAAAGGCGTTGGCGCCCAACTTTGGACTGGAACGGAATTCGATGTTCGCCGGCGTCCCTCCCTCGCCGGCCGCATGCAGGCGGGCGAAACCCCGGCTCAATGCCTCCCGCCGCTGCGCGTCGAGCTTGCTGGGCTCCAGCCAGATGTGGTCCAGCGCCTGCAAGGTGGAGTCGCTGAGCTGGTCGCTTACGGCGGGCGGCATGCGCGCCGCGATCACTTCCGCCGCCAGCGGTATGCCCCAGCGGTAAGCTGCAACTGCCGCGAGCGCGCACAGCAGCACTGACAGCAGGGCGGTGCGCCAACTGCGCTGCACGCGCTCGACCAGGCCCTGGCGGTGACCGGCCGCTGCCAGTTCCGCCTCCAGCGCGACGTGATCGCGCACTTCGCAGTGCGCCCCGTCGCCGAAAGAAAGCAGACGGGGGGCCTGGCCCAGGCGCTCGGAAATGCTCACCGCCGACAGCGGCTCGGCGCGCTCGATGCCATCGCCCTGCACTTGCAGCAAGCCGTCGGCGAGCGCAATCCGCACCTCGTGCCGGCGCGCCGTTTTGCCATCGTAATAAATCGCCGCGAGCATGAAGCTATCGGCCCATGCGCGCGATCAAAAGGAAATGTCGATGTCGAATACGCTGGCGGCTTCCTCGCCGATGGCGCCGACTTCCTGCGACTGGTCGCCGAGGAAGGCATCCAGCGGGCTGGCCGGCAGCAGGGTCAGGTGGTCGGCGCGGTAACGCGCCAGGCGCACCGCGGCCCACGGCGAATAGAAGCCCAGGGTCACAAGCACAGCGAGAAAGTTGCTCAGGTAGATCCACAACAGCCCGCGCACGGTCAGCTGGTACTCGAAGCGGTGTTCGCCGAGCCGGGTGTTGTTCCAGATCAGGCTCTGCAGGCGAGCGTTGTAGTACGCGGCCATCAACAACACGGTCGGCAGATAGACCAGCAGGAACATCGGCACCATGAAATGCAGCATGGCGCGCATGTCGGGCTTGGTGCCCGCTGCCATATGCGGCAACAGTCCGCTGAACAGGGCGCCGCCCACGGCGCCCAGGCCGATCAGCAGACCGAAGGTCATCAGCAGGCCGCGCCAGTAGACGCTATAGAACGCGCCCGCCCCGGCGTGAAAGCTGAATTGCGTCCGGCCGTACCAGGAGTTGTCGTGCTGGTAGCTCTTGATCCGCTTGTGGAACAGGGGCGCCAGCAGATAGAGGGTCAGCACCGAACCGAGAAAGCCGCCGAGGAATGCGCCGTAGGCGCCCTTGACGTCGCCGGTGAAACGGAAGCGCAGGCCGCGGTAACTGCTGTTATGGAGGCGGAAACGCAGCGAATTGCGCAGCAGGATGGGCAGCAGGGCCGCCAGCAACAGCAGCGACAGCGCGCCGACGGTGATCGAGACGTCGAAGCCGTGCTGATAAATCAGCAACAGCAGCAAGCCGACGATACGCCCCTTGAGGATGACTGGCGCCCTGCCGTGGTATTCGAAGGTCGAACCGGCTAGCTCGGTGTTGCGGTAAAAATACTGCAGGCGCCGCACCTTGGCCCAGGCCGAATAGATGCCGAGCGTGACGATAGTCAGCAGCAGATTGACGATCCAGATCTGGAAATATTCACTGCCCTTGCCGTGAAAGCGCACCGGCTCCGGTTCCAGCCGCAACGGCTGGGTCTGATCGAATTCCACGGCTTCCCCTTTTGTGTTCCCTTTCCAAACCGTACGGTACGCGAACGGTTGCCCGCTTCACGATAGCGGATTTTCGCGCCGGGGCACCGACGATTCGGTCACACTTGCTTCAGCGTCCCCGCAGAAACAGGCGATCCAGGTCCTCGGCGCCGACCTGCACCCAGGTCGGACGGCCGTGGTTGCACTGGCCGGACAGTTCGGTGCCTTCCATGTCGCGCAGCAGGGCGTCCATTTCCGGCAGGGTCAGGCGGCGGTTGGCCTTGATGGCGCTGCGGCAGGCCATGTCTGCGAGGATGCGGTGCTGGGCATCGAGCACCTCGTCGAAATGCGCTTCGCTGTCGCCGTCCTCGCCGCACAGCGAGCGCAACAGTGCGCCGAGGTCGGTCTTGGCCAGCAGCGGTGGCAGGGCGCGCACCGCCACCGCCTCCGGCCCGGCGCGGTCGATCACCAGGCCCAGTCGCGACAACTCCTCGTGTTGCGTTTCCAGACGATCCGCTTCGGCCTCGCCGACCCGCACCACTTCCGGCACCAGCAAGGCCTGCGCCGGAATGCCACCGCTTTCGAGCTGCTGCTTGAAACGCTCATACAGCACCCGCTCATGCGCGGCGTGGGCGTCTACCAGCACCAGCCCCTGGCGGTTCTCGGCCAGGATGAAGACGCCGTGCAGCTGCGCCAGGGCGCGGCCCAGCGGCTGCTGCGCCACGGCGATGCTGGCATCGGCCGAGTTCGGCGAAGCGGCGCTCGCATACAGCGGCCAGGCGGTGGAGGCGAGCGAAGGGGTCGACTCGCTGACTCCGGTAAAGAAACTGCCGCCGCCATGTCCACCAGCACCGCTATACGGCGCCGGCCGGCTGTAGCGCAGCGGCTCCTGCACCGGATCGGGCGCCGCGGCCGGCACATCGTGCAACTCGACCCGGTGATGCTGCTGCGGATCGGGGCGGATGCGGCGCAGCAGCTGGTGCACGCAGCCGAACAGAAAGTCATGTACCTGGGCCGACTGGCGGAAACGCACCTCGGTCTTGGCCGGATGCACGTTGACGTCGACCCCGGTGGGATCGAGTTCGAGGAACAGCACGAAGGCCGGATAGCGTGTCGAGTGCAGCACATCGGCATAGGCGCGGCGCAGGGCATGGCCGAGCAGCTTGTCGCGCACCATGCGGCCGTTGACGTAGAGGAACTGCAGATCCGGCTGCGCCCGGGCGAAGCTGGGCAGCGCCACCCAACCCCACAGCCGGAAGCCAAGGCGCGCTTCGTCCAGCATCACCGCGTTGGCCATGAAGTCCTCGCCGCAGACTTCGGCGATGCGCGCTTCGCGCGCAGCGTCGTCGGCGGCCGGCGCTAGATCCAGCGCGCGGCGGCCGTTATGCCGCAGCGCCAGGCGCAGGTCGAAACGCGCCAGGGCCAGGCGCCGCGCCAGCTGGTCGATGTGGCGGAATTCGGTCGACTCGGCGCGCATGAACTTGCGCCGCGCCGGGGTGTTGAAGAACAGGTCGCGCACTTCTACCGTGGTGCCCACCGCGTGCGCGGCGGCCTGCGGCTGCTCCGTTTCAACCGCACCGGCGCCGGCGATGCGCCAGCCATGCGCGTCCTGTGCAGTACGCGAAGTCAGGGCGAAACGGGAGACCGAGAGGATGCTGGGCAGCGCCTCGCCGCGAAAGCCGAGGCTGGCGACGCTCTCCAGATCCTCCAGCGAGGCGATCTTGCTGGTGGCGTGGCGTTGCAGCGCCAGCGCCAGCTGCTCGCGCGGAATGCCGGCGCCATCGTCGCGGATGCGGAGCAGGCCGAGGCCGCCCTGCTCCACTTCGACCTCGATGTGGCGGCCGCCGGCATCGAGGCTGTTTTCGACCAGTTCCTTGACCACGGCGGCGGGTCTTTCAACGACCTCGCCCGCGGCGATCTGGTTGATGAGCTGGTCGGGGAGAACTTGAATGGTCACAGCGGGAATGGTCACGGCCTGCTCGACGGAACGATGGCGTCAAGCATAAAGGAACGCCCAATAAAGGAAGGCCCGGGCATTCTGTGCCCGGGCCTTAAGGCTACGAAGATTCGATTTAGTTGTCGCTTTCGCTGCGGGCGCTGTGCCCGTAACTCACCGGCATGGCCTTGCCGCGCGCACGGCGCCGCGGTTCGGCCGGGCGCTCCGGCTGTGCGGCTGCCACCAGCTGTTGCTGCTGCAGCGGGCGATAGCGCGAGAAATAGCCCTTGATGCCTTCAAAAATGCCGTCGGCGAACTGCGCCTGATAGTCCGGGTTGCGCAGCATCTGCTCCTCGCGCGGATTGCTGATGAAGGCTGTCTCCACCAGCACCGAGGGGATGTCCGGCGACTTCAGCACCATGAAACCGGCCTGCTGCACCATCGGCTTCTGCAATTCGTTGACCTTGTGCAGCGACTCCAGCAAGCGGTTGCCGAGGTCGAAGCTGGCGTCCATGGTGGCCGACTGCGAGATATCCAGCAGCACCGCCGCCAGCCGGTCGTCCTTGTCGTGCAGGTCGACGCCGCCGACCAGGTCGGCGGCGTTTTCGTGATTGGCCAGCCAGCGCGCCTGCTCGGTGGTGGCGCCGTGATCGGACAGCACGTACACCGCGGTGCCGCGCATGTCGCGGTCGCGGTAGGAATTGGCGTGGATCGAGACGAACAGGTCGGCCTG
>FTIF01005304.1_pt1 | contig 17562 bp, 19 predicted proteins | sample 1658001 | NCBI WGS metagenome assembly FTIF01 (sample SAMEA3914789, study PRJEB12502) | metagenome | biome: forest; material: soil | place: Canada | collected 2011-07-03 | depth 0.3 m | reverse complement strand
CGAGATCGGCGACGTCAAGAACGTTCCCGCCTTCCTGACCAAGGTCAAGGACAAGAACAGCGGCGTGCGCCTGATGGGCTTCGGCCACCGCGTCTACAAGAACTTCGACCCGCGCGCGACCATCATCCGCGAGCAGTGCCACAAGGTGCTCAAGCACCTGGGCAAGGAAAACGACCCGCAGCTGGAGCTGGCGCTGGAACTGGAGCGCATCGCGCTCACCGACGACTACTTCAAGGAGCGCAAGCTCTACCCGAACGTCGATTTCTACTCCGGCATCATCTACAAGGCGCTCGGCATCCCGGTCAACATGTTCACGCCGATGTTCGCCATCGCGCGCACCGTAGGCTGGGTGGCGCATTGGTCCGAGATGGTCTCCGAGCCGGGCGGCCTCAAGATCGGCCGTCCGCGCCAGGTCTATGTCGGCTCGCCGGTGCGGGACTACAAGGACCTGTCGGCCCGCTGAGCGATTCCCGAGTCTCCCTCTCCCTACGAAGTGGGGAGAGGCTCGGCCCGTTTCGATGAAGTTCGCCCGTAGGTCGGATCAAGCGAAGCGGATCCGACAGCGCACTCCGAACTACCCGCGCTTTCTGCAAACTTCGTTGACCCCACCCCATCGTCATTCCCGCGCAGGCGGGAATCCAGTTCTTGCGAACCACGATCCCGGGTGAGTTTTGTTTCCGCTCTGAAACTCCAGCCCCGTAGGCTGGGATGAGCGAAGCGAACCCCGGCGTTTCCCGCTTATGCGGTAACGACGATATTCAACTCTGCTTCTTCCACGAAACCTCACTGCCCCCGTCCCGCCGCGCCAGCACCCGCGCGCAGACAAACAGGTAATCCGACAGGCGATTGAGATACTGCGGCGCCAGCGGACTCAGCGGCTCTTCCGCATTGAGCAGCCATAGGGCCCGCTCCGCACGGCGTGCGATGGCCCGCGCCAGATGCGCGTAAGCGGCCGACGCATTGCCGCCGGGCAGCACGAACTCCTTCAGCGGCGGCAGGGTTTCGTTGAGGCCTTCGAGCTCGGTTTCGAGCCGCAGCAGATAGCTCTCCTTGATCAGCGCCGAGCCGGGCAGCGACAGTTCGCCGCCGAGATCGAACAGCTCGTGCTGGGTGAGCGACAGCGAGGCGCGCATCTCCGCCGGCAGCTCCTGCACCAGCAGCAGGCCGACGGCGCAGTTCAGCTCATCCACCTCGCCCAGCGCCTGCACTCGCGGCGCGCTCTTCGCCAGGCGCTCCCCGGAAGCGAGGCCGGTTTCGCCCTTGTCGCCGGTGCGGGTGACGATCTTGCTGAGTCGGTGGCCCATGGAAAGCTCTGCCTTTGATGTCGATGAAGGCGAAGCTTAACGCCCCGGCGCCGGCTTTTCCCCTCTCCCGCCGGGAGAAGGGAGTAACTACAGCGGCAGCGAGTAGCGCAGCGTGGCGTAGACGGCGCTGCCGGCCTGGTTGTAGCCGGCGGCGGTCTGGTAGTGGTGGTTGAGCACGTTGGCGCCGCGCAGATCCAGGCGCAGCTCGCGCGTCAGGCGCACCCCGGCGGTGAGGTCGAGCAGGCCGTAGCCGCCGTCGGTGGTGGGCGCGCCGTCGATAGCGCCGATGTCCTGCCTGCGTCCGGTGGTGTAGAACGCGGCGCCGACGTCGTAACGGCCGAGATGGCGGTTGAGCATGGCATCGAAACTCATGCGGTCGCGGCGCAGCAGCACCGAGTTGGTGTCGATGTTGCGCGGATTCTGCACGATGCCGCCGACGCGCGCGGTCCAGTTGGCGTCGTTGTAGTTCCAGTGCGCTTCCACGCCGTCGCTGCGCGTATGGGGCAGGTTGACGATGGTGTAGAAGAACGGCGGTATCGCCGTCGGCATGCCCTGGATCAGGTCGCGCACATCGGTGCGGAACAGGCGCAGGTCCACGTTCTGCCGCGAGCCGATCTGCTGCTTCACGCCCAGCTCATAGGTCAGCGATTTTTCCGGCTGCAGGTCGGGGTTGCCGCCGTAGCCGAAGCGGTCGTTGGCGGTCGGCGCGTGGAAGGCGCTGCCGGCGCTGGCGATCAGCCTGGTGCTGCCGGTGAGGTCGAAGCCGTATTCGGCGTTCCAGTTGAAGCGCTCGCCGAAGCCGCCGTCATGCAGATAGCTGAGCGCCAGCACGGCGTGGTTGCGCCAGTAGTTCAGCTCGTCCTGCACATAGGCGTAGTCGTTGTCCTTGGTCTCGTCGATCACCGTGCCGAAGGACAGGGCATCGACTTTTTCGCGGCTGGCCAGCACGCCGAAGGAAGCGCGGTTGTGCTCGCCCAGGGTCAGCACATTGTGCCAGTCCGCTTCCGGCCGGATGGTGCGCACGAAATCGCTGCTCTGGTTCTGGTGCAGGCGGTCCGCGCCACGGCTCAGGGTCAGATCGCTCTGCCAGTTGCTGGTCAGGTGCGTGCTGGCCTGCAGCGCCAGGATCTGGTTGTGGAAATCCTCGTCCGCCGGCGAATAGGTGCCGAGGAAGGCGAAGGTGCTGGGGTCGAAATCCGCATTGAAATACTTGACGTAGCCCTGCGCGTCCCAGGCCCGCGCTTCCAGTTTGACGCCGCCAAGATCGATGTAGGTGCTGCCGTTCAGCGTGCGGTTGCGGTAGTTCGCATCCTGGTCGGAACCGGCATAGGGCGGAATGCCGCCGACGTACTGCTGCTGCGCGCCGAAGGCAACGCCCCAGTCATGCCCGTCCACCTTGCCGCCATCGCGCAGCGCAACGCCGCCCTGGGTGGTGCCGAGCGAGCCGCCGCTGACGCTGGCATCGATCTGCGCCGGGCCGGGCTTGCGCGTGATGATGTTGATGACGCCGCCGATGGCATCGGTGCCGTACAGCGTCGAGCGCGGGCCTTCCACCAGCTCGATGCGCTCGATCATTTCCGGTGTGATGTTGGCCAGCGCGGCGCCACCGTCGGAATCGTTGTTGACGCGCACGCCGTCGATCAGCACCAGCGTGTAGTTGCTGTTGCCGCCGCGGATGAACACCGAGGCTGGCTGGCCGGGGCCGCCGGTGCGGGCGACATAGAGGCCGCTGAACTGCTGCAGCACCTGCGCCACATCGGTGGCCTGCACCCGCTCGATCTGGGCGCGGTCGATGACAGTGATCTGCTCCAGCGTATCGCTCTCGGCCACCGGCGTGCGCGTGCCGGTGACGACCACCGGCTGCAGCTCGGCGTCGGGAGAGGGGGTTGCAACGGGATCGGCGGCAAAAGCGAAAGCGGGCGCGAGCGCCAGCCCGACTACGGCAAAGATTTTCATGATGGCTCCGGCAGCCTGCGTCCCCGCAGGCCTAACGGTGAATACATTCAGCCGGACCGGGGTTGATCCCCGTGCCACGGCTGACCCCATCGCGGGCCGGTCTCCGGACTCATGGGTGAGCGGGCGCCCTGTATCGGGGCATTCCGTTCCAGCGGCGCCTTCCCGGATCGCTCCAGTGGCTTTTTGCCGCGTCTTCCCATCTACCGTTGCGGGGGCAGTGCCGGAATTGGAAGTGGCGGGCCACGTCCGTACCGGCTTCCCGTTTAATCCCCGGCGTTTGGCGCCGGGGACACCTGCGAGGCCGCCATTCTAGGGCACGCCGGGCCATTTTGCGCCCCTGCAAAGAGGTAGGCCGCGGATGGCGGTATCATTGGCGCCCCCGGCCCCAGGCAGAAGGGGCCCAAAGGAAAAGTAAAGTCATGCCCAGCGCTTTGCTCAACGCCGCGCTCGAAGCCGCGGAAGCCGCCGCCGCCGTCATCCGCAAGGCGTATCGCGGCAATTTCCAGGTCCGTTTCAAGGAGGACGCCAGCCCGGTGACCGAGGTCGACGTCGCCGCCGAAACTGCCATCAAGGCAGTGCTGAAGACACACTTCCCCGGCCATGGCTTCTACGGCGAGGAACTCGGCCGCGAAACCGGCGACGCCGAGCACATCTGGCTGATCGACCCGATCGACGGCACCAAGGCCTTCGTCCGCGGCTATCCCCTGTTCTCGATCCAGATCGCCCTGATGCGGCGCGGCGAGCTGGTGCTGGGCGTGTCCTCGGCGCCGAGCTGGAACGGCGGCATCGGCGAGATCGCCTGGGCCGAGAAAGGCCAGGGCGCCTGGCTCGACGGCGAGCGCCTGCGCCTCAGCGATACCAGCGACATCGGCAAGGCCACCCTGTCCACCGGCAACCTGGCGCGGCTGGCGCGCAGCGAAGCCTGGGGCCGGCTCGGCGGCCTGATCCCGCGCCTCAACCGCATCCGCGGTTACGGTGACTTCCTGCACTATCACTGGCTGGCGGCGGGCAAGGTCGACGCGGTGATCGAGTCCGACGTCAACATTCTCGACATCGCCGCCTGCAGCGTCATCGTGCACGAGGCCGGCGGCAAATTCACCGACCTGCAGGGCGTTCCCCTCGGTCTGGAAACCACCAGCGTGCTGGCGGCGACACCGGCGCTGCATGGCCAGCTGTTGCAGGAGCTGCGCTACACGCCGCCCGCATAAGACCAAAAGAACAAATCAAAACCGAGGAGAAGCTGATGAGCACCCCCTTCGATTTCAGCGGCAAGACCGTCTTCATCGCCGGTGGCACCAGCGGCATCAACCTCGGCGTGGCCCACGCCTTCGCCAAGGCCGGGGCCAAGCTGGCGGTGATCTCGCGCAAGCAGGACAAGGTTGATGCGGCGGTGGCGGCGCTGAAGACCTACGGCGGCGTAGCCACCGGCTTCGCCGTCGACGTGCGCGACTATGCCGCGGTGGAAGCCGCCTTCAAGGAAACCCAGTCGCGCCTCGGTGATATCGACGTGCTGATCTCCGGCGCCGCCGGCAACTTCCCGGCGCCGGCGCTGGGCATCTCGCCCAACGGCTTCAAGTCGGTGGTCGATATCGACCTGCTCGGCACCTTCCACGTGCTGCGCTCGGCCTACCCCTACCTGAGCAAGCCCGGCGCCTCCATCGTCAACATCTCCGCGCCGCAGGCCTACATCCCGATGGAATTCCAGATGCACGTCTGCGCCGCCAAGGCCGGCGTCGACATGGTGACGCGCGTCGCCGCGATGGAATGGGCTGCGGCCGGCGTGCGCATCAATTCGGTGTCACCGGGCCCGATCGACGGCACCGAGGGCATGAACCGCCTGGCGCCGAACGAAGCCACCCGCAAGCTGGTGGCCGAGACCGTGCCGCTGGGTCATTTCGGCAACACCGACGACATCGCCAATGCCTGCCTGTGGCTGAGCAGCCCCTACGCGCGCTACATCACCGGCGTGGTGCTGCCGGTCGATGGCGGCTGGTCGCTGGGCGGACTCAGCGTCTCCAGTGCCGGCATGAAGAAAGCCTTCATCAACGCCGCCGCGGGCACACCCGGCTGAACCCATCTGTCGATGCAGGAGCAGCAACCATGAGCCGATCGATCCGCTGCACCTCCGCCGCGCTTGCACTCACGGCATTCGCCTTCGGCGCCGTCGCCAGCGGCGCCGATCAGGCAGCGCCCGCCGCATCCAGCGCGCAGCAACAGGCCTCCGCCATGGCTGCGATGCATCACGACGACGCGCCGGTGGCCAGCCCGGCCGCGCAGCAGTCTGTGCCGGTCGGCAGCATCCAGGGGCGCGAACTGGTTTACGGCAGTGCCGGCGGCAAGGAGCTCAAGGGCTATTTCGTCAAACCGGCGCTGGCCGAGGCCAAGCTGCCCGGGGTGATCGTGTTTCACGAATGGTGGGGCCTCAACGACAACATCCGCCGCATGGCCGACCAGCTGGCGGCGCAGGGTTACCTGGTGCTGGCGGTGGACATGTACGGCGGCCACAGCGCCGACAAACCGGATGAGGCGGAAGCGCTGATGAACACCGCCCTGTCCGACATTCCCGCCGTGGACGCCAACATTCAGGCAGCCTACGACTACCTGAAGACCACCGCCAAGGCCGACCGGATCGGCACCCTGGGCTGGTGCTTCGGCGGCAGCATGTCGTTCGAGGCCGCGCAGGTGCTGAGCGGCAGGACCGCCGCCACGGTGATCTACTACGGCTTCGTCAACGACAAGAAAGAGCAGCTGGAAAAGCTCAAGGCGCCGGTGCTGGGCTTCTTCGGCGGCAAGGACGGCGGCATTCCGCTGACCACCGTGCAGGGCTTCCAGAAAGGCCTGGAAGATCTGGGCCAGCATCCGCGCATCCACATCTACCCGGACGCCGGCCATGCCTTCGCCAATCCTTCCGGCAAGAGCTACCGCAAGCAGGATGCCGAAGATGCCTGGCGGCACACGCTGCAGTTCTTCAACGAGAAGCTGAAGACCTGAGGCGTGTCCAGATAGTAGGGCGGCCTGTGGCCGCCGGCTTTTGCTGTGGTAGATCGTAGGGCGGGCCGTGCCCGCCGGCTTTTGCCCGGACGTTGGCGCAGCGGCGGCCACAGGCCGCCCTACGATAAAAGCCCATAAAAAAGCGCCGGACAGCTTCCCGTCCGGCGCCTGAGTTTTACCGCGGTGCAGCCCTAAACCAGCGCCACATCCTCGGCCTGCGGGCCTTTCTGTCCTTGTACCACGCTGAATTGGACCTCCTGTCCTTCCTGTAGTGTGCGGAAACCTTCCCCGCGAATCTGCTTGAAGTGCACGAACACATCGTCGCCCGCGCCACGCTGGATAAAGCCGTAGCCCTTGGCATTGTCGAACCACTTCACCGTCCCCGTTTCACGATTAGCCATAAAGCCAAAACTTCCTCTTGCCGATAACGACAAACATGATGTGGATGTCCGATAGCGGTCCCTGCCGCGCCGCCGACGGAACGTCCTTCCAGCAATTTACCGTTTTTTTTTAGCCTCGGCGACGGCCCCCGGCAAGCAGCCGCGGGCTGGTTAGAATCTGCGGTACCGGCCATGCCGCCCCGGCAATTCCGACAGCTCCTGGAGAAACAATATGCGTAGCATCGTCGCGCCCCTGGCCCTGGCCCTGGCCCTGTTGCTGCAGGCCTGCGCCACCTCGCCCCTGGGCCGCAGCCAGCTGAAGCTGTTCAGCGACGACGACATGGCGCAGATGGGCGTGACCGCCTTCGCCCAGACCGCCAAGCAGACCCCGGTCGACGGCAACGGCCAGACCAATGCCTTCGTCAACTGCGTGGTTCGCTCGGTGACGCAGGTGGCGGGCTACAACGCCAACTGGGACGTGAAAGTGTTCAAGAGCGACGAGGTCAATGCCTTCGCCCTGCCGGGCGGCAAGATCGGCGTCTACAGCGGCATTTTCAAGGTAGTGCGCAACCAGGACCAGTTGGCGGCCGTGCTGGCGCACGAGGTCTCGCACGTGGTGGCCGGGCATGGCAACGAGCGGGTGTCGCAGCAGTACGCCACGCAGGGCGCGCTGGGCGTGGTCAACGCCATCGCCGGCGACGATGGCTCCGGCAGCGGCGGACTGGCGGTGGCAGCCCTGGGCCTGGGCGCGCAGTACGGCATCCTGCTGCCGTTCTCGCGGGCGCAGGAATCGGAGGCCGATCTGCTCGGACTGGATTTCATGTCCCAGGCCGGCTTCGATCCGCGCCAGGCGGTGACGCTATGGCAGAACATGTCGCAGCTCGGCGGCAAGCCGGCCGAACTGCTCTCCGATCACCCTTCGGACTCCACCCGCATCGCCCAGATCCAGCAGCGCCTGCCGCAGGATATTCCAGTGTATGAGCAGGCCAGGGCCGCGGGCAGGAAGCCGCAGTGCGGAGCGGTGCCCAACGCCTGAAGCAGTTTCCGGTTACCGGGTTCCGGAGAAGCGCGGGCGGCTCCCGGTTTTTGTTTCTCCGGAAACCGGAAACCGCTGTTCCTGGAAACTGCTTTTAGGTCGTGCTATCCGGCGCCGCCACAAAATGGCAGGCCGCGTAATGCTCCGCCCCAACCCGGCGCAAGCTGGGAACCGAGGCGACACAGGCCGACTCCATCAGCGGGCAGCGCGTATGGAAGACGCAGCCCATCGGCGGATGCGCCGGGCTTGGCATCTCGCCGCCCAGCGGCTTGCGCTTCTTCTTTTTCTTGCCGTCCGCCTCGGCAGCAGGCGCGGCGTTGGCCCCGGCCGGCGCGGCCGCCATCAGCGCGCGGGTGTAGGGATGCTTGGGCGTGCCGAACAGATCGGCGGCGCCGGCCTGCTCCATCACCCTGCCCAGGTACATCACCAGCACGCGGTCGCAGAGGTAGCGCACGATGGCCAGATCGTGGGCGATGAAGATCAGGGTCAGGCCGTACTCCTGGCGCAGCTCCACCAGCAGGTTGACGATCTGCGCCCGCACCGAGACATCGAGCGCCGAGACCGCCTCGTCGCAGATCAGCACTTTCGGCTTGACGATCAGCGCGCGGGCAATGCCGATGCGCTGTGCCTGGCCGCCGGAGAATTCATGCGGATGGCGGTCGACGATATCGCGCGACAGGCCGACGCGCTCCAGCATCGCGGCCACGCGCTGCGCATGCTCGGACGCCGGAATCTCGGGGCACAGCTCGCGCAGCGGCTCGGCCACGATCTGGCCCACCGTCATCTTCGGATTGAGGCTGGCCAGCGGGTCCTGGAACACCATCTGCAATTCGCGCCGCAGCGGACGCCAGTCCTTCTTCGACAGATTGGCCAGCTCGCGCCCGGCATAGCGGATCGAGCCGGAAGTCGGCGTCTCCAGCCCGATCAGCGCCCGCGCCAGGGACGACTTGCCGCAGCCCGATTCACCGACGATGCCCAGGGTCTCGCCCGCCCGCAGATCCAGATGCAGGTCGTCGACCGCGCGGATCTGCCCCTTGCGCTGCCACGGCAGAGCGCTGCGCGGGCTGAAGTAGACCTTGAGGTGGCGAACCGAAAGGATGGGGGAGAGCTGCGAGGAGGGGCGCGACATAGAAGCGTATTTTGCCAGAACGGAAGGCCTTGCCCCTGTCTGGGATGCAATTCAGGAATTGGCAGGCATTCCGTAAATGCCTTGCATCGACGGGCCGCTTTGCTTGCCTCTCCCTCCGGGAGAGGTCGCGCCGAAGGCGCGGGTGAGGGACGCCAGGCGACAAAGCGCTCACTTCCTCGATATGGCGTCCCTCACCCCAGCCCCTCTCCCGGAAGGAGAGGGGTTCGACTCTGCTGGAATCAGTGCTCCGCCGACTGCGCTTGGTCACGCCTCACCCGCGCCTGATCCAGAACGGTGCACACCTGCTCCACCCCGTCCAGCAGCCGCGGGGCGGCGCGTCCCAGCAGATTGGCGTCGATCGGGTAGAGATTGCCGTTGCGCGCCGCCGGCGCCCCCGCCAGCCGCGCCCAGTAGTCGCGGATCGACTGCGTGTTCTCTTCGCCGCCGTAGATCACCGCTTCCGGCCGGGCGGCGAGCATGGCTTCGGCGCTGACCGGTGCGGCCAGCCGCGGCAGGTCGGCGAACACATTGATGCCGCCGCACAGGGCGATGGCTTCGCTGATCGGGCTGTCGCGATTGATGGTGTAGGCCGGTGCCGTCTCGATCTGGTAAACCGTGCGGATCGGCGAGGCACCACGCCAGCGCGCGCGCAGCTGGGCCAGGCGTGCGCGATAGTCCTGCGCTGCCCGCTGCGCAGCGAGCGTGGTGCCAAGCAGGGCTCCGGTCCGCTCCAGCGCCGCCGCCACGTCGTCAAGCCCTTTGACCTGCACCGGCTCAACCCGCAGGCCGAGCCCGCGCAGCCGCGCCATCGTCTCCGGCGGCGTGCCGCCGTCCCAGGCCAGCACCAGGTCCGGCTTCAGGCCCAGCACCGCTTCCAGGTTCACCGTGGTGGCATCGCTGATTTGCGGCAGCTTCGATACCTGCGGCGGATAGTTGCTGTAAGCCGATACCCCCACCAGCCGGTCGCAGCCGCCGACGGCGCAGACCAGTTCGGTCAGGTGCGGCGCCAGCGTCACCACCCGCTGCGGCGCTGCGCCGGCCAGTGCGCCGCCGCACAGCAGGGCGCCGAGCAGCGCGATCGAAACGCAGCGGCCATGCCGCAGGGAAAAGCGCCTCATGCGATCCAGATGCCTGCGGTGAACAGCGCGGTCAGCGCCAGCAGGATCAGCAGCGCGCGCTGCTGCATGCGCAGCACCTCGGCCAGCGCAGCGTCGAGCGAGGACGCCACCACTGGTCCGCCGCCGTCCTCCCAGTCGAGCGCCGCGCTGGCCACGGTGGCCAGCACGTTCCAGGTCTGCCGTTTCCAGTCGGGATGAACGCCGCCGGGGAAATGGCGCCAGTCCGCCAGCGCATCATCCATGCTGCCGGCGAGCGCATAGAGCAGGGTGGTCAGCCGCGCCGGCAGCCAGGCCAGCACTGCGTGCAGCAGCGCCGCGCTGCGTGCCGCCGGGCTTGCCGGGTCCGTAATCAGCGCCGGCAGGCGGCTGGCCAGCCGGTACAGCACTGCGCCCGCCGGGCCGGCGGCGAGGAACCACCACAGCGTGCCGAACAGGCGCTCGTGCGACTGGATGAACAGCGCGCCGAGCAGGCTGCGGTGATCCGCATCCGGCTCCGGCCCCATCTGCAGCGTGCCGCTGAGGCGCGTCACCGTCTCGCTGTCGCCGGCGGCGCGTGCCGCGCGCAGCTTCTGCACGTCGTCGGCCAGGTCGCGCGGCCCCAGGCACAGGAACAGCAGCAGCGCCTGGAACGGCAGCTTCAACAGCTCGTCGTGGATCTCGCGCTGGAGCAGCAGCGCCGCCAGCGTCGGCAGCAGCACCAGCAGCGGTGGCATCAGGCCCGATTGCCAGAATCCCGGTGCCGGCAGCACCTTTTGCAGAAAGGCCCACACCTCGCGGCGGTTGGCGGAATCGCGATAGGGCGAGAACAGCCGCTCGGCGCCCAGCGCCAGCAGCATGGCGAGCAGTTTCATGTAGCGCCCAGGCCGGCACGGAAACGCGCCCAGTCGAAATGCGGGCCGGGATCGGTCTTGCGCACTGGCGCAATGTCGCTGTGCCCGACGATGCGCCGCGGCGTGATCGCCGGGTAGTGCGGCAGCAGTGCGCGGCTCGCCGCGATCAGCGTCGCATACTGCGCATCGCTGAACGGCTGCGTGTCGCAACCCTCCAGCTCGATGCCGATGGAGAAATCGTTGCAGCGGCTGCGGCCGTCGAAAGTCGACTCGCCGGCATGCCAGGCGCGCCGCTCGAACGCCACATACTGGGTGATGGCGCCGTCGCGGAAGATGCAGGCATGCGCCGACACGCGCCGGGTATGGATGGTGGCGAAGTAGGGGTGCGCCTGCGGATCGAGCCGGTTGAGGAACAGGTCGTCGATCCAGTGCCCGCCGAACTGATCCGGCGGCAGCGAGATGGCGTGGATCACCAGCAGCGAGATGTCGGCCGGGTCGGGCCGCTCGTCGTGATTGGGGGAGGACAGGAAAACGGCGCCGTCGAGCCGGTGGGTCAGGGGATCGACCGACAGGGATGGAACGCCCGGCGGCGTTTTGCGGTCAGAGCGCAGCGCATTCATGGCGCCCAGCCCCTAAACTGCTGGCAACAACAAGAACGGAGTGTCCATGCGCTTCATTGTCCCATTCGCCGTTGCTTTTTGCCTGTCCGCCTGCGCCTCCCAGGTTTCCCAGACATCCCCCGGAGCGGCGGATGCCCCGGTCGCGGCCAAGGCCGCCGCCCTGCCCGACATCGACATCCCCTACCAGCGCTTCGTCCTGGCCAACGGCCTGACCCTGCTGGTGCACGAGGACCACAAGACGCCGGTGGTGGCGCTCAACGTCTGGTACCACGTCGGCTCCAAGAACGAGCCGGCCGGCCGCCACGGCTTCGCCCATCTGTTCGAGCACCTGATGTTCGAAGGCTCGCAGCACTTCGACAAGGACTACTTCCAGGTGCTGGAACCGGCCGGCGCCACCGACATGAACGGCACCACCAACGTCGACCGCACCAACTACTTCGAGACGGTGCCGACCTCGGCGCTGGACCGCGCCCTGTGGCTGGAATCCGACCGCATGGGCTACATGGCGCAGTCCATCACCCAGGCCAAGCTCGAGCAGCAGCGCGGCGTGGTCGAGAACGAGAAGCGCCAGGACGAGAACCAGCCCTACGGCAAGGTCGAAGACCTCATCGCCGAGCAGACCTATCCGCCCGGCCACCCCTATTCCTGGACCACCATCGGCAGCGAGGCCGATCTCGACGCCGCCACCCTGGCCGACGTGAAGAAGTGGTTCGGCACCTACTACGGCCCCAACAACGCCGTGCTGGCCATCGCCGGCGATGTCGATACCGCCGCGGTCAAGGCCAAAGTCGAGCATTACTTCGGCGACCTGCCGCCCGGCCCGCCGGTGGCGCACATGCAGAGCTGGCCGGCGCCGATGCAGGGCGACAAGCGCATGAGCATCGTCGACCAGGTGCCGCTGCCGCGCGTCTACATGGTGTGGAACGTTCCCGGCGACGGCGAGCGCGACAACGTGCTGCTGCAGACCATGGCCGAGGTGCTCGGCGGCGGCAAGGACAGCCGCCTCTATCAGCGCCTGGTCTACCGCGACCAGATCGCCACCGAAGTCGAGGCCGGCGTCGACGGCAACGAGATCGGCGGCCAGCTGCAGATCATCGCCACGGTCAAGCCGGGCGGCGACCTCGCCGCGGTGGAGAAAGCCATCCGCGAAGAGCTGGAGCGCATCGAGCGCGAAGGCCCCACCGCCGAGGAACTGGACCGCATCGAGACCGGCACCTATGCCGGCATGGTCCACGGCCTGGAAAAGGTCGGCGGCTCCGGCGGCAAGGCCGGCCTGCTCGCCGCCAACCAGACCTTCCATGACGACCCGGCGCATTACCACATCGAGCTGGGCTACCAGCGCGACGCCACCCCGGCCGACGTGCGCGACGCCACCCAGCGCTGGCTGCGCCACGGCAGCTTCACCCTGGAAGTGCATCCGCAGGAAGACCTGAAAGCCGCCGCCAGCGGCGCCGATCGCAGCAAGCTGCCGGCCCTGACCGAGCCGCCCGCGCTGAAGCTGCCGCCGCTGCAGCACGACAGCCTGTCCAACGGCCTCAAGCTGGTGCTGGCCGAGCGCCACGGCATTCCCGCCATCAGCTTCAGCCTGATCTTCAATGCCGGCCGCGCCGCCGATGCCGGCGGCAAGTCCGGCACCGCTGCGCTGACCCTGGACATGCTCGACGAGGGCGCCGGCAAGCTCAGCTCGCCGGAGATCGCGCGGCGCGAAGCAGAGCTCGGCGCCAGCATCGGCACCGCCAACAACCGCGACGTCTCCCTCATCGGCCTGTCCACCATCACGCCGAAGCTGGCCGATGCGCTGGATCTCTACGCCACCCTGGTGACCCAGCCGACCTTCCCGGAGGCGGAGCTGGCGCGGGTCAAGCAGCGCCTGCTGGCCGCCATCGTGCAGGAGAAGTCGGAGCCCTTCGGCATGGCGCGGCGGGTGCTGTCACGCCAGCTGTTCGGCGAAGGCCATCCCTACGCCTACGCCGGGCTCGGCCTGGTCGGCGACGTCAAGGCCATCACCCGCGACGACCTCAGCGGCTTCCAACAGCGCTGGCTGCGGCCCGACAACGCCACCCTGCTGGTGGTAGGCGATACCACCCTGGCGCAGATCAAGCCGCTGCTGGAGCAGAAGTTCGGCGGTTGGCATGCGCCGGCCGCGCCGCTGCCGCAGAAGAACATCGTGGCGCCGCCGCACCACGATGCGCAGCGCGTGTTCCTGATCGACAAGCCGGGCTCGGCGCAGTCGCTGATCCTGGCCGCCAACCTGGCGCCGCCCGCAGCCGATCCGGACCAGGAAGCGATGCACACGGTGAACACCGCCCTGGGCGGCATGTTCGATTCGCGCCTGAACCTGAACCTGCGCGAGGCCAAGCACTGGAGCTACGGCGCCAGCTCCAGCCTGCTGGAGGCGCGCGATCCGCAGGTCTATCTGGCCTACGCCAATGTCGAGCAGGCCCACAGCGCCGACTCGATGCGCGAGATGCACAAGGAGCTGGTCGATGTGCTCGGTGCGCGCCCGCTGAGCGCCGCAGAGATCGACATGGCCAAGCAGGCGCAGGTGCGCTCGCTGCCCGGCAATTTCGAAAGCGTTGGTGAAGTCGCCGGCGCGGTCGGCCACCTGATCGAATTCGGCCTGCCGGACGACTACTGGAACGCCTATGTGCCGCGCGTCGAAGCGCTCACCGCGCCGCAGCTGAAGGTCGCCGCAGTGAAGCTGGTGAAGCCGGAGGAACTGACCTGGGTGGTGGTCGGCGACCTGGCCAAGATCGAGGCGCCGGTGCGGGCGCTCAAGCTCGGCGAAGTGCGGGTGCTGGATACCGACGGCAAGCAGCTGCGCTGAAGCACGCTGCTACCCTGTGCTCCCTCGGGGGCACAGGGTGTGCGGCGATGCTAGTGGTGATCGCCGGTATCGCCCAGGCGGCGCGTGAAGGTGAACTTGGCGGGCTGTGCCACCAGGCGATTGGCCGGCCCTGAAACATCGCCGGACAGTGCCTCGAAGGGCAGGCCGACCACGAACACGGCGGTGCCGAGCAGGGTGCCCACCAGGCTCAGCGGGCGCAGCACCAGCACGTCCATGGCGATAGCGCCGGACGAAGGCGTGGTGTCGGCCACACTGTTGAAGCTGGCATTGGTGCTGTCTTCCGCCATGGCGGAAGCGGAAGCCGCCAGCAGCACGGCAGCGGCAGCGAAGCTGAAAACCCTGGATTTTGCGGACATGGCAGACCGGCCCCTTTCTGTATACCCCGGATTGCCGAGACTAGGCGCGAGGTATAGTCCTGTCAATATCAGAAACGCCTTCAAACATGCTCGGCATCGTCCTCTATCAGCCGGAAATTCCGCCCAACACCGGCAATATCATCCGGCTCTGCGCCAACAGCGGCGCGCGCCTGCACCTGATAAAACCCCTGGGCTTCAGCCTCGACGACGCCCAGCTGCGCCGTGCCGGGCTCGACTACCACGAGTACGCCGAGCTGCGGGTTTACGACAGCCTCGAGCAGCTGCGGGCCGAGCTGCCGGCAGCGCGCTGGCTCGCGCTCAGCACCCGCGGCCAGGTTCGCTACGACACGGTGCGCTACCGCGCCGATGACTTGCTGCTGTTCGGGCCGGAAACGCGGGGTTTGCCGGCCGAACTGCTCGACGCCCTGCCGCCGGAGCAGCGGCTGTACCTGCCGCAACGCCCCGGCATGCGCAGCCTCAACCTGTCCAATGCCGTGGCGGTGACGGTGTATGAAGCCTGGCGGCAGCTGGGTTATGACGGAAGCGCGCAACGCGGCTGACAGCGGCAATACACCGCGGAGACGTCGTGAGAATCACCCTGTTTACTGTCAATCTTTGCTATTTATTGATATTTTTAGCATAGGATGGTCACAGCAAATAGTTTGGAGTTGGAGTTTTCCATGGGCATGAACATCAATCTCACCCCTCAGCTTGAGGACATGGTCAGGCAGAAAGTCTCGTCCGGCCTCTATACCTCGGCCAGCGAGGTGGTCCGTGAAGCCCTGCGGCTGATGGACGAAAAAGACCGCCTGCGCGCCGTGAAGCTCGATCAGCTCCGCCAGGACATTCGCGAAGGCCTGGACAGCGGAACGGCAACGAGCTGGAGCCCGCAAGACACCAAGCGGGAAGGGCGGGCAAAACGGGCCACCAAACCCCGCGTCCCTGGCGCATAAATGCCGGTCATCCTGCGCCGTCTGCGAGTCTGCGACGACCTGGCCGAGATTTGGGACTACATTGCCGACGACAGTATCGAGCAGGCCGACGCTTTCATCGATCGAATTGACGCCGTACTCCACGCCCTGGCTGGACAGCCCATGATGGGCCGCGTCCGTGACGAACTGGTGCCGGGCCTGCGCAGCTTCCCGATCGGCCGCTACGTGATCTTCTACGAATCTCTACCCGATGGCGTCGCCATCGTGCGCGTGCTGCATTCTGCACGAGATATCGACGCGGGATTTGAGAGTAAATAGAGATCCGGAATCGCAGCCGGTGCCAATCAACGTGTAGGTGCTGTACCGGGCGGCAGCACCATCGCACGCCAGACATCGCCAAGGCTGCGCGCATGGGCGATATCGCGGAACAGCGCAATCCATTCGTGAAAGGCAATCTTCAGCGGATTGAAAGTGTCGATATTCTTGGTCAGTCCGTAGCGCACCGCTTCGCCTTCCGGCTCGAAGCTGCCGAACAGCCGGTCCCAGACGATGAAGATGCCACCGTAGTTGCGGTCCAGGTAGCGCGCATTGGAACCGTGATGCACGCGATGGTGCGAGGGCGTGTTGAACAGCCAGTCCAGCGGGCCGAGGCTGCGCACTACCTCGGTGTGGATGAAGAACTGGTAGATCAGGCTGATCGACATCTGGATCAGCACCGCCGCCGGATGGAAGCCGAGCAGGGGCAGCGGCAGCCAGAACCAGTAGCCGGTGATCGCCTCGGTCCACGGTTGGCGCAGAGCCACGGCGAGGTTGAAGTGCTGGCTGGAGTGATGGTTGACGTGGGTGCACCAGAGCAGGCGGATGCGATGGTGGCAGCGGTGGAACCAGTAGTAACAGAAGTCGTCGCCGACCAGCAGCAAGGCCCAGCTCCACCAGGCGCTCATCGGCAGCTCGAACAAGTGATGCCGGTAGACCAGGGTGAACAGCCACAGCCAGAAGAACTTCAGCGGCGCGGCGATGATGACATTGCCCAGGCCCATCGCCAGGCAGGCCAGCGTGTCCTTCTTCTCGTAAATGTCGCGCTGCCTGTTCCAGGCCCACAGCAGCTCGGCGCCGAGCGAGACGACGAAGACCGGGATGAACCACAGGATGATGTCGTCCAAGAAGCAGTGGCCAGTGATTAGTGGTTAGTGACTAGTGGAAAAGCCGCCACGGTAGCTATCTTTCCGCTTGTGCCGTTCACTGGCAACTAGTCACTAATCACTAGCCACTGCTTTTATCCCGCTTCCGCCCGCAAAGGCCGCTCCGCCAACCGCTGCAACGCCTCCACCGGCGTCACTGCGCCGGAAATCACCGCGCCGGCCATTTCCAGCAGGGGCAGTTCCACTTCGAGTTTCTGCGCCAGCCGCAGCACTTCAGGCGCGGCGCGCACACCCTCCACCACGCCCTCGATCGAGGCCTGCGCTTCTTCCGATTTCTTGCCCTGGCCCAGCATCAGGCCGTAGCGGCGGTTGCGCGACTGGTTGTCGGTGCAGGTCAGCACCAGGTCGCCCAGGCCGGCCAGCCCCATCAGGGTTTCCGACTGGGCGCCGAGGGCGGCGCCCAGTCGGCGGATTTCGTTGAGGCCGCGGGTGATCATCGCCGCGCGGGTATTGGCGCCGAGGCCGAGGCCGTCGGCGATGCCCACCGCGATGGCCAGCACGTTCTTCGCCGCGCCGCCGATCTCCACGCCGATGACATCGCTGGAGGTATAAGCGCGGAAGCCGTCGCCGTGGAATGCCGCCGCCAGCCGCGCGGCGAAATCTGCGTCGGTGGAGGCCACCGTCACCGCGGTCGGCAAGCCCAGGCCCAGCTCCTTGGCGAAGGTCGGCCCGGAGACCACAGCCACCGCATGGGCAGTGCCCAGCACGTCGGCGATGACTTCGTGCGCCAGCCGCCCGCTGCCCGGTTCCAGTCCCTTGCAGGCGCAGGCGATGCCCTGCTCCGGCCGCACCAGCGGCTTGAGCCGTTCGCAGGTCTCGCGCAGCGCAGGGCTCGGCGTCGAAATCAGCAGGTCGCCGCT
>FTIF01001678.1_pt2 | contig 17562 bp, 13 predicted proteins | sample 1658001 | NCBI WGS metagenome assembly FTIF01 (sample SAMEA3914789, study PRJEB12502) | metagenome | biome: forest; material: soil | place: Canada | collected 2011-07-03 | depth 0.3 m | reverse complement strand
CGTCGTCGATGCCGGCGCCGCGCATGTCCTGGCCGGCGGCACGCATGATGAAGGTGGCGTCGGGATGGCGAATGAGCTGCTCGTTCAGGTCGATGCGCCGTACGGTGGAATCGGTGCCCGGCGATCCGAACGCATTCGACGTGCGGCGGACGGCCGGCGTGGCGGGGCCGCCGCCGCCCACCGGCGCGCCGTTCGCGAAATCGTCGGAGCTGTCCATTTATCCAGTGTACTGCGCGGGCGTCGGCGAGCCTCCTGGAGCGACTTCCTCTGCTCGACATTGACGCCGCAGCACAATGCGCTCATGGAAGTCGAGAAACACGAAGCGATCGGGCAACGGGGCGAGGCTTGCATCATCGTCGTCAAGCACGTCGCGTTGCCCAACGGGCAGGTCGAGCTCACGTATGCGTTGGCGACGGGCGAGCGACTCCGGCCAGCCGACAGCGACGGCGAATTCGTCACGCTGGACGGCAAGCGGTCATTCAGGCTGCGTCGCTGACGATGGCCAGGCCGTCCGGCCATCGGACGGATTCAGGGGAAGGCGCGCCGCATGAAATGCTCGAACAGCGTGTCGGGCAACCACCCCTTCAAGCGGGGGATCCAGCGAGCGATCGTGCCGACCCGGTAGCGAGGCGCCGGCACCCGCGCATGCACCGCGCGCTCGACGGCCATCGCCACATGTTCGGGCCGCGTGCTGCTGTTGGGGCCGTCCTCGCGCATGCGCCGGACCATCTCCGATCGGCGAAGGGAGAACGGATTGTCGGTGGCGTCGACTTCCCGCAGCGACATGTCCTGCGGGTCCGCCGCGACCGGACTCGGGCTGACCGTGCAGGCGGACAGGCCGAGAGGGCGCAGTTCGTGCCGCAGCGATTCCGTGAAGCCCTCGAGTGCGAACTTGCTCGCCGAATACGCAGCGTTCATCGGCAAGCCCAGCTCGCCTCCGATCGAGGTGATGTTGATGATGCGTCCCGAGCGTCGGGCGACCATGCTCGGAAGAACGGCCTGCACCATGCGCACCGCGCCGAGGAAGTTGGTATCCAGCTGGTCCATGAACTCACGCCATTGCGTCTCCAGGACCGCACCGTAGAGGTCATAGCCGGCGTTGTTGACGAGCACGTCGATGCGACCCTCGCGCCGCAGCAGCTCGAAGACGCAGGCATCGACCGACGCGGCGTTGGTGACATCGAGACTGAGCAATCGCAATCCGCCGAGCTGGGCGGTCATTGCCGCTGCCCGGTGGGTCACGTAGACCCGGTGCCCGCGTTCCTGCAGGCGTGCGGCGATTGCCGCGCCGATGCCACGAGTGCCGCCGGTGACGAGGACAACCTGGGATGGGTTCTTCATGGTGAGGCTCCTTCGTGTCGTGGAGAGGAGCGGCGTCACAGCCCGCCCAGGAAATCGGCGATCGCGCGCGTGGTAGCGGCGGGAGCGTCGACCACTGCGATATGCGCCGCCGGTACTTCGACGAAGTGGCCGTGGGGCAGGCTGGCGGCCGCGCGACGTTGCGCGTCGATCGGGCACAACGGGTCGTGCGTTCCGGCCACGAACAGCGTCGTGGCGGCGATATCCTTCAGTCGCGAGGCCAGGTCCGCCCGCTCGAGCAGTACCGATCGCACCGACACCGACATTGCCGCGCCATCGGCGGCCTGGATGTGCCGGCGGAAGCGGGCCATGAACGCGGCCTCGCGCTGGCGTGTCTCGGGCATGAAGTAGGCCTCCTCGACGCCTTGCACGTAGACCTTGGTCCGGTTCAGCCAGCGCGAGCCGAAGGTCACGAAGCCGTCGCGAAAGCGTGCGCTGCTCTGGAACACCGGCGTATTGAGCATCACGACGGCCAGCGTGCGCTGCGGATAGCGAAGCGCGAACTCGCCGGCGACCAGGCCGCCCCAGGAGGTGCCGATGCAGACGACCGGCTTGGAGATCTTCAGCGCATCGAGGACTTGAGCCTGGGCCTGGGCGCATTGCACCATGCTGAAGCCGGCCCCAGGCGCCGCGCTGGCGCCGTGTCCGGGACCATCGATGAGGATCAGCCGATGACGTTGCCTCAGGGCCGCCACCTGCGCGTCGTAGATGTGGTGATCGGCCAGGATCGAAGGCCAGAGCACCAGCACGTGCTCCGACGCAGCGGGATCCATCGGCAGGCCGGTGTCGTAGACCGCCAATCGGCCGAGGTCGGTCGCGATCGATTGCATGCCGATGGTGGCGAGGTCGGCCGGCACCGGGCGGGCGGTTCCATCGAAATGGGGTGAGGTCGTGTGGTTCATGAGATCTGATTCCGGATGTGTGCCTCACGGTAATCGCCCAAGCGCCGTGTAGAAATAGCGCTTAGGTTTGTGGTGACGAACCCGGGCCACGATGTAGCGTCCCTGGCTCCGCCGGCGGCGAGGCCGACCTGTGCCGCTGTCGATCCCGGGTCGTGACGTGACCCCACCACAAACCTAAGCGCTATTTGCAGCCTTGGGTCGGGCAGATACCTTTGCGCCCCATGAGCGATGTCGACGCGCCAGCGACGCGCCGCGCTGCAATGAAGACTCTGCAGTGTGTTGCCACAAGTCCCCGGGGGTATCCAATGAATCGAAGGTCCAGGACGCGATTGAACGCGCGAACATCGCGCGTCGGCAGTTTCTCGGCCACTGCCGCGTGCTCGGTCCTGTGCCTGCTGTCCGCTGCATGTTCGACCTCGGCCCCGCCGCAAGCGCGCCTGGATACGCAGCTGTCGGACAAGTTCGTGGAGGCGGTCGATGCGGACACGTCATTCCAGGGCGAACAGTGGTGGGCCAACTTTGGCGACGCGGAGCTCACGCGTCTTGTCCGACAGGCGCTCGAGAAGAACAGGAATGTCCGGATCGCGCTGGACCGCGTCAGGAGCGCACAGGCTGGCGTCACGGCGCGATCGTCGCTGCTGTTGCCGAGCGTGGAGGCGCAGCTGAACCTGCAGCGCGCCTCCTCGGGCCTTCCTGCCCCCGTCAAGGCGGCGGGTCAGCCCGACATCCTCGGCTACCAGACGGGGCTGCAGATGTCATGGGAGGTGGATCTCAGCGGCGCCCTGCGCGCCGCCCGGGACGCCGCCAAGTCGGATCTGATCGCGGCCCAGGCGAGCGTGGTCGGCGCACGACTTGAAGTCGCGAGCGAAGTCGCCCGGCAATACTTCATCTATCGCAGTGCGGAGAAGCGCCTGTCATTGCTCGAGGCGATGCTCCGATCCCAGCGCCAATCGGCGATGGCCGTTGCCAGGCGCGTCGAGCAGGGAGAGTCCAGTTCGTATGAGCTGGATCTCGCCGAGTCCGACGTCGATGCCGTGGAGGGTCAGGTGCCCGCCTTGCGGAGCCTGTGCGCCAGCGCGCAAGCGGCCATGGGAACGCTGCTGGGCGAGAACCCGTCGCTGCGTCCGATCTCGAGCGCGCCGGAATATGAATGGCCCAGGGGCTTGGCGATCGGCTCCGGCCAGCCGGTCGACCTGCTTCGCCGGCGCCCCGACCTGCTCGCCGCGGAGGCCCGGTATTCCGCCGAGAGCCTGCGCGCCGTCCAGGCGCGCGACCAGCTCTGGCCGCGCTTGTTCCTCAGTGCCCTCATTGGAAACGAGGGCCTGAAGCTCAACGCGCTCGACCTCTCGCCGGTGCACTACGAAAACATTGCCGCGGCCTTCGCCATGCCGATCTTCAACTCCGGCCGCATCACGGCGATCGCGGATGCGCAAGATGCCGTTGCGAGCCAGGTGCTCCTGCAGTGGCAACACTCGGCACTGCTGGCCATCCAGGAAGTCGAGAGCAGTCTCGCCGTCAAGAACAGCGAGGACACCCACGGCTCGGCTGTGATGAGCGAGCTCTCGCGCCGGCGTTCCGCTTTCAGTCATGCGCAGTCGCTCTTCCGCGAGGGCCAGGTCGGCCGGTTGACCTTGCTCCAGGCGCAGCGCGCCGAACTGGCAGCCGAACTCGACGCCGCGGACAGCTCCGAAAAGCGAATGCTGTCGTACGTCCAGCTCTACAAGGCGCTTGGAGGCGGTTGGGCGCCGGCTCACGCCCAGCCGGACGACAGTCCCGCCGTCGTCTCCGTGGCCTCTGAAAATCAAGGGATACCGAAGTGACTCGCCATCTGAACCTCACGCCGCTCCGCCTGGTCGGCGTCCTTTCGCTGACGCTCATTGCAGGATGCAGCGAACACCAGACGCACGAGGCGCCGCCCACCACGGTCTATTTCACGGACGTGACGCCTGTGAACGCGTCGCGCTCGCGCGAGTTCATCGGCACCTTGCATGCGCACGTCGAGACGGATCTGGGCTTTCGCGTCGGTGGCAAGGTGGCCAGACGTGCGGTGGAAGTCGGAGACAGGGTCAAGGCCGGACAGCTCATCGCGGTGCTCGATCCCGCCGACTACGACCTGGGCGTGGTGGTGGCGGACGCCCAGGTGAGGCAGGCCAAGGCGCAGGCGCAACTGGACTCCTCGGACGAGGCTCGATTCGGTCGACTGACCGGCGACGGCTCGATCGCCACGGCCGACCATGAGCGCCAGGTCTACAAGTCTCAAGCGTCCGACGCGCGGCTCGATCAGGCACGGCGTGAATTTCAGGTCTCCAGGAACCTCGCCTCCTATGCCACGCTGGTGGCACCGTTCGACGGCGTGGTCACCGGCCTCCATGCCGAAGCGGGCCAGGTCGTCGCAGTGGGCCAACCGGTGATCTCCATGGCGCGCGACGGGAACCGGGAGGTCGTTGCGGATCTTCCTGAAGGAATGATCGGCGACATGAGCGCGCTCCAGGCCCAGGCGCTGCCATGGGATGGGCAAGGCGCCGCGGTCGCGCTGAAGCTGCGCGAGGTGTCGCCCCTTGCCAGCCCGCAGGGACGCATGTTTCGCGTCAAGTTCACGGGACGCCGGCCTGACGACAGGAGTCTCGATGCGTGGCCCCTGGGCAGCACGGCGCAGCTGGTGCTTCGCTATCCGCCGAAATCGGCAATCGTCCTGCCCGTCAGCGCGCTCGTCAATTCCGGCCCGAAGACGATCGTCTGGTCCGTCGATGGCGCCGGCGCCAGGCTGACGCCGCTCGCGGTCAAGGTCGTTGCATCGGACGCCGAGAGCGTGACGGTCGAGGGCGTGCCGGCGCACGCGCACGTCGTCACGGTCGGTGCGCAGAAGCTCGACGCGGCGATGAAGGTCCGTGCCGTCGAACGCAAGCCCGACGAGGCGATGAAGGTGGCGAGGAGCGCGACGTGAAAAGGTTCAACCTGTCCGAGTGGGCATTGAGCCACCCATCGATGGTGCTGTTCCTGCTCATCGCGACCCTCCTCCTGGGCGCGTTCTCGTTCTTCCGCCTGGGACGCCTCGAGGATCCGAATTTCACCGTCCCCACCATGACGGCCGTGGTCGCCTGGCCGGGCGCCAGCGCGCAGGAATTGCAGGATCAGGTCCTGGACCGTGTCGAGCAGAAGATGCAGGAGATCGAAGGCATCGACTATGTCCGCAGCTTCTCGCGGCAAGGTTACGGGGGCATCACGCTCTGGATGAAGGGCGGCACCAGCGACAAGGATCTCGAAGCCGCCTGGTATCAGGCGCGAAAGAAGATCTCCGATGCGCGGGCCGACTTTCCCGCAGGTGTTCGCGGCCCGTTCTACAACGACGAGTACTCGGACATCTACAGCATCCTGTATGCGGTCGGTGGCAAGGACCTGCAGATGTCCGAGCTGCGGACGCTCTCCGAAGACGTCAAGCGCCAGCTCCAGACCGTCGAAGGCGTCAACAAGGTCGACATCCTCGGGACGCAGCCGGAGCGGATCTACGTGGAAGTCTCCAGCCGGAGGCTGGCGGCACTCGGCATTGCCTCCACCGCCGTCTTCGATGCGTTGGCCAGGCAGAACATGGTCGAACCTTCCGGTTCCGTCGACACGAGCGAGGATCGCGTCCATGTTCGGATCAGCGGCACGCTGCACGACATCCAGGACGTCGAAGATGTTCGGATCGCGGTCGGCGGCCGTACGCTGCGATTGGGGGACATCGCGGCGGTGAAGGCCGGCTACGAAGACCCGGCCAGCTTCACGGTGCGCCGCAATGGCGAGCCGGTGTTGGCGATCGGCGTGACGATCGTCAAGAACGGCAACATCCTCGATCTCGGCAAGGCGCTGGATGCCAGGATGGCGGAGGTCCGCAGGACGCTTCCTTCCGGCGTCACGATCGAGAAGTACGCCGATCAGCCGAAGATCGTTTCGGCGTCCGTCTGGGAATTCGAGCGCTCGTTTCTCGAAGCCCTGGTGATCGTGATGGCGGTGTCGTTTCTCTTCCTGGGCTGGCGCACCGGTGTCGTCGTGGCCGCCTCGGTGCCGATCGTGCTCAGTCTTGTTGCGGGCGTCATGTACCTGGCCGGCTGGAACCTGGACCGCATCTCGTTGGGCGCACTCATCATCGCGCTGGGCTTGCTGGTCGATGACGCGATCATCGCCGTCGAGATGATGGTGGTGAAACTCGAGGAGGGGTGGGATCGGGTGAAGGCCGCGACCCATGCCTATACGACGACCGCCTTCCCCATGCTCACCGGCACGCTGGTGACGGTGGCGGGCTTCATGCCGGTCGGATTCGCGCGCTCGATCGCGGGTCAATATGCCGGCGGCATCTTCTGGGTCGTGGGCGTCGCGCTCGTCGCCTCATGGGTGGTGGCGGTGGTCTTCACGCCGTACCTCGGCGTCAAGCTGCTGCCCAGCAAGCTGCTGCACGTCGGTGAACGACACGACCCCTACGGCACGCCCCTGTATCGCCGCTGGGCGGCCGTCGTCGAGTGGAGCGTCGCGCACCGGTGGATCGTGATTGCCGCCACGGTCGTCGCGTTCGGCGCCGCCGGCGCGGGCATGGGCCTGGTTCAACAGCAGTTCTTTCCGACGGCCTCTCGCACCGAGTTGCTGGTCGAGTTCCGCATGCGCGAAGGCAGCTCGTTCGAGGCGACGCAACGCCAGGTCGCCCGGATGGAGTCCCTCCTCAAGGGCGACAAGGACGTGACCGGCTTCACGGCCTACTCGGGGGCCGGATCGCCGCGCTTCTACGTGTCGATCTCCCCCGAACTTCCCAACCCCGGATACGCTCAATTTGTCGTTGTCACCCCTGACATTCCGGCGCGGGAACGCGTTCGCGCGCGATTGATGGCGTTATTCGAGAAGAACGAGCAATTTCCGGACGCGAAGGCCCGGGTGCTGCGAATGGAGTTCGGCCCTCCGGTCGGGTTTCCGGTGCAGCTGCGCATCATGGGGCCGGACGCCCAGGTCGTCCGCTCGATCGCCTATCGGGTGCGGGACATCATGCGCACGAGTCCTCTTGTTCGCGACGTCCAGCTCGACTGGAACGAACAGGTCCGGCGTGTCGACGTTGAAGTCGACCAGGACAAGGCCAGGCTGCTGGGGCTGTCGAGTGCCGATGTTCAGGGCCTGGTGCAGGCGACGCTCTCCGGCGCGCCGGCGACGCAGATTCGAAAGGGCGAGGATCTCGTGGATGTCGTCGTGCGATCCGCTCCCCGGGAAAGGAAGAACCTGGGTGACCTGGAGGACATCCAGCTGTTCACGCCCACCGGACAAGCGGTTCCCCTGTCCCAGGTCGCTCACCTGAAGAGCAGCTTCGAGGAGCCGGTGCTGTGGCGCCGCGATCGCGAGCTCGCGCTGACCGTGCGAAGCGATGTCGTCGACGGCGTGCAAGGGCCGTTCGCGACGCAAAGAATCATGCCCTTGCTGCGTCCCGTCATCGACAGCCTTCCTGCGGGCTATCGCATCGAGCAGGGCGGCGCCATCGAGGAGGCCGACAAGGCCAACAAGGCGCTCTTTGCGGTCTTTCCGGTCATGTTCGCGGTCATGCTGACCTTCCTCATGATGCAGCTCCAAAGCTTCTCGAGGATGTTTCTTGTCTTCACGACGGCTCCCTTGGGCATCATCGGCGTCGTGCCGGCGCTGCTGGCGTTCAATGCGCCATTCGGCTTCGTCGCGCTGCTCGGCGTGATCGCCCTGGGCGGCATGATCATGCGCAATTCGGTCATCCTGGTCGACCAGATCGACCAGGACATCGAGCAGGGAGTCTCACCCTGGAAGGCGATCGTGGACGCCACGGTGAGACGCACGCGGCCGGTCGTCCTGACCGCCGCCGCGGCCATCCTGGCGATGATTCCCTTGACCGACAGCGTCTTCTGGGGCCCGATGGCGATGTCCATCATGGGGGGGCTCATCGTTGCGACCGCGTTGACGCTGGTCTTCGTACCCGCGCTCTACGCGACATGGTTCAGGGTCGAACGGGATGCGCCGGAAAGGCCCGGATTCTCGCCCTCCTGAAGCAGGCCCGGCGTGTCCACGACCTGTCAACGCAGGTGACGGGCTTCCGCGGTCAAGGGCAGAGAAAACGCGAACTCGGCCCCGATGTCGACGCTGTTCATCCACAGCTGGCCGCCGTGCTCTTCGACGATTCGCCGGCAGATCGCGAGCCCCAGGCCGACGCCGTCGACCTTGCTCGTGTAGAAGGGCTCGAAGACCTGGGTCGCGACGTCGTGGGTGATACCGGGCCCCGTGTCGCGCACCAGGAAAGTCAACCTGCCCGGCGCATGATCGTGCGCGGAGACGGTCACGCATCGGTTGCGGCTTGCCGTGCTGGCCATCGCCTGGATCGCGTTGACGATGATGTTGACCAGGACTTGCTGCAATTGCGTGGGATCCGCCACGACTTCGGGCAGCCCGCCTTGAACGTCGACGACGAGGCGCGCATCGTGGCGACGCGCTTCGTGCTCGATCAAGGCAACCGCCTGGCGGACCGCCTCCAGCGGGCTCAGCGAAACCTGGGTCGGCGTGCCGCGCCTGACGAAGTTCTTGACGCGCTTGAGCACCTCCGAGGCATGTCGAGCGCTGTTGCTGACGCTGCGCACGCTCGTTAGCGCCTCGGCGATGTTGGGTGGGTCCTTGGACAGCCAGCGCGCAATGGCCCCGGCGTTGCTCGCGATGGCCCCGATCGGCTGCGCCATGTCGTGTGCGACGGAGGCCGTGAGTTCGCCGACGAGCGACAGGCGCGCCGCATGACCCAGGCTGGCACGCGCCGTGAGCAGTGCCTCCTCGGCGCGTTTTTCCTCCGTGATGTCGAGTGCGAAGAAGTAGACGCGGTCGAATCCCGCTTCTTCGGTCGGCAAGGTCGCGCGCCACATCAACGGCACGACGCGCCCGTCCTCGTGTCGCACGCAACGTTCGCCACGGCAGGAGGTGTCGCCGCGCGCCATCGCTCGAAGGACCTGGCCGTTGCTCACTGGATCCGCCGGAAGGAGTCGCGCGACCGAAGCCTGCAGACGGGAAAGGTCGGGGACGCCCAGCAATTCGAGCGCCGCGGGATTCGCGTCCAGGACGACGTGATGCCTGCGCACATCGAGGATGAACCCGGGATTCGCCTGCAGGAAGGCGTCGGCCTCGGCATGGCATCGCGACAACTCTTGCCTGAACGCGCGCCATACGCCGGACCAATCCTCGCAAAGGATGGCGATCGGAGACAGGCGGAAAATGTCGTGGTCCAGGCTTGTGCCCATGTTCATGCCGCGCTCAGGCGGCGTGGGACTTCAGCTGGCGAAGAGCAGAGGCGATCGAGCATGCTGCGCGCCGTCCTCAAGTCGCGCGTGTCCAATCCCTGGCGGAAGCGGTCGTAGGTTTCCTGGACAAGGCGCGCGGCCTGTCCGGTGTCGCCCTGGTCGGCCAGCAGGCTGCCAAGGCTGCAGGCCGCGCGCAACTGCCAGGACAGTTCGCCGGCATCCCGGGCCCTCTTCAAGGCCGCGCGGAGCATGGATTCGCAGCCGAGGCGGGTGAGGGCCCGCGAGCGAAGGGCCTCGGCCTCCAGGCGCATCGCTTCGGTCGTGCACCAGAGTCGGCTCGAAGGCGCGGCTCGCTGGCGAAACGCCGGCGAAGGCCGGCCTTGCGCGCAGATCTCGGCCTCGTCCAAGGCCCTGCGGCAGGAGATGGCCCCCCAAGCCGGCGTGCCGCCGGTCAGTGCCCGGGCTTCCCAGGCGTCGTCGATCCAGGCCAGGGCAATCTTGTAGCCCTCGACCCAGTCGGCCCAGTAGGCGGAGCCCAGGCGCGCCGTGTGCTCGGTCAGCCGCTCCACATTCTGGATGGCGGATTTGCGGTCGCCGCGCCAGAACGCGATCGGACAGGCTGCCATCGCGAGTGCTTGGGTCTGGGCGAAGGGGTGCTCGGTGGACAGGTAGACGGCCTCGTCGGCGACTTCGCTCGCGTCCGCGACTTCTCCCTGGATCCACAGGATGCGAGCCAGCATGATGCGCATCACGATGGCCTTCGGCATCGGCCCGGCGAGGCCGATCGGCAGGACTCTTTCAGGTGCGCGCAGCACCTGCTCCGCAAGTCTTCGCGCCAGCGCGTTCTGGCCGCGGAAATGATGGATCTGCGCGCTGAGGCGCATTCGCATCACGTCGGCAACCGGTTCGTGCCGCCGTGCCAGTCGGCTCATCCGCGCGACTTCGCTTGCGGCCGCCGCGTAGTCGCCGATGCAGAAGGCGTTGACCCAGGAAACGTAGCGCGCAGCGATCTCGGCCCTGGGGTTCTGCAACTGGGTGGAAAGTTCCAGTGCACGCTGCACAAGCAATGGCTGTCCGCGCGGATCCGCGGTACGCCCACGCGAGAGCAGGACGATGATCAGGCTGAGCTCGGTGTCGGCTCCGACATTCGACGTCTGCGCGACCTGCAGGCTTCTGGTGACGTAGGCCTGGTCGTGATGAAGAAGACCGAGCGAATAGATGAGCCCCAGCCCCGCCGCAGTCAGGCGCACGGCCAGTTGCTCGTCGCCCTCCGACGACCACAGCCAGTCCAGCGCACCGTGAAGATCGTCCACCAGCACGCCGTGGGTCTTGCGCCAGGTGTCCTGCGGGATGGCCTGCCAATCGTCTCCGGCTGCGTTCAACGATCGCAGCAGTTCGTGGGCGTGACGCAGCCGGACATCCCGGAATTCGGGTCGTCCTTGCAGGCATTCCAGCGCGAACAGGCGCGTCGTTTCCACGAACTCGAAGCGAGTCTGCTCATGCGCGACCCGCGATACCAGCAAGGACTTGCGCGCGAGCTCGAGGATGGTGGCCATCGCCACGGGAGGGGCCAGACGATCGTCGCTTGCCACCGCGGCGCCAGCCTCGAGGGTGAACGCCCCGCTGAATGCCGCCAGGCGTTCGAACACGGTCCGCTGCCTCTCGTCCAGGAGCGCATGGCTCCATTCCAGTACCGCACGGGGCGAGCGATGGCGAGGCTCCGCGTGCTGTCGATTCGACGTGAGGAGTTCGAGCGAGCTGTCCATCCTTGCCAGGATCTCGCGGACTCCCAGCGCATCGACCCGCGCGGCAGCGAACTCGATGGACAGCGGCAAGCCTCCCAGGCGACGACAGAGTTCGACGATCGGCGCAGCGTCGGAATCGGCAAGACGCCTGTTTCCCATCACGTGGCGGGCGCGTTCCACGAACAGCGCGACAGCGGGAAATTCCTCGGCCTCGGCAAGGGTCTGCGGGGTGGCGTCGGGCAGGTCGAGCGGTGGAAGCGCGTGGACCCACTCGTCCTTCAAGCCCAGCGGTTCGCGGCTCGTGACGAGGACTCTCATCCCCGAGCCGGAGGCGAGCAGGGCGTGCGCCGCCTCGGCAGCGGTTTCCAGGACGTGCTCGCAGCAGTCAAGCACGACGAGCATGCGCCGTCCCTTGGTCAATGCCAGGATCTCGTCCAGCGAGGAATTGGGCATTCCATGCTGGTGGAACGCGATCGACAACAGCGCCATGGCGCGGCCGGCATCCGTCGCCGTGCTGAAACTCACGAAGACGACGCCATCACGAAAGCTCGCCTCGACCTGGTGGGCGATCGCCCTCGCGACCGTGGTCTTGCCTACGCCGCCTGCGCCGACGATCGAGACGATCCGCGAGTTGCCAAGGCTGCCGCAAAGTTCTTCGATGGCCCGGGATCGACCGAACAGTGCCGGGTCGGACGGCGCCTCCTCCTGAGCCAAGGCGGCGAACGGCGCGGCAATCTCGCCCGCCGGCGGCGTGGCCCGCACCTCTCCGAGGAACGCGTAGCCCCGGCCGGGCACGTTGGTGACGAGCATGGCCGTGGCCGGACAGACGCTCAGCGCACGGCGGATGAGCTTGATCTGGCTCCTGAGGCTCGATTCCTCGATGACCAGGCCGGGCCAGACGGCTCGCATCAGATCGCGATGACTGACGGTGCCGCCGGCATGTCTCAGCAACACCGCAAGAAGATCGAGCGCGCGCGCGCCGATCGCGATGTCACTGCCATCGAACTGCAGGACACGTCTGCCGGGAACCAGTCGAAACGGGCCGAATTCGATGACCGCGGGAGGAGCCGGCAAGTTGAGATGCGCCATCTGAGTCATTCAAGCAATAGGTAGCTTCTTAGGTTTGCCCAGGAGCGCCGGACGCTTCCTCGTCCACAACGATCCACAACATTCCACACCGGGCACGCTGCCATCTGACCGAGGTCAAGGCAAGAATGAATTCCCATGAGCTCGACTATTTCGCCTTCCCGCAAACGCCGGATGCCTGCCTTGGTCGGCCTTCTGCCATTCAAGGAGTCCGCTGACCGCCCGGCTCATGCGGGCATTGTGGCACCGCGGTGTCATTCGCGCCGCCGCGCGCCGGCAATCGATGCGTCTCGCCGACAGCGGCCGGCAAGCACATCGATCGGCGCGACCGGCTGGCTTTCCACGAATCGATGACCGCGCTTCCCATGGCAGGAACGCCAGGCCCGCCAGCCATGTCGACAGTCTGCTCGCCGCCTCCGCTTGAACCGGCGATCCCGCGGCTCCGTCCTCGCGTCAGCGTCGTGGTCGCTGTCGCCATGGGCAACGCACTCGAGTTCTACGACTTTGTCGTCTACGCATTCTTCGCGGTGTACATCGGGCCCGCGTTCTTCCCGCCGAATGCGCCGATGCGAGGCGTCCTGGCTGCGCTTGCGGTCTTCGGCGTGGGCTTCGTGGCTCGACCGGTCGGCGCCGTGGCGATGGGCATCTACGCAGATCGGCATGGACGCCGTCCGACACTTCTCCTGACGATGGGCGTCATCGCCGTCGCGACGACGCTGATCGCGCTTCTTCCGACCTACGCCCAGATCGGCCTTGCCGCGCCGGCCTTGCTGGTGCTGTGCCGTCTTGCGCAGGGGCTCGCGTACGGGGCGGAAGTCGGGCCTGCCACGGCCTACATGCTCGAGGCAGCTCCCAGCTCGCGGACGGGCCTCTACTGTTCGACGCTGTTTGCAGGCCAGGGCCTCGCGGCATGTGTTGCCGGCGTGATGGGAAGCGGGCTGGCGTCGATCCTGACCGCGGACGACATGCAGTCGTGGGGCTGGAGGGTGCCCTTCGCGGCCGGGGCTGCGCTGACGCCGGTGGCGCTCCATCTGCGCCGCCACATGCCGGAGACGATGCCGGCCGCACGAGGTGAGGCGCGCGCGGTTGCCCGTCCGAATCGGCGACGGGGCGTTGCCGTGAACATCGCGCTGTTCACGATCGTCCTGATCGGCGGAACCGTGGCGAACTACGTCGGGACCTATCTGTCCACGTATGCGGCGACCACGCTCGCGATTCCGATGCCTCAGGCATTGTCGACCGCGTTCTTCGTGGGGGCAGCGACCCTTGCGTTCGGCCTGCTGGGAGGTTGGTTGAGCGACATCGTCGGGCGTCGTCCGGTACTCGTCTGGTCTCGCCTCGTCTGCACGGCGCTGGCGGTTCCTGCCTTTGTATTCCTCACCGAGCACCCGGGCGCAGTCGCGCTCTGGACGGTGGCTTCGTTGCTCGCGGCGGCCAATGCATTGACGGGAGGAGCGCTGTTCGCCGCCATCCCGGAATCGTTCGAGGGACGGCAGCGCGCGACCGCCATGTCGATCGTCTATGCAAGCGGCGTCGCGCTCTTCGGCGGATCGACGCCGTTCGTCGTGGCCTGGTTGATCGAACGCACCGGGAATGTCGTCGCGCCGGGCTGGTACATGTTGGCGACCGGGGCCGTGGCATCCCTTGCGACCTTGGCGCTGTCCGAATCCAACCCGGCGATGCGGCGTCATCGGGAAGAATCCTGAGTGCCTCCATGAACCCCGTTGCCGAAATATCGAAGGCGCTCGTTTGCGTGATCGACGACGACGTGGACATGCGCGGAGCCATCAGTTCACTCTTGCGCTCCGCCGGCTATCGCGTGGAAACGTTCGCGAATCCCGATGAGTTCCTGGCCTCCGACCTCCTTGAAAGCGCGGCCTGCCTGCTGCTCGATGTGCGCATGGGCAGCACGAACGGCCTCGACTTCCAGCGTGAACTTCTGGACAGCCAAGTGCGCATCCCGGTGATTCTCATGAGCGGCTATGGGGATGTGCCGATGACGGTGCGCGCCATGCGGGCGGGCGCCATCACCTTTCTTGCCAAGCCGTTCTCCGACGACGAACTGCTCGTGGCCGCCGGCGAGGCCGTTGAATGCCATTGGCGGTGGCGCTCCGATGCGCGAGAGGCCGCCAGCCTGCGCACGCGTTACGAACGCCTGACGCCGCGCGAGAGGGACGTCCTGGCACTGGTGGTCGCGGGGCTCATGAACAAGCAGGTCGCTGCGCGACTGGTGTTGAGCGAGATCACGGTGAAGATTCACCGCGGCAACCTCATGCGCAAGATGGAAGCCCAATCGCTGGCAGACCTCGTGCGCATGGCGGAGGGTCTCGGTGTGCGCGCCACCGCATCGCGGTTCGGCCGCTGATGGTCATGCGCGGTGCGCGCTCGCGCGCGTCACGTGCGCAGGCGCGCTCGTCTATCGGCTGCTGGCCGAGGCTGCCTTCGCGGCGCGCCTGGCATACCGGGCGTTCGCGCGCGCCAGCACCTTTTCGTGGCGTGCCTCGACTGCACGGCTGGCGGAGGAGGCGGCCTGCGGCGATTCGGTCTGCCCGGCAGACGAAGGCGTGCCCTGGGCCCAGGAGGCTGCAGCGGCGAAACAGAGGCTTGCAAGAATCGCGAGAGATTTCATTTGGATGTCTCCAATACAGGTGGGGAGGAGTGAAGTCGATTGGCCGACAGACACAGCGTATCGACTTCAATGTCGAATCGCATCAGACCTTAGGATGATCGGGCCAGCAGGTGCAGCCGCGATGCTCAGTTCATGGCGTACGCCGACTCGCCATCGCGCACGCGTTGCGCGGCGTACTTTTGCGGGAACAACTCGGCCAGCGTGTGGCCTTCGTCGCCCACCGGAATATCGCCATCGCGCACGGCCTGGGCGAGTTCCGCGCGAACCTGCGCGCGCGTCAGACCGGGCGCCGGATGGTCGTCCGGGCCGCCCTTGCATGCCGAGATGTCCAGGTCGCCGTGCGGAATGCAGCCGGCAGATTGCGCGGCGCGAGTCTGCGCCACGACTTCGGCGCGGGTCGGCGCTTGCTGGGCAAACGCGACGCCGGCGATGCTCGAAAGGACAAGGGTGAGGGCGAGGGTGCGAGTCTTGTTCATGATGAACTCCTTGAAGTGGTTGAACGATGAGAAGCCAGTCAACGTGCCGTTCAAGGCTTGTCCGCTGACCCGGGTGCTGGAAGCCGCCGCGTCGCGGCTGGCATCTGCTTCCTGGTGTCGCCACTTTCTCTTGCCGCGGTTGCATCTCGATTGCCGATCGCCGGCCGATGGATTCCGGTGAAATCTCCGAAGCTTCAATTGAAACGGCGCGGCCGCGCCGCGGCTGGGTGTTTCAACTGCATCTCGCGTTGCTGCAGGCGCAACGCAACCAGCAGAGGACGCAACGACGTTGTAGTCGCTGGTTATGACACTCGATTCACCAGATGAGACGCGGACAGCAAGCAAGACAGGGCGTCCATCGGTGGTCTTCGAACGCTTCATCTTCGGCGGCGACTTTCTGCGTCGACGGCCGGATGGTTTCGAAGATCGATCACCTCCAACTCGTATCCAGGAGATCGCAATGAACAACGTTTCGAAGCTCACCGCAACCCTTGTCATCGGAGCCAGCACCATGATCCAAGCCGCCAACGCCCAAGACGTCGCGAACGACACCCGTCTCGACCCCACCGTCCGAAACTTTCTCGTCGAACTGAACAAGGACAGCAGCCCGTTCTGGGAGCTGCCGCAACCCAAGCCCCAGGACATCCTCACGGGCCTGCAGAACCAGACGCCGGTCGACATGTCCGGCGTCACGACGACCGAGAGGACCATCACGCAGGATGGCCGGACGGTGAAGATCTACATCATGAAGCCCCAGCACGTCGTGGGCCGTCCGGGCGTGCTGTTCTTCATCCACGGCGGCGTCTGGATCGTCGGCAACTTCGCCAACCATCAGCGCCTGCTGCGCGACCTGGTCGTCGGTTCGGGCCAGGTCGGTGTCTTCGTCGAGTACACGCCGCTGCCGCAAGCCAAGTTCCCGACGCAGCTCGACGAGTCGTACGCTGCACTCAAGTGGGTCTCGGCGCACGCCGGCGAATTCGGTGCCGACGGAAGTCGCATTGCGGTGGCCGGCAACTCGGTGGGCGGCAACATGGCCGCCGCGATCTCGCTGATGGCCAAGGACCGCGGCGCCCCGAAGATCAGCTATCAGGTCCTGCTGATTCCCGCGACCGATGCGAGCGTGGACAGCGATTCCTACCATGCCTACGGCGAGGGCCGCTTCCTGGCCCGCGCGTTCATGAAGTACGGCTGGGACCTGTACGTGCCGGACGAGAAGAGCCGCGACAACATCTACGTCTCGCCGTTGCGTGCGACCCCCGAGCAGCTCAAGGGCCTGCCGCCGGCGCTCGTGATCACCGCGGAGAACGACCCTCTGCGTGACGAAGGCGAAGCGTATGCCCGCAAGCTCAAGGACGCCGGCGTGAACGTCGCGGCCGTCCGCTACAACGGGACGATCCACGACTTCGTCCTGCTGAACGCGCTGCGTCACGTTCCTTCCACGGAGGCTGCGCTCACGCAGATCAGCGACGGCGTGCGCGCGCACCTCGCGCCTTCGAAGTAAGTCTCGCCCCGGCTCCGCGTGCCGGAGCCTGTTTCCGGCCCTGGGCGCACGGCAGCCCGGGGCTACCGGCGAAGCAGCCGTTCATGCTGTTGCGACGGCGAGCCTGATCGAGGTCTGGATCGATCCGAGGCTAGATGAGGATCTCGACGTCCGCGTCGAAGAGGTAACCAATGCCTCGCTCGGTGCGGATGAATTGCGGCTCGGAGGGGTTCGCCTCGATCTTGCGGCGCAGTCGCAGCACCTGCACGTCGATGGATCGGTCGTAGACCTCCGCGCCATGCAACCTCGACAGTTCCAGCAATTGATCGCGACTCAGCGGGCGTCCCGGCGCCTCGCACATCGCCAGCAGGAGATTGAACTCGCCGTTGCTGAGTTCGACGCGCTCGCCTTGCGGAGCAGTGAGGCGCCGCGTCATGACGTTCAGCTCCCAGCCCGCGAACCGGTACGCCCTGCGCTTTGCGTCGCGCGCGGCGTTCGCCTGTCCTTGCGTCGCCTCGAAGCGCCGCAGGACCGCCCGGATCCGCGCCAGCAGCTCGCGATTGCTGAAGGGCTTCGTGATGTAGTCGTCCGCTGCGATCTCCAGGCCCATCACGCGATCCGCCTCGTCGCGC